>SDBT01015396.1_pt1 | contig 12157 bp, 15 predicted proteins | sample 2277101 | NCBI WGS metagenome assembly SDBT01 (sample SAMN10404973, study PRJNA504765) | marine sediment metagenome | isolation source: marine sediment core GS10_PC15, 103 cmbsf | place: Arctic Ocean: Southern Knipovich Ridge | collected 2010
AGAGAAGGTTCTACTACATGGGATATAATTGCTGGTATGGTATTAGAAGTTACAAATGAATATGTTAGTATTAATAGTATATTAGATTTAGGTTTTGTTGTAACTACAAATGGTGCTTATCTTGATTATCATGCTGTAGAAGTAGGAATTACAAGACTTAATGCTGTTAAATCTAAAGGTATAGTTAATCTCACTGGTGATAATGGCACACTTATACCAGCAGGAACTAAATATGGTAACGCTGTACAAATTGGTGTAGATCCTATTGAATTTGAAACAGATGCAGAAGTAACTATATCTGGTGGTGTTGCCACTCCAGCTGTTACGGCTGTTGTTGCTGGTATTGATGGTAATGTAATAGCATCTACTATTATTAGACAGATAACTATTATATCTGGTGTAGATACAGTTGATAATGCAGCAGTTACCACTGGTGGTGCCGATGCAGAAACCGACGACGAATTAAAGGCTAGGATCCTTAGACGAGTCAGGCAGCCATCACATGGTGGTAACATAGGCGACTATATACTATGGGCACAACAAGCCTCCCTAGACGTTGGTAAAGTTGGTATTGCGCCATTAGGTAGTGGAGCAGGAACTGTTGATATATATATATTACAAAGGGATGATACACTTGCTACAGCGGTATTAGTTGCTGTAGTACAAGATTTTATTAAACCTGCTACTGGAGATGGTGGACTTGCACCAATAGGAGCTGACGTAACAGTAGCAAGTGCAACTTTAGTTACCATAGATGTTGTTGTAGATGTTTCTGCTTTACCAGGATTTACAATAGCAGATGTTATATCAGATGTAGAAGATGCAATAGAAGCATTTTTATTTAGTTTACCTATTGGTCAAGATGTATTATTTTATGAAGTAGCAACTACTATTCAAGGTGTTATAGGTGTTAATACTATGAATACTTTTACTGTAGAAGCTGGAGAAATTGATGTAGTAGTAGCTGTAAGTGCAAAAGCTGTACCAGGAACTATTACTGTAGTTGAAGTTTAATTGGAGGAATATAATGAGTTTAAATGTTGGAGCAATTACACCTGTAAATGTATTAACTATAGTACAGATATCAACTTATACTGCTTCTGCAGGAGATTTTTTTCGTGGATTCCGTGTATGGGGATTTGCTGATTGTGAAATTGAAGTTCAAATAGAAGGTACAGCTAGAGCTATTGGTGCATTACGAGCAGATACTCCGGGTGGTTTAAATGGAACACCTACTATGTTAGTGACACCCATACCTTTACTTGCTGCTGAAGTATTAAGGATAATGATTACTAGAACAGAAATAGGTGTTTCACAAGACTTTAGAGGAGAATTATTTTAATGCCTGAACCATTAAAATTAGGAACAGGATCTTTAACAAAACGTCCTACTTCATTAACTAGAGTAATAGAGAGTTTACCTCAATTTTACTCAAGTAGTAAAGTATTGAAGGATATATATAAAGCTATATTACCGGAACAAGATCTTATTGCTCATTTTGTTTCAACACCAGATGATAGTCTAGAATTTCCAGATTCTGCTGTTGCTAAAGATATAGCAGATTATATTGCAAATAATATGGGATGGGGACATGAAAGATTAGTAAATCAATATTTTATATTAGCAGTGAATAAAGCATTTGATACAATGCGTGAGATTTATGATGTACAATCGGATTTAGCTAATCATAGAGATTTACGTGATAGACTGATATTTGTATCACGTAGTGATGATACTGTTACAAATACTGATATAGCAGATGAAGTTGCAATAGTTGGAACACTTCATAATATTTCTGAAACTTTTGCTACTTATGCTGTTGCAATAAGTATTAGTCCTAATAAAGATGAATATAGAGAAATTGTAACTGAAAGATTAAATCGTATATTACCAGCACATCTTACTATTACTGTGATATTTGCTGCGATGAGACTTAGTGATGATCCTCAAGGTGTATTAAGTGATATGCCTGTTAACACATTAATATAGAGGTTATATTATGACTGAACCTAATGGGTTTTGGGAATCTGGTACAGCAGGGTCAGAAGAGTTTGATGAAGACTTAATGAATGCCTGCTTAGTGCAATTTGATACAAAGGCTAATTTAGATCTATTAACTGACCGTGCTGGAATGTTTGGATATTCTAGTGATGATCAGAGATTTTGGCGTAGTGATGGTGCTGATCTTATTAACCTTGCTATCATAGAAATTGGTGTGGATGCTGCTAAACCTGCTGCATCAGCTGCTAATAATGGTAGAGTATTCTGGGCTACAGATACATTAACTCTTTATATTGTTGGTGGTGGTGTTCAGTATTTAGTAAGTGATCAAAATGTTGTAATTGATCACGTAGCATTAGCAGATGCACATGCACAATACCAGAAAGAAGCAGAAAAGAATGCTGCTAATGGTTATGCAGGTCTTGATGCTGGTGGTTTGGTAATTGAATCTGATATATCTGCTGATATAGCCAGAGTATCTGCATTACATGCTGAAGATCATCAATCTAGACATGATAGAGCTGGTGCAGATGAAATAGATGGCGATGTTATAGATATTGATTATACTCCTACAAATTATGTACCTGATACAACTCCAGCAGAAGTAACTGATGTTAATGAATTAACTTCACATCTTAAAGGAATTGATACAAAACTTTCTTCTGCACTTCCTGGTAAGAAAGCAGCTCTTGAAAGTGTAGGACCAAATGATACTGTATTACAGAATGATGATGATTTTTCATTCGCTGCTTTGGCAAATACAGACTATTATGTAATGGCATATTTAGATATTACTGGAGGAGGAGGTTTTAAAGGTAATTTTTCTCTTCCATCTGGGACTATATCTGGTATTGTTAAAGCCTTTAATGAAGAAAATAGTGGTAGTGGTTCTGTAGTTACAGAATTTGAAGAATTTACTACTACTTTTTCATTAACTGCGGCAGGAGGAGCTACTGTTGTTAATCATTGGATTTTGCATGCTATGATAAGTATAGCTGGTACTCCTGGAACTATACAATTTCAATTTGCACAGAATGTTAATAATGGTACACCTATTACTTTAAATGCAAATTCATTTATGATTATTCAAGGTTAAGGGGTTAATTATGAGTATATATACGATAGAGTATGAAACTAAAGAAGAAAGAACTAGTGCTATATCTTTAGCACAAGGTAAAAGGCATCAAATGCTTAGGGATGAATATGAAACTGGTAAAGATGGTAAAAATGTATTAGTATTTGAAGATTCACCTGATCTTTCTGATCCACCTATAATTCCTCCTACTGTAGATGATATAAGAAGGAATGAATTGGAAGATAAAGCAAGAAATGATCAACCAATGACAACAGCAGAATTAAGAGAAATGTTTAAACTTAAATTTCTTACATAGTCTATTCCTTCCACTATAGGGGTGCTGAAAGAAGGCCATTTTCCCACCGAAGAGCATTGACCCCCATGTGCGCTTAAACTTTCAGCACCCCATATATACGCCCCGTTTGCGGCATAGCCCGCCGTGTGTTATACTATACGGGCTATGCGTATAACACTCGATTCCCACATACGATTCGATAGAAAATATTTAAGTCCACAAATGAAAAAGTTTTTGGATTATAATCTATGCTTCATAAATCCCGATTATGTCGGTGCTGTAAAGATGGCTAAAAACCAATGGGCTATGCAGTATATACCACAGCACATATATGGTTATAATATAACAAAGAAAGAAGTAACTATTAATCGTGGTTTCTGGAGTAGATTACGTAAATGGTTACGTGATAAAAATATACGATTAAAAGTAGAAGATAATACAATCATCAGAGATGCCGATTTAGCACTTGGTAGTATACAATTACGCGATTACCAAGTAGATGCCACTAAAGTAGCTCTAAGGCGTTCTGGAGGGGTAATAAAAATGCCATGTGGTGCGGGTAAAACTCGTACCATGTTAGATATTATTGCTACGTTAGATCAACATACACTTATTATTGTACATACTAAGTTTCTATTAAATCAATGGAAAGAATATATTAAAGATTTATATAATTATGATGTTGGTATAATACAAGGACAAACAATTGATATAAGACCTATCACTATAGCTATGATACAAACTTTGCATGAAAGAGAATTAACACCTAAGTTTCTTGATAGGTGGGGTTGTGTAGCTGTAGATGAAACTCACCATGTACCAGCAGATACTTTTAGCGAAATAATAAATCAGTTTCCAGCTGCATATAGATTTGGTTTAAGTGCTACGCTTAAACGTCCTGATGGTTTAACTGGATTAATATTTGCTGGAATTGGTAAACTAATATATAACATATCACCAGGAGAATTAGCAGAATTAGGTTATTTACAAATACCATTAGTGAAGATAAAACCTACAACTTTTCATTATAAAGGTAAATATGTAAATCTAATGAAAAGGCTTATACAAGATAGGCAACGTAATGAATTGATTATATCTAGATTAATAGAACATCCTAATAGATATAACCTTATTTTAAGTGATAGGATAGAACACTTAGAGAGATTATCACAAATATATTCATTATATAGTGATGATTATGAAGTTATAATAGGAAAAGTAAAAGCAAAAGATAGGGATAATATAATTAAGAGAATGAAAGGTGGTGAATTACATACTATATTTGCAACTACATTAGCAGATGAAGGTTTAGATATACCTAATCTTGATGTTATTTATTTAGCATTTCCTACTAAATCAGATATACGAATAGAACAACGTATAGGTCGCATACAAAGAGTGTATCCAGATAAGCCTGAACCTATAGTATATGATTTTGTTGATGAATTAGTACCTCGTTTACTTAAATTTGCTTTACATAGAGAAAATCAATATGAGGATTTAGGATTGAAAGTTGAAAGTGAAAGAAAAATCTACCGCCCGAGACTCCATTAGAAAAGAAATAGGTGCTTTATTACGTTCTCGTATTCATATTGTAGATAAAGTAGCTGATGCTTCTAAAGAATTAGAAGATATTAATCAAGGTTTATATGATGCATATGAAAAATTGAATATTAAAAGATATAAACTAAGGGGTAAAGTTTATGCAGTAGGACAGAATAAATATCATAATTGGAAAATAGATAAATTACGTAAATTCTTACGTAATAAATATGGACTTAAAATAACAAATACTATAATTGAAAAGGAAACAATAATAAAAGAATCTATAAATGATGAGGAATTACAAAAACTTATTAATAGTGTGAAAGGTAAGAAAACTAAAGAAAAACTCAGAGATACATTAGGAACACTTGTAGATGTAACTGAAAGTAAAAAATTCATACGTATATCTTCAAAGTAATCCCCTTGGGCCTGTAACCGGCGGTATTATAATTATAGATCTGTAGATTATAAAGAATAATAATATATATATAGATCTGTAGAACTTTATAACAATGGAGTGATAAATTGGCTACACCAGAAAGATTATTAGTAAGTGCGCTTCTTTTATACAAATGTAAAGATATATTAATTAGAGAAGGTATGACATCGGATAATATCTCACGTTATAAAGATGAAATGTCTTATTTAACACAGCCTGGAGTATTACCTAGTGAAAATACATTCTTAGCAAAATTTCCTAAATTTAAAATTGTAAAGGTTCCTAGAAGTGATGTAGAATTTTTAATTAAAGAATGTCTTAATAATAAAGTTCGAGAAGATTTTGTTAAGATAATGCGTTCTACTACAAATGAAGTTAGAGATGCTAAAGATATACCTAAAGTTGCACAGAACATGGAAAGAGAGTTACGTAAAATTAATTCTCAATTATCAGGTACTGTAGATATAGATGTAATGGATGATATTGCAGGTTTTCTTGCAAGATATAAAGAAAAGAGAAAAAAAGCTAGAAAGGGAAAAACTATAGGTATATCTTATGGTTTTCCTGGTGTAGATAATATTACTGGTGGTATGAATCCTTCAGAACTTATATCTGTAATTGCTAGACTTGGTGTAGGTAAGACATGGATTCTATGTAAATTGTGTGCTTCTGCATTAGTATCTAAACAAGATTCAGTTGTATTTAGTTTAGAAATGAATGTTGATAGTATAGCTAGTAGGATATTTTCTATTCTTTGTTATGATTTAAGACAAGGTGATAAGAAACTATCTACTATTCTTTTTAATGATCAATTAAATCTAGGAAGAATGACAACCAAGAAAGTTAATAGATTGATAGGTGATATATCAAAGATAATAGATAATAAATTATGGGTTCCTGAAATTAAAGGTAAGTTTTCTATTGAAGATGCAGGTAGAAAGATAGAATCTTTACAACCAAGTATAGCTTTCTTTGATTATTTTGGTTTAGCTGTAGCCGAAGGTGGTAAAGTAGATAATTGGATGCAGGCTTCAGCAGCTTCTAACACCGCAAAGGGCATCGCTAGAACATATGGTATACCTTTTGTTATGGCAGCACAATTAAATCGTACAGGAGCTACTACACCTAGAATGGAACATATAGCTTTGACTGATAGTATTGGTCAAGATTCTGATAAAGCATATATACTTACAGAAAATTCTAGAAAGACTAGAATCACTATGGATTGTCAAAAGTTTAGGGGTGGTAGAGATAGTTGGAAAGCAGAAATACGTTGGGATGTTAATAAAGGTAGAATCGAAGAAGATCATATTAAAGATGATAATGCTAATGATGAAGAGGATGATTAATGGCTGAACAGAAGTACACACCGGGACCTTGGTATGTTCGCAGGGTAATGCCCGACCAGGTCAGAGAATCAAATTACATTGACATCGTAAATGTCCAAGAAGGTAAACTGAGTGACTATATAGGCGGATGGCTAGTGGCTGAAATTGACGCCGAACACCCCGTAGACGAAGCTAACGCCCGTCTCATAGCCAAGGCCCCGGAGATGTTGGATATGTTGAAGAAAATAGAATGGATTCTTGTCGATATGGACGGACCAGTAGAGGGTGGGCTTTATTGCCCGTTCTGTTTTAGAGACAAAGACGTTGAGCACCATGACAAATGTAGTATCCAAGTCCTCTTAAAGGAGATAGACAATGGCTGAAGAAATAGAGCAAGAACAAGTAGATTTTTCAACTTTTGAAGGCGATTCTATTAGTCAAACTATGTATTGTCGTTGTGATAAAGTATATCGAAGTCATGGAAAATTGGTAATGAAACCTAATCCTCATTATGTTACACAGAAACCATGTCCAGGATGTGGAAAGAATAATGATATTAGTCGTGTAAGTAATGATACGGAAATATTTACTATAGGATAATTTAATGAATGAAGAAGGATTACTACATACATTAGGTATATCAGAATTTAAAACACAAGGTGAAGAATATCTTTGTGATTGTATATTTTGTGGTGATAAAAAAGGTAATTTACAAATAAATTTTGATAAAAAAGTATATCATTGTTGGGTATGTGATAATAAAGGTTCACTAACTAAAATGATATCGGATATACGTGGTATTACTAGGAAAGAAGCTAATGAATTATTTTCATTAGATACTATTAATGTAGATTATGAATTAGATTATATAGATAAATTTTTTGCAAGCGTAGTAAGACAAAAGTATATTTATAAACATTATATGAATTTTACTGCGGATAAATTATGGTATAAAGAAAGAGGTATTAATGTTCATTCTGTAAAGAGATATAGTTTAGGCTTTGATGATTATACTAATAGATTAGTTATACCTATTCGTGATATAAATGGTAAGTGTGTAGGATTAACAAGGCGAAGTATATTCGCTAGTCAAAAGCCTAAATATTTACACACTACAGGTTTACCTAAATCTGAGTTATTATATGGTTGGAATGAAATAGATCATGAACAAAAATTCATTACAATAGTAGAAGGTAATATTGATTGTATTAAATTAAATCAAATAAGTGATATGAATGTAGTTGCATTGATGGGTACAAGTATTAGTGAATTACAAGTACAAATGATATCAAATAATTTTAGTAGTGTAATGTTAATGTTAGATCATGATGAAGCAGGAGAAAAAGGAACAAAAGAATTAATAGTAAGGCTTGAACATAAGATGGAGGTATTTCGTGTAGAGTATGATACTCAAGACCCTGGTGATATGAAGAATAAAAATCAAATTAAAGGTGTAATACCGTGTACGTTAGCTTAATTCGGGGCGTTTGCGTTATACGGGGCCAACGTGTTATACTATCGACATGCTAAAAATTGTGGGAGGAATAAATGGTTAAGAAAAAGCGGAGTAAGCCTAGTAAGTCTAGTAGTAATGGTTCTTTACCAAAAGGTATGAAAGTTTCTACTCGTACTGGCGGTTCTACTAGTGAAATGGAAAAAGAGTTTGCTAGTACGGGTGGGCCTATGTTATTTCCCAAGAAAAATGAAGAGTTTACCATTGCTATATTACAAACACCTGATCAATGGATAAGATTTGAAGAACATGCTATACAGCGTAAGGATGGCTTTAAGTATGTTCCTTGTACAAGTCCTAAAACTTGTTTAGTACATAAGCGACTTGATGATAATGAAGCTCGTACTTATGCCATGATACCTTTTTATGTGTATGATCAAGAGGTTGTAAAATTTTGGCGTGCTCCAGGTGGTGCTGTTACTAGTTTGTTAGAAACGTATAAACGTATAAAGAGTAAAAGTTTTTTGAGTAGTGTATGGATTTTTACTAGAGATGATAAGACAGAGATAACAGCTTATGAATTTGATAGGTTAGATGATAAGGTTAAAAGAAGTATTAGAGAATTGGAATTACCAGATGTTAAGAAGATAATTAATGATAGATTAAAGAAAGGACTGAATGATTTAGGTTGGCTTGGTAAATCTAATGTAGATGATGAAGAAGAGGAAGAAGAAGAATATGAAGATATAGAAGATTTAGAAGAGGAAGAAGAAGAGGAAGAGGAAGAAGAAGAGGAAGAGGAGGAAGAAGAGGAAGAAGAAGAGGAAGAGGAAGAAGAAGAGGAAGAGGAAGAAGAAGAAGAGGAAGAATTACCAAAAAGGCGAGTAAAGAAGGCTAAGAATAAGAATAAAAAGAAGAGGAAAAAATAATGAAGAAGTTTATTCGTAAGAATTCGAGTGGTAGTACCGCAGTAGCTGATAAGCCTAAAGCTAAGGAGAAAGATATTAAGAGCGAGCCAGAATTTGTTGAGAATATTCCTAAGAATGTACGACTAGAAGCACGCTGTATGAAGGATAAAGAATCTGTAATTGTAAGTGATGGACAGCTTGTTAAAACTTCTAATGGTAGGTTAATGATACGTGGTATACATAAGTCTTGTAAGACTAAGGTAAGCGTATTTATTAGTCAAGATAAGTATGATACTGCTGTTAAGAAAGGTAAGAAGAAGTAATGGTTACTGAAACTAAGAAATTTGAATCTATACCAATTTCACAAGTAGAAGAAATTGCAGCAGGTAATGATTATCAGCGTTCTAAGTTAATTAACTTTACAGATAATAATGTGAAGATTGGCAATGAAGGTGAAACTTTTATTCTTACTAATAAAACTAAAGAGTATATTGTTAGCCCACTTGCTATGAAAAATGTTGTTCAATCTCTTGAACTACCTGTTGCAATGGTAAAAAAATTAGAAACATATCCAGATTTACTTTCTCATAATATAGATTATATGATTAAGCATAAAGGATTATCACGTAAGGCTCTTATTAAAGGTAAACAAGTTGTTGCATTTGCAGATATTAATGCAACACTTGTTAGGAATGAACAGGTGATAAAAGCACTTAAAACGAATTTGGAACCGTTAATAGTTGATAAGGTAGATGTATCTCCAGATGGAACATTACGTATTAATGCAGTACAGGAAGATAGTAAACTTATAATGAGTAAAGGAGATGTATTTCGTTCTGGTGTATTTTTACGTAATAACCCATATGGTATTATGAAAACTAGTATTGAAGGTTATCTTGCTAGAAGTATATGTCTAAATGGACAGATAGATGGTGCAACAGTTTTTACAGCACCGAAAGTTATTGATGCACCAATCCCTAGTTGGCTTAATGCTAATATTAAAAGAGCTAAGATTGTTGGTGAAGGATTATTTACATCTATTAAAGAATTGAAAAGTAAAACAATTGATGTAGATGTAGCAGAATTTATGGAAGGAGTATTTCTAGATTTACAAATACCTATTAATGTACAGGCACATATACTTAACAGAATATTAAAGTATGGTGCTGAAAATATGTACGATGTTATGAATGCTATTACATATGTAGCATCACATTATAGGGACGTTTTAGATGATCCTGGATTATCAGATAGATTGATGAGGGCAGGTGGTCACTTTGCACAGCATGTATCTGAAACATGTAATAATTGTCATCGTGCAGTAGTGAGTGTTAATTAATTTGCGTGTAGATCACCCTACTTGGTCGCACGAGCGGTTTAGTCCACCGCTTGGGACAATCCTCCTTCGATTTATGTCTTCGCGTGCAAGAGCTCGGTATAGTAGGGATGCCGAGCTCTCTTTGTAACTAAAAAAGATGGGGTATGAAATGTTAAGTGGACAGGATATACGAGATGCTGTATTTATTGAACATAATATAGTTATAGAACCTTTTAATGAAAAACAAGTACAACCTAATGGTTATGATTTAACTATTGGTGGATGGATAATAAGATATAGAACATATGGTAAACAACAGCATATGACTATTGAATTAGATGATGTTGAATTAAAACATGTATTTACTGAACCTGAATATATACCTGATGGTAATCATATATTATTTCGACCTATGGAAAGAATACTTTGTCATACACAGGAAATAATAGGTACTTTAGATAAATATGTAATGCAAGTATCTACACGTAGTACATTAGCACGTTGGGGAATAGATGTGTGTGGTAGTGCTGGATTTGGTGATGTAGGCTTTGTTAATAAATGGACATTAGAATTACAGAATAATACGCATGGAACAATTGCTATTCCTGTTGGTGCTAGAGTTGCACAAGCATATTTTGAAGAAGTAACTGGTGATATAAGAGAATTATATACAGGTAAGTATAATTCAGATGCAACAATAAATTGGAAACCAGAAGATATGTTACCTAAGAAGGTAGAACGAGAATGGGTTGAGGAATTAGGTATAAGATGAAACAGCAAGAAATTGTAGAATATGCAACAACTATAAATGTAGAAAGAATGGAATTACTTAGTAAAAGGAATACGGATTATTCAGAACAAGATGTAGATAATGGTTTATCCAATTTTCATGATGTATCAGCTATAGCTAGGACACTTGGAATTAATATAAAAGCATCAGAATTTGCTTTACTCCAAGCTATACTGAAGTTGGTACGTGATGCTAATAAGAAAAGATTAGGTGAAAGTCCTGATAGTGCTGTACGAGAAGATAATCAAGTAGATGTACATAATTATATTGATTTATCAGCACTATGTGAATTAGAAGAAAAAAATCCTGATGTACCGTGGTCATTAAATAAGAAGGTATTTGATGAAGGAGGTAGTGCTGAAGGTATAGTAAAAATTGATCTTAATGAAGATGATCTTCAAAATCATATTATAGGTAATAATAGTGAAGTATAAAACTAACTACAAGCCAATCGACAAAGTATATGTTCCTAAGCGTCTCAGAAGCTTCTACACGTTTATTTACGAGCGACAGTTAGTTTACTACAATAGGTTTGTACTAAAACTTCCTAGAGAAGAATGGACGACTAATGAAATATTTAAGACTACAAAGTATACAAATGTATATAGAGAATTAGATAGAGGTACTATTTGGTGTTCTGATCATATATTAAATCCTTTTAGCTATGATCTATTAGGATTATTAAAACAAAGTAGTAGTGCTACTCGTCAAATATGGAATGATATGTTATGGAAACTTTGTATGTATCGGCTATTGAATAAAGTAGAAACATTTGATATAATGGGTTTTACTAGTTGGACAGGTTATGCAAGTGAAAGTGTAAGAGATATATACTTTGAAAAATTGCAGGGGTTAATAGATGATGGTGTAAAAGTTTGGACGTCGGCACATATTACTTTACAGTCGAATTTAAAAGCTAAAAGACAAGAAAATTTTCGTATGATATTAGATAAATTACATGAACATATACCTATGTTGGCTAGAAAAACAAGACAAGTAGATAAC
>SDBT01015397.1_pt1 | contig 12155 bp, 9 predicted proteins | sample 2277101 | NCBI WGS metagenome assembly SDBT01 (sample SAMN10404973, study PRJNA504765) | marine sediment metagenome | isolation source: marine sediment core GS10_PC15, 103 cmbsf | place: Arctic Ocean: Southern Knipovich Ridge | collected 2010
CTGAAAATCCGTGTGTCCCCAGTTCGATTCTGGGAGGCGCCACCATTAAAAAACAAAGGGTTAGGGCAAGTTTCTAACCCTTTGTTATTGCCTAAAAACTTACTACAAACTTACTACAATCCGCCCAGAACTGCCTGTTTTTAAGGGACTTACTACAAAAAGTTACTACAAATTCAAGTCGTCAATATTTTTACAATTATAATTTTTTGTCGATGCAAAGCCGTATTGCATAAAATGCAAAATACGGATAATAGAAGAATGCCTCCCCGGTTAGAGAAGGGAGGCATTTGTGGGTGAGGTTGGAGGCCAAGTTATTTTACTAATACCATGCGCTTTACATCAGTAAAATTGCCTGCAGTTATCTTGTAGAAGTAAGTTCCACTGGACAGATTGGACGCATTGAAGTTCACCATATGAGAACCAGCCGGTAGGTTGCCTTCGAAAGGTGTGGCGACAACTTGGCCACGAATATTAAAGACTTGTAGTTTGACGTCGCTATCCTCTGGCAGTCCGATTTGAATTGTAGTTTCTGGGTTGAATGGATTGGGATAATTGTCAGAAAGTTCAAATGTAACAGGTTGAACATCATCATTAGAATCCTGCGATATCGATTCTTTAGGCATAAGCTCCTTTGCCTGCTCAGGAGTAATTTCATCCATTGCGATCATCATAAATATATGATTTTCGTCATTTGGGTATTTAGCTCCATACTGATCCATCGTAGTTTTTGCCGCAATAGAATCTTCCATATTGTTAAATTGAATTAACCAAGTATGATGAAGAGCACCTTGAGCAACATCACTTTCAGGAAAAGCCTTTATAATAGTAGCACAATTCTCCAAAGCCTTATCGATGGATTTATTCCTGATAAAGATGGGTATTTGCATTAAGAGTACTTGTGCACCAAGAAGACGGTCTTTATTTAGTTCATAAAGACTGCTTAGATAGGGGGCGTACTCTTTCAATCTATCAGATCGTTTAAGACATTTCCGAATCCTGCTAAGTGCCATCATCGCTTCAAATGATTCCGGATAGCCTGCAATTACTGTTTTGTAATTATTCAATGATTCATCATATTTGAAATCTGCCTCGAGTAAATATCCCTCGTAAAAGATCTTGTGAGCCTCATCATTCGATGGTAAGATTTGAGCATTCGTTTGATCTGCCGGCTGCGACTCAGAGCCATTTGCAAGAGGTTTAGATAAACCATGAGGATCTGGATTCCAATCAACATAGGAAGGATAAGTTTGATTAACATTGCCATAAATCCGTCCAGGATCTGGTGGATATTCACCCCACCAATTAAACCGTGCGTCTACAGAGCTCGATTGAAGTGAATACACCTCTTTATACCATGCTCCATTATCATAGAAGCTGTTGCTATATGGATACCCGGATAAATATGGTAAGGATTTATTATCAATCCAGATACCGTGATAACTGTTATAAGCGACTACATTATTACTTTGACCACTAATATAAAAGTCTGGATCTGAGTAGTTATAGCAATAAACTCCATAGTATCCATTGTCATAAATCAGATTTCCAGTAAGGGTAGGATCGCAGTAAGATATGGAGATACCATGTTGCGTGTTATCATAAACATTATTGTCATCGATATGTGAGTCTGAAGATGAAAGACTTATTCCAAACCAAATACATTCGGAAATATCATTATTGCGAATTTCTATGTCTCCAGATTGTACCGCAATTCCATATAATCCCGAATTAAAGGTATTATTATAAATATCATTGTTTGGGGAATCGGGATAATATAAATAAATACCACGATCGCAACTCTCAAATGAACAGTTTTCTACATCGGGATTTGCAGTAACGCCGTATATAGCTTGTTTTGCGTTTTTAATATCACAGTATGTTATACTGCAATCATCGTCGCTGGAGTCATTAAGCTTTATACCGTACCACTTTGAGGAACCAGATTTATCAAAGGTTATCCTATTGCTAGAAGATCCATCGGCAATAAAAGTGCCATCAACGATAAGTTTTACATTTGACGAAAACTTGTATGTACCCTCATATATCTCCATAATCCATCGCTGGAAACCGTATAGTCTTCAGTAAAATAGTAGGTTGTACCACCTAAGCTTGGTCTATACTCGGCTACCTTACTGTCCATTTCGGTACCCTGACCAGATGTAAAATCATCCATGCAAGTATCATATGTGTAGTTCATAAAGTTATCAACTGGATCATAACCAGGTTGTGGACATGTATTTGTAGTAGGAGGGGGACAATAGCGGTTCACAGTATGTATTGGAGTATCTGTGATACCATCTGCATCATAAGTGCAATTAGATCCAAACGTATGGAGAATTCCCAAATAGTGGCCACCTTCATGGACTGCAGTATATCCAAGGTTGAAATTTGTCATACTTCCACCAGGTAAGGTACGATAGTCAACAACTATTCCATTTTGCTTTGAACTTTCAGAGACGTCCCATGGCCACTTAATTATCCATCCAATTTTTGATCCTGGTGTATGCTTAATGTAGATGTTAAATACATGAGCAGGGTCAATAGCAAGTGCGTTCGTCATATCTATTTCAGCTTGTGATCCATGGTCACAATTGTGCCAAGTATTGTGTTCTGTCCTAGTTATTCCAATCAACTTAAATGAAAAACTGGTATTATTATCCGAATGAGTATCGTTTAAAACATCTATTTGGTCTTCAATCATTGCATCGGAAACATTCCCGGTACCGGTACTTGTATAGAGGACATGGATAAATACTGGGATAGTAATATCACCTGAAAGTTTGAATAACCCGGAGGAAGATATCGGTGTACTAGGATTTGGAGATCCGCATCGATCAATTTGGCCATATATATTTCCACTAAAGCTAACTAAAACAACGATCATTATAATAAACTTAGCTTTCATTGATAAATCTCCTTTCAATTTCTAAAAAGCAGAATTTACCATTTGGCAATTAGCTCACTGTTTCTTGAAAACAACATATGGACCCCATCGGCCAGGAAGCCGATCGGGTGTCCTTAGCTGATTGTCAATTACTAAAAACAACTGGTATTCGCTGTCCAAGAATATCCCAGTGTTCGTGAAACGTACTGTATCAGCATTTAATGAAAAGGTTCCTTTGAACTTTTCATCTGTTTGACGAAAAGTGGAATTCGTATTGTTCGGAACCTTAAAATGGCCCTCAACTTCGAAATTGTCAAAAAGCCTTAAAGTAAGCGAACCACCAATGGCTAATATGTCAACTCCACCGTCATGTTGTCCTGGTTCAGTAAATTCAACAGCCTTATATAGTCCAACAATTTGTTCAACTTCAGTTAGAGATTTCTCACCGCAGGACAAAACCAATGGAATAGTACATATTAAAAATAGGCTTGAAAGAGTTAAATGTTTAAACTTCATAATATCACCTCGTAGATTAAATTACACTTGGTTCATAATCTTCATGTAAATCCACTAAAATATACGCCTCCAACCAAACGAGTAAATACAGCTGATAAATCACCATTTTGCTTGATATGAGCGTCAAATGTTACTATAATACATGGTGCCTTTGATATCATCAGATTTCCTTTTGCGTGGACTGATGCAAAGTGCATTTGAAGCCGCTGCCTAGACCCAGCGGCTTCTTTAGTTTTATTGAAAATCCTAATTATTTATCAGATAATATCTGTCTCCAGCTATATTATGCATATATCGTACACATTTGTCATTCAATAGTACTTTATCCGTTGAAGATTAGAATAAGAACTCGTTAGTATTCAAAATTAGAATGTGTGACATAAAGTAGATGGCGGGAGAGGAAATTCTTTTAAAGGCAGACATCATGCCTCCTTAATCCCCCTAATTTGAGAAGCAAATCGGATCACAAATGTTCTTTAAAAGTAATATACTATAATATTCCCAAAAATCAAGAGACAAAAACGCCGGACAATATCGCTGGTTTGTATGTGATTTGAACTTCCCTATGATGTTTACACTCAATCAACCAACTCGGCGAAGTTTACGCAGTTTACTTTTATACTGCTGGTGACTTATCCCGTAAACTCTTTTAAACGCTCGTCTAAATGATCTTGTATTCTTGTATCCAACTTTAGCAGCTAAATCATGTATAGAATGTGTGGCCTTTAATAATCTGATACTCTCGATTAACCTTTTAGTTTCAATTAATTTTTGTGGACTCACTAAAAACTTCGAATGAACATATTCTCTTAAATATGACTCACAAACACCTAAAGATTTGGCGAGATTACTTACATTAAAATCGTTTTCATGGTAGTGATCGTTAATAACTTTTTCTAATACTATTTTTTTCACAAATGTCGCCACACTTTTATATCAGTCGGTTTCAATATTAGTTACAATTTTTGTGCCATTATTTCTATTAACTTGATAATGTTCTGCGTTATAAGCACTTACAGATATTCCAGAAATATATTGGCCCATACCGAGTGTGAACGATCGTTCCAAGTGTGAACGATCGTTCACACTTTTTCAGAAAACTCATTCTGAAATCATCATTCTATTCTCGCATAGTTGTATATCGGCCCAATATTTCTCCACAGGACTTTACTTTCAGAAAGCGTTGGCGGATTTTATATGAAGTATTTTAATACTGATATTACCAGCAGTTCTATAATTGTCTTTATTTGCTGACAACCTGTCCCCTTACTCATCATAGACGAATCAATTTAATTAAGATATGAGGTGGTTTAAATTGAAATATGCTACAATATTTTGTAAATAAGTCGATAAATAATTTAGGACAAAATACTGAATAGGATCATAATGCCAACCAAACCTGAAAACAAAAACCTTGTAAACATCATTAAAAACTTCATGGATGAATTCATAGAAAGATATAATGTATTTGAAGAATTCAACCTTGAGTCAACATCAAATTCAATATATGCCGGTGATCTGCAAGATGCTGATAATTTAGAAGGAAGAATTGAATTCCGGCTTAAAGGTGTTTTGGTCGACAAGAAGGAATTAGGAAATTATATAGAAGTATTTCTGGATACGAATTCAATTTCATATTCAAGTCCTAATGAGCATGAATTGTTGAATGTAATAATGTTATTTCTGGATGATTTTTTTAATAATCATTTGATCATTGAAAACAAGAAGGAAAGGCTTGTCAGCGATTTTCCGAAAAAAGGGTATAGGCCAGTAAAAGAAAAAGAAAAGAACGAAGTTGTATATAAATTCAGTGGTTTAATTCCGAGTAGATCTGAAATTGAAAATCAGGTGAGGGTGTTTATACAGACGCATAAATTGTTATAAAGTAAATATCCTCTCGATCCTTCAAGATTTTCTCTGGCCGGTAAAATCTGGCTTCATAATGTCTGCGGCCTATTTGCAGATATTCAATAAAGTTTTCAATCTGAAAATCCTGACTTTTTAATATTCCCCATTATTATTATAATTATCGCCCACATTCGGCCATTGTTCCGATTATATTTATAGCGTATTACATTGGTATGACTATAATAAGAAAAGCCCACACTGGCAAGATGTGGGGCTTTATTGGCAATTATTGGTAATTATTTGTTACTGAATGTGGTTTGATGGAACGGATGTAAGAACTTGAAAATAAATACTTTAAATAATTTATTTACATTCTGCCATTTACATAATTTGAATAACATTTTAATCTACTTTAATATATGGTTAACACATAAGTGAGTGGAATGGATACATCTATCAAACCCAATTCCACAATTTCCAATACTTATTTAAAACAATCTCTCAGCAAAGTTTTAATTTTGTGATTTTAACTAATATTAATGTTGCTATATTTTAATGGACACCGAGATAAGTTGTTGTATAAATTGCTATAATGAACTTAGGACATTGTGCCTTATATAGTATTTCAGGTAATTATAAGCAATCGAAAAGAATTGAGCGGAAGAATAAAGTACCAAATGGTAGAATATTGTGGAGGTTTGAAAAGGCAGAATCGAGTTCAATCCAAAATGGACAATCAAATATAGTGATACTAATGTGGGATTACAACGATTTACTTATTTTACAAAAATTCTATATTATTTTCCGCAATATAGTACAACTGACAACCATCGTAAAATTCTTAAAATAATTGCCATAAGTTGCTAATATTAGGGAACTTATCAGCATTTAAATCATTTAATATATATAAACACTTAATGCTAAACCCTCCAAATTCTCACCTCTGATCACTAATCATCTTTGATATTTATTTATATAATCAAAAATTGGAGGTCAACAATGACAAAAATTACTTGGGCGGAAACCGTCTGGAATCCTATAACAGGTTGCACAAAATTCAGCTCAGGGTGTAAAAATTGTTATGCTGAAGGCATAGCAATCTGGAAACAACAATCAGGTTGTAAAAAATATGCAAATGGCTTTAACCTTACCCTGCACGAAAACTTATTGTCGGAACCATTAAGATGGAAAAAGCCGAAACGTATTTTTGTTAATTCAATGTCAGATTTGTTCCATAAAGATATTCCTTCTGATTTTATCAGACATGTATTTGCTATAATGAATGCAACTCCCCACCATAACTACCAAATATTGACAAAGAGATCGCAAAATTTGTTAAACCTATCTGAAGACCTGACGTGGACAGACAATATTGGCATGGGCGTCACAGTCGAAAATGCAGATTATGTCAACCGTATCGACCACCTTCGCCAGACAAATGCGAACATTAAATTCATTTGCTTTGAACCATTATTGGGCCGTATTCAAAACATAAATTTAAAAGATATCGATTGGGCAATAGTCGGCGGCGAGTCCGGACAGAATGCACGACCAATGCAGAAAGAATGGGCAATCGACATAAAAAACCAAGTCGTTGATGATAAAATACCTTTCTACTTTAAACAATGGGGCGGTAAGGATAAAGGGAAAGGCGGCCGAATAATGGAAGGACGAACGTGGGATGATTATCCCCACGATTACAAAGCGGAAAAAATAAACGAATTCTTTTGAAAATATAGCTGATTTTAGTGTCTCTTTTTGAAAATTTCTCTATTTATGTATGACAGATATATAAAACCTAAACTTTAAAACCTCATTTCTAATTCTAACAAATACTGAATCATATTTACTTTATCAAACATAAAAGGATTAGGTGACCATTTATTTTGTTTCATTGGGAAACCGGCAGCGTTTTTTAATCCTAATCCTTTCGACGCTGTCGGTTTCTTACTTGAACGGAGAAATGCAATGCAGCTTTATTTACCGGAAACGATTGACCTGACAAGAATTGACGACAAGAAGGCTTTCTTCTGTGATTATATTTATACTTTCAGTTTCAGCCATAAAGAACAGATGGCCGCAAAAAATAATAAAAATGGAATGTCTGGGGATATGATTGATGGATATAATTTGGGTAATTATAATTTGAATTTTTCTAGTTATAGTTGTTCTAATTTTAATTTTTATAATAGCTCTTCTTCTAATGTGGTCACTTCAGGATTTGTCCCCATATATAGCAAAACAATGCGACAACTCATAACAACGAAGGATTATAAGCGTGTGAAGCCTGAACTAATTGAAGATGGCATAATTACCTGCGATTGGTCATATAGTAATTTTTCCGGCAAGAAGAAAACGATGGGCTATTCTTTTATCGAGCCACATTGCTCAGTCTCCCCAGCAGTATATGAAATCCAAGGCAAACGTTTCATAGATAAATTGCATAATATTAATAGGCAAAGGAGAAATAATTTGTCACCGCTAGAGAAAGCATTAGAAGCCAAATTATATGAGATTGGGTTTAATGAAAAGGCTGCACGTGAATATTTAAAAACGAAAAAATATAAAAAACCAAATGGCCACATTGCCCGTGAAAATGCAATTAATATCTTGTCTACGAAGAACGAGCTAAAATATAATTTGCGAAGAAGCCAAAAAGTGGGGAGGATATTTACACCCGTGACCAGCTCGCCAAAAGATATGCGACAATTCTTTCAATATGATGAACCGTTGACAGAGGTTGATATTTCCTGTGCCTTGCCTCTGCTGTTTAATAAATATTTACTGGATGAAAACGCACCTGATGTTCAATTATACCGATGGCTAACCAGTGACAAAGGTGAAATTGATCTGTATGAATACTTAGGCACAGAAGTATGGAAAGAACAATTTCCTGTCTGGGACGATGATGCCAGAGATAATGTGAAAATATTAGTGATGGTCATATTTTTCGGCAAGCAAAATACTATCCGGGATATGCGAAAGAAATTTGAAAAAGAATTTCCGACAGTAAGTCGAGTAATGAAAAAATTAAAAAAGAAAAATTATAAAATATTAGCGGAGGTATTGATGAAAGAAGAAAGCAATTTAATGATTGACGAATTAAGCAAAGAAATTCTTGATGCTGAGCCTTATCGGTTGTTACTCACAATCCACGATGCTATGATTGTTCCTGAATCGTTCAGCGACGATGTAAAAAGGCGAATAATAAAAGCCGTGGAACAACGGATAAATTTGACGCCCAAGGTGAAAAGTAAACGAATCAATTAATGCTGAGTGATTACAAAAGATTAAATAGATATAAAGGATTAGGAGGACGTTATGAAAAGAGGATTTATTAAAACAACAAAATTATCACGGAAATACGACCCCGAACCCCATTACGAATACAATTCCTTTGATGGATACACAAACATTCAGGTGTGCAGTAGCAATGCCCTTCCCGAACACAAAAGGGTGAGTCCCATGAGATTAGGGCCCATTATTACCGGCGACCCGGAGTTGCCTGAATGCAAAATAATGGAGAATTATTGGCAATGGATGAAAGTGCATAAATGTGAGGTGATATCATTACCACCGACAAACAAAAACATCACAAAATTCTTTAATTATCCCTATTTTGATGATTCCCCCGATGAGGAATATTTGGAGAACAGAAAAAATTGGTTCAATTCTACAAAAGCTGATTTAAATAGAATGCGAGAAGATAAAAAGAACCGACATAATTTTATATACTGCTGGTATGATGGACAGAAGATTTATGATTATATAATGTGTCGAAAAGCATTTTACTGCTTCGTATATGCTGCATATGTAAAGGAAGAACCAGCATATCAATTAATAAAAAATCGTTTGGATTCTGGCGAGAGCCTCTGTTTAACCGGCTGGGATGCTTTTGAATGGTCAGAAGAAGCCGACCCTAATTGTGAGGAAATAAAGGAAGTATTAAATGATAAGAATAAAGTATTCGGACACGAAATGGTACTTGCAGGTATGCTATTGGGGAACCGTATATAGGAATAATTGATAATGCGCCACTGCTCGCCCATGTTTCAATAAGTAATACATTCTTACGATTTACGGTCATTGAACCGCACAGGATTGAAATGTGTGCCAATTTTGGCAAGTCCTTGGGGTGAGTGGCAAGGAGAATACCAGCATGAAGTGTTGGTTTAGGATACTGTTAATATGTGTGTTATTCTGTTTCATGCAACGTTTCTATGGCTTGTTTCGTTAGACACAAAAAATTGTTATTACGTATGTAACAATTGAATTGACGGACTTAGACGTTTGCACACATCTAAGAAATAGTGATAGCGTGGATCGCCTTTTAATCCTACTGGAATGGCACCAAACTGTTCACTACAAACAAAAATATTATATTTTGTTAATATTGCTGGTGTGTTAATATAGAGTATAATTCCAATTCTTCTTATATCTAATTCCTTTGCCCATAATTTTTCATAGGTTTTTATAAAATTTGTTATAATTCTGCTTAGTTCCTTCTCCAATTGTTGTTCCTCTAACACTTCTAGAAACATATCTCCTCGATTCATTAATTTGCTTAATGACAATACAACGATTCCATAAGTTTTATCTGGGAGGTTAAATCTGTTAAAACGTCTAGTTAATTGCTTATGTGCGTCATGGATACATTTATCAATATTTTTTAATGAAGAAGGTCTTTTACACTCAATAAATAAATATCTTTGATCGTCATGAATTAACAAATCCGCATTTGTCGTAAAATCTAAATTGAATTTTGTTGCTGCGAAATGAGAAGCAATGTTCAGCTCAAATCCAATATCTCGAGCAGTATGAGATCCGGAAGATAATTTTTCATCTAATCTGTAAATCGGCCCTTTAATAAACATCCGAAGTTTTTCAAGAAAATTGTCGTCCTTTATATTTTTAAGACCTTTATATATTATCGAAAGTTCAGTCGCTTCAAATAATGAGTTACATAATCTATTGAAATTTGTCTCATTTATTAGTTCATTCAGTTTATTATTAATAAAAGCATTAGCTAATAATTTGATATCACGTGTATATCTGCCTACACGATTCTTATTGTGGTTCAGACCCAAAGAATTAAGCCAGCAAGCGGCTTCATCTATATCCTTTGATTCAATATCAAAATTATTTTTTCCGAAATAGTACTTCATTTTATGTAAATGGGTGTCTAACTAGTAAGTGAGTGAAGTGATTCCATATAATACTCATTTGCAGAAAAAGATTTTTAGTCAATTTAACATCATGTAAAAATTAAAGTAAGATAATAATGTTATAAAAAATCATTCCCCATAAGTCGCCCAATCTCGAGATACATTGATAATATCATAAAATAATCACCAGAAAGCAAAGCAAATATTTTAGTCATGAAATATAATAGCAGTTGAAAGAAGAATATATTTAAAGCCGAAGGTGAAAAGGAAAAGGATAAATTAATAGAACGACTGGCTCTGCCTCCAATCATTCACCTACTGTAATAAAAAGGGATAGAAGATGTTGGGAAGAATTCTGAATGGAGTTCTGTCTGAAAGGGATTCTTGTTGAGAGGGGATTGAGTGAAATCTGAGTATTTAACTGGAAAATTCATAAAGTTTGCAACAAAGTGAATAGATCAACAAGTTATATGAAATAAACCAATCATCTTTTGCTCTTCAGTCTTATTCCAACTTTTGATTGCCTCTGGCGTATCTAAAAGCTTCACCTTGCACTTTTTCTGGTTAAAGAATTCCTCTGCCTCGTCCGAGGCGGTCTTCCGCTAGCCGGTTTACCGCTAGCGGGTTTTGGCACATCGGTAGTGGTATAACCATAAAGAACTAATACCGAACGCATATCATTTTCTGTCGGCCATACCATACCGACGACTACAAGAATTAAACGGCTTTGATGAAAATTATAGACATTCAACCGGATCCGATGATAAGGAATTTGTTCACCGCATTAGATGCCATCCAGAAATGAACATCAAATTTGTCGCCGAGCCTTTTGGCATTCACCAGTGGCACCCAAAGGCATATTCTGGAAGCTGCGCAGTAAACCGAGAATTGTTCGCCCGACACAAGGATAGAATTGAAAAGGAAAATATTTATGACTGGCGGAAAAAGTAAGACGGCCAATAATAACAACCAAACAGGCGGCTTCGCAGTGTCCTGCCGACTTTTCATATAAAAAATAGAAGATAACAAATGAAGGCGTCTGTTACATTGCTTCGTTAATTGTTATTCCCCGCAAACTGGACATTCCCAATTACTACCACTTGGTTTGTCAGGATGAACATCATTATCTGGCGGTTCAAAATCATGATAATTCTGGCACTCTTTTTCATATGCAGCTTTTGCTGAAGAGGCATAAGAAAACTTAAATAATGGATGCTTAGTGTTATTTACCCAGCGTTTCAACCGCTTATTCACATCTGAGTCAGAACGACCAACATAATACACTAGAAATGTGCCCTCATCATCTTTACTACCAAGGGCATAATTTCCTGCCGATGTTTTTGTAACCTTTTCGTCAATAGTATCTTCATCTAAATTGAATGAGCCTTGCATATTTAGCTCCGCCATAATTTCTCCATTGTTTCTATTGTAGTTAACAACCGGTAATTAGTATCGCCGGGCTACCTTGATAATAATAATAAATAATTATATAAAAGCAAAACAGAAATTTCCATAAATGTTGTCGTCTGTTCCCAGCGACCGCTTTTCTTTTTTGTTCAATTTGAAATGAAAAAAAAACACGTGAAATAATTAGTTCAACCCATTCCTAAAAGGTTTCCACATGGCCACTAACAGCATTTTCTTCAACTTTTTCGAGTGTATTTTCATTAAAAAGACTCTCTTCCCTTTTATTACTTTCAAACCAGACACATATTACTTTACCATTGTCACTATAACCATCA
>SDBT01015398.1_pt1 | contig 12155 bp, 10 predicted proteins | sample 2277101 | NCBI WGS metagenome assembly SDBT01 (sample SAMN10404973, study PRJNA504765) | marine sediment metagenome | isolation source: marine sediment core GS10_PC15, 103 cmbsf | place: Arctic Ocean: Southern Knipovich Ridge | collected 2010
TTTCGCCACTGATGTCGCTCCTCACTGGGTAGGTGGTTTGGTTGATTGGGGTAACAGCAGAGTAAAAGCTCAGGGACCAGGTGCAAATCCTATAGAAGTAGGCAATTGGTATGCAGCTCTGTTGGCAAATATGATTAACTGGACAGCTCGTAGACTTTAATTTAGTTGGGATTTACTTTTGTTTCTGCACGTCTTGGGCTAATGCTGCAGCCCCTGTTATACCGGCATCTTCGCCCAACGTCGCAAAGCATATCTCGACAGCCTCTTTTTTCAAAGACCAGATGTGCTCGTTGAAGTAATACTTTATTCTGTTTAAGAGCACATCCCCCGCAGCGATCATCCCGCCGGCAAAAACTATCCGCTTGGGTTCTGTGATGTGCAGCATGTTTATGCAGACAATTGCCAAGGCCTTGGCTGTCCCATCGGTTATTTCCTTCGCTAAGACATCTCCTGCCTTTAGATGTCCATAGACATCCTTCGCTGTAATTTCACCTTTTTCCTCAATCACACTTTTCAAGCTCGATTCTGCTCCTGCTTTGATAGCCTCTGTTGCTCTTTTCGCTGTTGATTTTGCTGATGCATATGCTTCTACGCAACCTCTTTGACCGCAGCCGCAGAGCCGTCCATCGGGATAAATTATAATATGCCCCAATTCCGCAGCGGTATCATTCGAACCATGCACGAGCTTACCTTTATTAATAATGCCACCTCCTATGCCGGTGCCAAGCGTGAAAAAGACCATATCCTTAACACCTCTACCAGCTCCAAGAGCATACTCACCCCAGCAGGCAGCGTTGCCGTCATTTTCTAAAACAACAGGTTTGCCTAATCGTTCGACAAGTATTTTTCTAAGGGGGACGTTTCTGAATGATGTTAGGTTTGGGTTGCTTATCATGAACCCATCGACAAGATTGAACTGGCCTGTTGAGCCTACTCCGATTGAACGAAGCTCTTCTTTACTCAGGTTGTTGTCAGCCAATATCTTTTCGATTGTCTCACCAATCAACTCGACCATTGCCTCAGGAGCTATATCTGCCTCGACAGGCACTGATGTCTTGCAAACAAGTTTTAGTGCCGAGTCGAACAGGCCAAACTTGATATTCGTTCCGCCCAAGTCTGTACCGATGAAGATTTCATTCATTGTTTTTCTCCATCTTGTTCATTTGTTGCGGATTTCCGGTTGCTGTAGCTCGCGGAGCCAGATGTTGCGGTATCGAACCGGATGACCGTGGTCCTGCAATAGCAGCGGCAGCTTGTCCCCGTGGGACTTGTACTTCGCACGCTTCTTCCAAACCGTTACACCCTCAATCTCAAAGTTATCCTGAACTAACACCCCGTTATGGAGCACCGTAATCCGCGCAGGCTTCACCACAAAACCGCCCCAAAAAACCGGACGATGGAAAATAATGTCATAGCTCTGCCATTCCCCAGGCCCCCGGCACACGTTCACCAAAGGCGGATTTTGACCGTACATCGCCCCAGCCATACCGTCCGCATACGTCCGGTTCTTATATGTGTTCAAAACCTGAACCTCATACTTGCTCATCAGGTAAACTCCGCTGTTGCCGCTGTCCTGGTTCTTACCTTTCGCTTTCGCCGGCAGAGCCCATTCAACGTGCAGCTGACAGTCCCCGAACCCCTGCTTGGTCCGGATATCCCCCGTCTCCTTGACAACCTCCATGTACCCGTTCTTGACCTTCCACTGGGCTGGCCCGCCGTCCTTCACGGACTCCCACTGCAAAAGGTCTTTACCGTCAAACAAAACAATTGCATCCGAAGGTGCCTCCCCAGCCTGCTCGCCTGCCTTGACTACCTCCGGCAAAGGACGCTCCATATCGTGCACCGCCCAGCGATGACCGCCTATCACTCCAGGGTCAATATCGCCGCACCCCTCAAGTACCAGCGCCAACATAACCAAAACACCAAACAGAAATAATTTAACTCTCATCATTATTTCCTTTATCTCTTGCTGAATATCCCTTCACCAATATTGCCGATTTCCCCTGCTCCGCTCAGCCCGGATAGCCCTCCGGATGCTCGTTATGCCACCGCCATGCCGTCTCGACTATTCTTTCCAAATCCCCCAATTCCGTCCTCCAGCCAAGTTCATCGACTGCTTTTGTCGCATCCGATGTCAATACGGGCGCATCTCCCGATCGACGCTCACCTTCCACAACCTTAAAATCCTTGCCCGAAACACGCTTGACCGTCTCAATTACCTCCTTGACCGAATAACCATTCCCGTTGCCTAAATTGTAAACCAATTCCGACTCTTCATCCAATTTCTTCAATGCCAGCAAATGCGCCCTGCACAAATCGTCAACGTGAATGTAATCACGAATACACGTGCCGTCCATAGTCGGATAATCCGTACCGTATATCCGCACTTCACTCGTCTTGCCCATCGCTGCCTGAATAGTACGCGGAATCAAATGTGATTCCGGCCGGTGGTCCTCCCCAAGCCTCGCCCCATTCCCCGCACCGCAGGCATTGAAATATCTGAGCACCGCATACCGAAGTTTCCCCGCTTGGCTTTGATACTGACACATCTTCTCTGTCGCTAATTTGCTTTGACCGTATGGATTGATTGGCGCGGTCGCACAATCTTCCGTAATCGGCACCTTCTCAGGCAGCCCGTAAACCGCCGCCGTGCTGCTAAAAACCAGCCTCTCGACACCAGCCGCTTCCATCGCACGCAGCAGACACTCCGTACACGAAACATTATTGTGATAATACCTGAGCGGCTGCTCCACAGACTCGCCCACCTCTATCAACGCCGCAAAATGCATCACCGCCTCAATCTCCTGCTCCTTGAGCACCTTCACAACAAGCTCATAGTCCCCTAAATCGCCTTCCACAAATTCACCCGCAACCACCGCACTGCGGTGACCTTTGCTCAGGTTGTCAAATACCACAGGCGCAAAACCCTCACCCGCAAGCATCGCCGTCATGTTGCTGCCGATATATCCCGCTCCCCCGCTAACTAATACCCTCATAGCCGTTGCTCTGTCATTTTGCATTTTGATTTTTAATTTTTAATTTTTTATCTATCTTTGCTTCAATCCGTTTCAAAAGCTCCGTCTCCAGCCTCGCGTCCCGCCCGAGCTCAATCCACGCCATACCTCGCCTCTGCCTCTGCCCGATTTCAAGCCTTTGCAACCTTTCCTCGCTGTCTGAAAACATCGCGTAGCTGCGAGAGATCCTCACTTCTTCCTCGGCCAGGTTCAATCTCTGCACATTCACAGCACAGCCAATGCACAACTGCCTCTCTCTCTGCTTTATCTCTATCTCCACAATCCTTCGGAGACTGTGCAGGTTCGCCTCAGCCGAGTTGAAAGACCCTCTATTGTCCCTCCGCCAGAATTCGAAAAACTGCCCGCCACGCAATGGCCTGCTACGTATAAAACCGCTATCAACATCCGACTTCTCAATTGCAAACCGCATGCCCCCTAAAACATCTTCCGCCGCTCGCATAGCATCAGACCGCTCAACGCCACCAACACAAATCTGTTCGACCGCCTCGAAACGCTCCGCCCCGGCACAGCCGCCCAGTACCAAAAACGCCCCACAAACCAGCCGGAAAATTTTGGCTCTCTTCATTTCTCTGCCTGTCTAACCTTATCTGAAATTCGATTTAGCGCGATTATATACGCACCTCCCCCCCCAACTCAAGAAACATTTGTTTTTCTAAACCTGCCTACTCTCTGATGACCCTCGGAGTCAACGAACCGTGACCATTGAAAACTCGGCGCCGGTTTGCCTCTCCGACTAAATACGCATCTTTCACGCCCCCAGGCCAGCCTTGACCATTCTTGTAGAGACGCCTGCCATAAGGAACTGGCCCAAGCGCTCTCTGTCGGACGCACTTGCAGGCATATTAGCATCCTCCCAGTGCTTCCAGATGTTATCATTGTAAATCCCGACGTTGGGATATTGTGCGAATTTCACATGGCCGAGGACGAGATCAGGGGGCGAGCGGGATTTTTCTTGGGGAGAACATTTTTTTCATTGACGGTAACTTCGAAAGTTATATAGTGCGCGGGATACCATAGTATAACCATAGGTTTGATAGGAAGTTGAATTATGGCTGTTCGGAATGCAGAAAAGCGAAAAAGTCGGGTGCTTAGCAGGCGGAAGTTTTTAGCTGCGAGCGCGATAGCGGGCATGGGAACAAGCGTGACGGCGGCCGGTGAAAAGAGCGGCGCAGGGGGCGGGAAGCGTTACGGAATGGTTATTGACTTGCGGAGATGCATCGGATGTCACGCATGCAGCGTTGCGTGTAAGTCGGAGTTTAACGTTCCATTAGGTGTGTGGCGTGCCTGGGTGACAGTTAAAGAAGCGGGCGAATATCCGAATACGCGCAGGAGCTTTTTGCCGAAGCTTTGCAATAACTGTCGAAACTCACCTTGTATCAAGGTGTGTCCGACGGGCGCATCGCATTACGATGAGCATGGCATCAGCAGTATCGACGAGAGCAAGTGCATCGGGTGCAAATTGTGCGTGGGGACGTGTCCCTATCAGGTGCGGTTCGTGAATCCGGACAAAAACACGGCGGACAAATGCACGTTGTGCATTCACAGGTTCACGAAAGGTCTGGTGCCATCGTGTGTTAACACGTGTGTTGGGAGGGCAAGGATATTTGGTGATTTCAACGACCCTGCGAGTGAGGTCTCGAGGCTTATAAGAGAGAACAAGGCGCGAGTGTTAAGGCCGGAGCTCGGGACAGAGCCTCAAGTTTATTATATCGGTGATTTTGACGAGTGACAGGAGGTAACCATGCCTGCTTACGACATTTTTCATTTGCCGGCGTTAAACTGGATTACGGCGCTGTACTTTTTCTTCGGCGGATTGGCAGCGGGGAGCTTTCTGCTGAGTTTCTGGGCCGGGTATGAGAAGGAGAATTTGAAGGCTGTGGCAAAGACGTCAGCGGTGGTCGCACCGATAGCGTTAATCATTGGTTTGATTTTACTGGTAGTGCACCTGGGGCGTCCGTTTCAGTTCTGGCGTATCATGGTTACATTTAAGCCGACATCGACGACGTCATGGGGCTCGTGGGTATTGAACCTGTTCGTAATTGTTAGCGTGCCGTACGGGTTTCTGTGGTGGAGGGAGCAAGGTGAACGGGCAAAAGCGTTGGGGTGGGTGGGTCTGCCGTTGGCGATTTTTGTAGGGATGTATACCGGCTTACTGCTGATGCAGATGGCGGGGAACCCGCTTTGGGAGTCGGCGCTGCTGCCTTGGATGTTCCTTGTGGGTGGCGTGGTGAGTGCGATGGCGGTGAGTGTATTGGTACTGACCTTACTGGGGCAGAAGCCGACTGAGCCATTTTTCGGCTTAAAGAAATACATTTGCGGATTGGTCGTGGTGGAACTGTTGATGGTGGGTTCTGAATTGGTGGCGTTGTATACGGGTCCTGCCGAGTCGGTTGAGGCGGCTAATTTACTACTGAGGGGTAAATTTTCCGGCTGGTTCATTGGTTTGCAGATTATAGTCGGGTCAGTTCTGCCGCTGGTTTTGTTGATGTCGGCAAAGGCGCCCAAAAGCGCGGCCTTCAATAGGCTGGTCTCGGTATTGCTGCTGGTCGGCGTTCTAAGTGTAAGGTTTATAGTTGTATTAGCGGGTCAGGTCAGCCTTTAGAAGCATAGGGGAAAAGTGCGATGAGCAGTAGTAGTAATATAACACGAAGAAAGTTTATGAAGGGCTGCGGGATAGCTGCGGCGACGGCCACTGTTGGCGGTGGCGTGGCAGAGCGGGCAGAGGGGATGGAACTGGCCGAGGGAGGGAAGGACTTTTCGCCGGAAACGAGTGTGGAAAGAAAAGTGATTCCGTCGGCTTGCTGGCAATGCGTTGCCCGAGATGCAATCCTGTGTTATGTGGAGAACGGCAGGTTGGTGAAAATCGAGGGTAATCCGAAATCGATTCGTAACCGTGGGCGGATTTGCTCGAAGGGGCAGGCAGGTATCAGCCAGCTTTACGACCCGGACAGGATATTGTATCCGATGAAGCGTCTCGGCAAACGGGGGGAAGGCAAGTGGAGGCGGATTTCGTGGGAAGAGGCGCTGGATTTACTTGTTAACGGCGGCGAGATTGCGGGCAGTAAGGTTAAAGGCCTGAAGAAGCTTCGAGAAGAAGGTACGCCGGAGAAGTTCATGTTCCATTACGGGAGGATGAAGGGCTCCGATAGTGCGATTCTTAAAAGCAATTTCCTACCGGCGTACGGGACGAAGAGCGTGGGGGGGCATACGGCAATATGCGAGGGGGCAAAATGGGTGGCTCAAGAGCTTACGTGGGGCAAGCATTACGATGTGAATGACGTTGAACATACCAATATGATACTTAGCTTTGGGTGTAACTTTTTTGAGGCGCATACGTCGCATATTCAGTTGGCGCAGAGAGCTATAAACGCCCAACAAAGAGGTGTAAAGCTGGTCACGTTCGATGTGAGACTATCAAACACCGCCGCAAGAAGCGATGAGTGGATTCCAATCAGGCCCGGGACGGACGGAGCAGTTGTCTTGGCGATGTGCAACGTGATAATGCAGGAAGGGCTTTATGATGGGGACTTTATCGAGACCTGGACCAACGTAACAGTTGAGCGGTTAAAGGAGCACCTGAAACAGTACAGTGCAGGATGGGCTGAAAGTGTCAGTGCGGTCTCTGCTGAAAGGATTCGTACGTTGGCAGGTCAGTACGGCAGGGCCAAGCCCGGGACGTGTGTTTCGTATCGTGGTATTGCGGCCCATTACAACGGGGTTGAAAATGAGCGTGCGATAAAGATGCTGGATGCCATTTGCGGCTACATAGACGTCAAGGGCGGCACGTGCCGAGCCGTATCGGCGAAATTCAAGTATCCCAAGACCAAAGGACATCCTAATCCTAAGGGGCTAAAAATTATAGATGGGTTCCCCGGCGAAATAGCTTATCCCACGCACCATTCAGACCACCAGGTATTCAAGATGATCAAGGACGGGCGGGCCGGCAGACCGGATATCTATATGATATATTGCTACAATCCCGCTTATGTTAATGGTGGCTGCAAAGAGGTTATCGAGGTATTAAAGGATGAAAAGCTAATACCATTCGTTGTGTCCGTGGATATCGCGATGAGCGAATCGAGTTATTTAGCGGATTTGATATTGCCCGATGTCAGTTACCTTGAGAGGTGGTCCTGGGACGATATGGTTTGTTACGACATGATTCCGGAGTTTTACCTTCGGCAACCGGTTGTCGAGCCGCGTGGTGAGTGCAGGCAGTTCCAGGATGTGGCTATCGATATCGCAAAGCGCCTTGGCATAGACCTTGGTTTTGACTCGAGTTATGACTTTATCAAGAAGTCGTGTGAGATGTCAGGCGTAGACTTTGAATACCTCAAGAAGCATGGTGTCTGGCATCCGGAGGCGGCCAAGCCAAAGTATAAATCTTATGCCAAGAAGCTCAAGGCTTCTGAGTATGGGGGAGAAGACGTGCTTTTTGATGAGTCGACGGGTGTCTACTGGAACTGGAAGAAATCCAAGGCCAACAGCAGGCAGGAAGCCCTTGAAAAAGGATACACGGACACGAAAAACGCATATAAGGGTTATGTTGGGCAGAAGGTCGGTGATATGGTGTACGCAGGATTCAAGCCTGACAAACTAAACAAGTCGGGGTGGTTTGAGTTGTATTCGGAGCTTCTAAAGAGGAAGGGTTTCAGTCCGCTGCCAAGCTTCATGGCCATTCCGGAACATCAAAATCTAAGGAAAGACCAGTTGATTCTGACCACCTACAAGGTGAACGTTCAGACACATTCGAGGACACAGAACAATAAGTGGCTGACCGAAATATATCACGAGAATCCGATGCTGGTTCATCCGGATACTGCAGCCGCCCAGGGGATAAGAGATGGAGACAGGGTGTCGGTAAGTTCTGAAACCGGCTCGATTGAGACCGTGGCGAAGCTGACGCAGGGGGTCATTCCCGGTGTGGTTGCGGTATCTTTCCACTGTGGTCATACGCAATACGGAGAATACGCATCGGGCAAGGAGACGCCCTGGCACAAATGCGAACCTGATTGCGGACGCAAATGGTGGAAAAATGTAGGCGTGAATCCGAACTGGGCAATTCCTGCGAAGCCGGACCCAATCAGCGGGCAATTGAGGTTCATGGATACCGTGGTAACTCTCAGGAAGGTATAGAAGCTCAATTGTGTCAACATATATGATGTACGTGTTGAAACCTTCTGGCCGTGGGGGACAACCTAGTACGTTGGCAAAAGCAGAATATTTGAAAGGAGATGCACATGAAGAAACGAAGTATTTTTTTTTGTTGGTGTTTGCGGCAATGGTGTTGTGCCAGTTAAGGCCTCTTGCGGCCACCCCTGCTGAGGATACCGACGCAAGGATTGAGAAACTCGAGGTGCAACTTCGAGCGTTGCAGGTGGAGCTGGAAGCGTTAAAGGCAGACAGAGCTCGAGAGGCGCCCCCTGTTGTCGACCAGAAAAAGATAAGCGAAATGGTCGAGAAGGTGCTTGCTGAGCGGCCACGCCCAGAGCTCGGGCCGACCGATTTCCGGGTGTTCTGGAAAGAGGGGCTTCGTCTTGAAACTGCCAACAAGGATTTCACCATGAAAATAGGGGGCAGGATAATGAACGACTGGGGCTGGATAAGCGAAGACGACGGGCTTAAGGCAGATGCAGACATAGGTGACCAGGAAGATGGCGTTGAGTTCAGGCGTGCCCGGCTGTATATCAGCGGTCTAATCTACGGCAACATAGAGTATAAGTTGCAGTTTGATTTTGCAGGCGGCGACGCTGATTTGAAAGATGCTTACATTGCTACAAGGCTGCCTATCGGAAAGATTAAGGTAGGTCACTTTAAGGAGCCTTTCGGACTTGAAGAATTGACAAGCAGCAAGTACATTACGTTCCTTGAAAAGTCTCTGCCGATAGAGGCTTTTTCCCCAAGCCGCAATACGGGTATCATGCTTTATGACACTGCGCTTGATGAGCGTATGACCTGGGCGGCAGGTTTCTTTCGAGACGCAGACGACAACGGCAACATGCAGGACGACGGCGGCTATAGCGTAACAGGCCGTATCACAGGACTGCCAATGTATGCCGATGATGGGGCTTCGCTTATTCATGTCGGTGCCAGTTACAGCTACAGAGATACAACCAGGGACCCGGATTCGGATGAAGACTCAGCAAGATTCAGGTCGAGGCCTGAAGCGCATTTGTTTGACAGATTCGTTGATACCGGTGCTTTCGCAAGTGACCGGGTGGATCTGGTCGGACTCGAGGGTGCCTGGGTTGAAGGTCCTTTGTCTCTGCAGGGAGAATACATGTTTGCCAACGCCGACGTTTCGAGTGACGGCAATTTTGACGGGTACTATGTCCAGGCAAGCTATTTCCTGACCGGCGAACACCGCAAATATAAACCGTCGGCAGGTGCTTTCAGCAGAGTCAAGCCCAAAAACAACTTCGGTCTCAAGGACGGGTTAGGTGCCTGGGAGGTCGCCCTGAGGTATTCTTCAGTTGATCTTGACGACAGTGAGATAACCGGGGGCGAGTTAGACAGTGTGACAGTAGGGCTGAACTGGTACCTCAATCCCAACATGCGGATAATGTGGAACTACATTCATGCCCAGAAGGATGGTGTGGGAGATGCAGATATGGTTCTTATGCGATGGCAGGTTGACTTTTAACTCTTGTAGTTAGGTTATACTGACGGCGTCGGTGCGTGGTACATGGTCTATTATGGTTACAATGATAACCGCACCAGCGCGTTGGAAATGTCGGGTCTAAGTTGCCCGGCCTTCACAGACTATGACTTGCCGGTTTGCTACGACGGAAATGACCCCGTGACCGGACCGTTCACTAATAACTTTTACGGCCCTTGTCTTGGTCCTCACGCTGGCCCATGTGGCACTGGTGGAACCGCCATAGTCACCTGGGGGCCGGACATAAATGAAACCGCATACTGCGCTCAAGACCTTGCTTACCCCTGCCCGTAACAACTTAAACAAGGGACGGCAGCACTCAAACCTGCCGTCCCTATATTTCAAAAAGCAACACTAAAATGCAAAAACCGTCGTCTGCAAAACCGCCGTGACCTGCTGTTAGCCCCCCTTTTAAACATTGTCTTTTCGGTAATTGGAATTTGTTTGCGATTTGATGCTTGCATTTTGGAATTTCCAGCACTCTCCTCCTTAGCCCTTACGCTCTTGCGCACTTCGGCCCTCCTGTCCGCTAAACCCTACCAAATCCCTTCCAGCCAGCTTGCGCTAAACCGCTGCAGGTCATCCAACCCAACCGCACCGTCACCGGTAAGCTCAGCCCCGTCGCAATCGCCGTACTCACTGTCCAACCAGTACCCGGCAAAAACACCGAGGTCCAGATAGTTAACGTTCCCGTCACCCGTAAAGTCCGCCCCTCCGCACCCGCCGCATCCGCTGGCCCTCCACCACTCCGCAAACAAACCAAAATCCTCCCAGTTGACCTTCCCGTCACCCGTAAGCTCGACCCCGTTAACGTCACCGTAGTCGGTCTCCAACCAGTGCCCGGCAAAAAACGAATAATCTATAAAATTGACCCCATCGGGACACACAAAATCCGCCTCCGGAATAGACCACACCAACTTCGGATAATTCATCCCCTCACATATGTCCCATATATCATTCGGCCCGTTGATAATTTCCCCCACAAAATCCCAGCCGGCATTGGTAAACGTGCTCCGCGTCTGCATATTCGCAGTAGACTCACCTCTCACAGCCGGGTCGCTGCGGTTACCGATGCCGCTTAAAGCCGGGTTAACCTCGCTGTTCCAAAAACAGGCTGTATATTTGTCGGAATAGTCGGCGTATCCCACAAGTCCCCCGACCAAATCATTTCCATCCACGCTGCCCACAGAATAACAGTGATACGTCTCAGCAGACAGGTCACTACGACCGACCAGCCCCCCGACTTCTGTCACGCCGCAGGCGTCGCCGAGCGCATAACAGTCCGAAATCAAACCACCCAGCCCCAACCCCAAAAATCCGCCAACCTGCGTCTCTCCCACGACATCCCCGGTCGAAAAACAACCGCTGACCGGACCTTCATTCCTGGCCACCAGACCGCCAACCACCTGCTGTCCTGTAACGCTGCCTGCCGAATAACAATCCGTTATGCTGCTCGTAAGATGATTGTTTCCCACCAGGCCGCCGACCACATTGTTGCCATCGACACTGGCGGTTGAATAGCAGTTCAATATACTGCCATACCGCCCATTGTTTCCGGACAGCCCGCCGGCGTGATCCCGGTATCCTGTCACACTGCCTGTTGAATAGCAGTCCAATATGGTACTACGCACATGGTTATACCCCGTCAGACCGCCGACAAGCGAATTTCCCGTGACAGTACTTGTTGAATAGCAGCCGGATATATAACTATCATCGCAGTTTCCCACCAGACCCCCCACATGCACAGTCCCTGCAACGTCACCTGTCGAATAACAATCCACTATGCTGCTGTCCCAACTAACTCCAACCAGGCCGCCGATATCGCCCCTCGTGCCCGAAACACTGCCTGTTGAATAGCACCCCTCTATACTGTTATCAGCAGTCACTCCCACCAAACCGCCGACCCACGTTCTTCCTGCGACGTTCCCTGTTGAATAGCAATTAGATATATTACCGTAATGGTTTTCACCGAACAGACCGCCGACCCAGTCTTTTCTTCCCGTAACATCGCAGCTTGAAAAACAGTCGGATATACTGCTATACATCCCAAATCCCACCAGCCCGCCGACCCAAAAGCCTCCCGCGATACTGCCGTCTTCTACATAGCAGTTTGCCATGCTCCCGCCCGACAGATACCCAGCTATAGACCCAACATAATTTCCTCCTGTATTGATGTCAGGCTCTATCATTCCAAGGTCCCTGACCTCCGCGTTCACGTCGTCAATATAGCCAAAAAGCCCGATGAAACTTGCCGAAACCGACTCATACGTAAAATTCGATATCGTGTGACCAGCCCCGTCGAAAACACCGGTAAAAGGATTGAGCCCGCTGCCAATTATATTAAAACTGCTGCCCGCATATCCACCCAAATCGATGTCCGCGCACAACTTAAAATGCTTGTCCCAGTCCGGAACGCTGACGCCAATCGCATTCATGTGCTCAGCCGTAAAAATCAAATACGG
>SDBT01015399.1_pt1 | contig 12155 bp, 1 predicted proteins | sample 2277101 | NCBI WGS metagenome assembly SDBT01 (sample SAMN10404973, study PRJNA504765) | marine sediment metagenome | isolation source: marine sediment core GS10_PC15, 103 cmbsf | place: Arctic Ocean: Southern Knipovich Ridge | collected 2010
TCCCTGTCAAATGGTAGCCTTGACAAGGAGTCTCCTTGTCAGTAATATAGTTTGAGATATGCCGGCAAAAGGGAGTATTAAACAATACACAGAGGGTGGCCACTACCATGTCTACAACAGGGGAGTAGAAAGGCGAAGAATTTTTCTAGACGATCAAGATTATCGAGTATTTCTACACTTGTTAGAATTCTACCTTTCGCCCGCTTCTGACTTTGGAAAACACCCTCTGGCCGAAATGACTGGGTTCTCGCCTGTTAGAGCCAGACCTCTTGAGCCACTCTATCAAAAAGTAGATTTGATTTGTTACTGCCTAATGCCAAACCACTTTCACCTTCTTCTAAAACAAACAGAAAAGGATGGTATGGAAAAACTGCTTCGCCGGGTTCTGACGGCTTATGTAGGGTACTTCAATCGCAGATATGATCGAATTGGGCACCTGTTCCAAGGCACGTACAAGGCTGTCCTCGCAGATAGCGACGAGCAGCTTTTACACTTGTCGCGATACATACACCAAAACCCGACTCTGACCCGAGGGTATCTAAACCAATACCCCTACTCCAGCTACCCATGTTATATAGGGGAGAGAAGAAGCGATTGGTTGAAAACTGAACCAGTCTTATCATTTTTCCGTTCGCCTAAGGCTAAAACGCTAGGAGGATTTCGAAACTACAAGGAATTTGTTGAATCTGATGAGGAACAAGACAAAATCTTAGGCAAACTTGTCATTGAAAAAGACTAACAAGGAGTCTCCCTGCCACCCTTTAAATTGAAAATTAATTACCCGCTCCTGCTACTTGGACTATCCACCAATCGAAGACGAGGTTGGCATCGATGGCCTGATCGATCTTCACTGTAAAGGACTCATCAGCTTTCTTTTCGAACACATAGGGTGTCTGGCCGCGAGTGGAGGAGGTGGCAGTGACAAATACCTTCGAATCTGGCTTCACAGCCGTGGTTTCGATTACGATTTCGCTCTCACCAGCCGCGATCTTATCTGTGCCAATCGTAGCTTTGGATTTGCCAGTGTCTGGATCTGGTTTTGGATTCGCAATTTTCAGTGCCTCTGTGATAAGTTCCGTTGTTGTAAATTTGCCATCAACAGAGAGGTCTCCATCAATGATCACGTCGCCAAGTATATTAACTGAGCCGTTGATAACTAATTCTCCAGTTGGTCCCATTGCCATCTGCGTGTCACCGACAAATAGCACATCGGTGTGAATCGTACCTGCAGTCAGGGTTTCGAGGCTTAGATCGGTTAAATCAGCCATTGGATCGCCGCCATCTTGCTCAAGAGGAGCTACGTACCAGCCAACAGAGACGAAGACCAGTATTTTACCGGTTTCTGTGCCGCTGTAGGCTTCGAGGGCCTTTCCAATGATCGGACCTGAAGAAGTAGCTTTCATGGCTACGCCAGGCACGCTGGAGGAGGTTAGCGGGTCTCCAGAAGCTATGTCACCGTTCTCGATAGAAACCTTGACTGGAACACGACCAGAAAGGGCGACAGCGACAGGGTTTTCTTCATCGGAGAAGACACCAGCAGCTAAAGTCTGGTTAGGATTAGTTGAGACGATACCGATTACGTTTTGGTTGTAACTACCATCAGAAGCTTTCACCCAGGCTTTGCTGGTCAAGCCTGCGTCTGGATGATCAATTTCCTGGGCCGGTTTGCTTTCGTCAATTACGACCACATCGCCAGGTTGCAAGCTACCATCGGTGCCATAAAATTCAGCAAAGTCGCTCCCGCCACCGCTTACAGAACAATCGCCTATGTCAACCACACCTGTGGCTGCGTCTGCTCCGCTGTGACAAAGCGACTCAGTATAAGTAGTTGTGTCATCTAGGTTGAATTTCAGGTCAGACGTGCTTGTGCTTATCAAAGTAGTACTGCCGTCATCCTGTAAAAGTATAGTCCCATCACTATTGTTATCAATCGTCTCGCCATTTGCTAAAGATATGTCTACACCAGTTCCTGCATTTAGAATATTAAGCACTGCTCCAGAAGCAGAGGCGTACTGCTGATCTAGTTCGAGAACATTACCGGAGTGGGTACATACATCATTACCCACCACTGCACAGTCGTCAGTGAAAGCGGCAAGTGAGCTATTTACCGTCAAAGTTGATACTAGCACAGTGGGATCCTCATCATCCATTGTCAAGGTTCTATCCACATCGAATATGTTGCCGCTGACTGTGAAGCCGTCGGTATCATAAGTCGAAATATGGGAAGCATCGATAAGATCAGAGGAGGTAGCATCGTCTGAAGTAGAGGCTACGTGCAAAACATCACCAGTAGTTACTTGTGTTGCCCGTAGGTCCCAAGCATTGGCGGTGGTTCCGTCATACTCTATATCAATGAAATGGCTTGGAGTAGCATCGTTTATTGCAAGAGCGTAGTCCCACCCAGAGCCAATATTGATCGCGGTTTTGGAGGTGCCGCCGCCGGCATCAGGAATGTATAGGGCGTAGTTGGTATCTGCACCTGAAGCAGATACGTGGAGACCATAGGTGGTAGAAGCGCCTCTGATTGAGCCTGTTGCTGAGAAATAACCGGCGTAGGTGTTTCTGGTGCCCTGGTCGGTAGTCTCATTGTCATTTGTTACTGTGGTGTAGACACCATACGCATTTACTGTTTGGCTAGAATTACCAGTTACTGATAATTCGTTATAGTTTGCGTATGTGTAGCCAGTACCAGAAGAGTACGGTTGCGTATCTGTCACGTTGTTATAGAAAGAGTATCCGTATTGAACTCCAGCACCGCTGAAGGTAGAGTTAAGGTACAGATTCTGATTAGATATACTAGTTAGACCAGAAGTAAAAGTACCATTGAGCGCTACGAGTGCGAAGCCATCTGAAGTGCCTGTGCCTGTAACATTCAATTTTCTATTACCTGGCGTCGTCGTCCCGATGCCGACGTTGCCATTGCTATCTATTCTTAACCTTTCATCCTCTGGGTCAGCCCCTCCAGTAAAAAGTCTAATATCGCCACTTGCAGCAAGTGCGGCAATGTTTATTCCAGCAGCAGAAGATTCTCCAAACATAGCAACTCTGTCAGCAAATGCAGGAAGGGAAAAAGTATCTGGATAGGCAGCGAATGTCAACTGACTGGTAGCTGATTTCGTACTCATCCTTGTTTGAGCAGAGGTCCCGGTATCGAGATTTTCTATATAAATACCAGTTGCCCCGTTTACATCCTCTTTAACATAAAGTATTTCTGTTGGAGTCGTTATCCCGATGCCGACGTTGCCGTTTTCAAAAATAGCAGCGTAGTTATTATCTGCTCCCGAGGCTGTTGCATAGATGCCGTAGGCGGTAGTTGTACCAGCAGATTTACCAGTTGCGGAGAAGTAACCGCCGTAGATAGAGTGAGTGCCGGTTGAAGTGTTAGCGGAGTTGTTAACTGTGGAATAGATTCCGTATAAAGTATTGGCGAGAGCATTAGCGCCTTCTGTTATCGAAAGGTCAATACCTTTGAGGGTGTTGGCTGAAGAAGTCGGAGTGTTGGTTAGGTTAATATCAATCGCCTGTTGGGCACCACCAGTGGTGGGAGTGTAAGTTGCGTCAATATTAATTAGCTCGCCAGTAGTCATACTATCAAATTCCATATTAAGTCCGGTGCCGATCCTGCCGCCTGTCAGCGACACTCCTTTGGCGCTGCTACCGGAGAAACCTATAGCCTGGATGAGAGTGGTACCATTGAGTCCAGAGATGCCGCTTAGATCGATTCCTACATAACCGTCATCGTCCGTAGAGCTTATAATAACTCCCACCCCGGCCCAACTGGTTGTATAACCTGCGATTCCAGTAATGATCTCACCGCTTGTGAAATAGCCTCCGTAACTGTTGTCTGCACCAGAAGCAGCGGCATAGATGCCGTAGTTATTGGTTGCCGAACCGCCGCCGCCAGTGAAAGTGCCAGTTGAGTTGCTATAGATTCCATATTTATTGATACCGTTCGTAGTAGTATTGGTGGCGAGGTTTTCAAAATATCCTGTGTATTGAGAAGTTGTTACCACACTGTTGGAGATATAGGAATGTAGTTTACCAGAAGGTATGGCCGTCCCGATGCCGACGTTGCCGTCAGTATCAATAAATATCCTGTTATTAGCGCCTTGTTTTAAGGCGATCGTACCAAAGGCTCCGGAAGTATAAGCACCTGTTCCCAAAGTTAAGGCTCCTGAATTACCAGAATTGGATCCTCCTGCTCCCGAAGTTATGGTGATGGATCCACCCGTTGAAGTAGAGGTTCCGCCACCTTGTCCTCCTGTTAAAGTAATAGATCCGCCTGTTCCTGCGTTTGCATTTGCACTTCCACCAGCGCCTGCAGTTACAGTAAACGAACCGCCGGCTCCTCCTGTAGGAGAGGCACCTCCACCAGCTCCTCCTGCACCAGTTGTTAGGGAAATACTTCCACCTGCTGCCCCGATTAGTGTCGCAGCATCCCCACCTTTAGAAGCGACAATGCTGATTGTGTTACCAGGACTAGAAAGCCCTCCAACAGTAGAATCCCCGATGGTAATGTTGCCACGAGATCTTCCATTGCCGGCTGCTGTGCCTGGAGCAATAGTGATTGCTCCTCCTGTGCCAGTTGCTCCACCTGCTCCTGCTGTAAAGACTAGTGCTCCGCCTGGTTCAGAACCTGCTCCTGCACCGCCTGTCAAGTTCAAGGCTCCACCGGCAGCATTAGTAGCTGCCCCGGCTGCTCCTTTGATGGTCAGGGCTGCCCCGGCAGTATTAGCAGTGGTAGAATCAGCAATCTGTAAAGTTCTGGCCACTTCCTTGGTAAAGAGTAGATCACCGGCAATCTCCAGAGCTGCTCCCGGAGCCGTCGTCCCGATGCCGACGCGACCGGTGTCGGATTCTACGACTAGGGCATCGGTACCCACGATGAAGTCATCTCCGGCTGCACCACCAAGATTGATATTAAGTGCACTACCAGTAGTCTTGGTAATCGACCCATCGGCATATATTGTCGATCCACCACCGGTAACTGTGCCACCAAGGAAGTAGCCTTGGAAGTAGCGGTCGGTAGCCGTGGCGTAATCATTGTATTGGGCACCGATACTTTGGGTGTGCCACTTAGTCACCGTGGAAGAAGCATCATAGGACGTAGCAGGGGAGACTGTCAGAGTAGTGGTACCGCCACCAGAGACGATTCGGGTGTAGTAATTGGTGCTACTGCGAGTGGTTTGGATGACATCATCATTGGCTAGACAATTTGCCGTGGTGGTGACAGTAGTGACATTGTCTCTGGCTGTTGCCTCGGTAGTACAGGTGCTTCCCTCGCTGGCGTTTACAGTAGTAATATCTCCAGCGGCGTTTATATTCAAAATTGTTGCATCGCCAGTTGTCGCATCAGATTGGATGGTAACTATGTCTTGGGATTTCGTGGACTCTTCTGTGTCAAGAATTAGCAGTTCATCGTTGCCGGCATCGGTTTGAGCCACATGAAGCTGCGCACCAATAGCCGTCGACGTCCCGATGCCGACATTGCCTGAACCATTTATTGCTATTTCAATCCCTCCAACTGCATTATGATTAAATCCCATTATACTACCTGAGTCATAAAAACCGAGAGCTCCCCTCGTGATCTCGTCTTGTTCAAATTCAATCAAAGCATTGCTTGCACTATTAGGTCCATCTAAGGTAAGAATGTAAGAAGCGTCACTTTTTATGTAAAGTGGGGATGAAGGATTCGTCTCCCCGATGCCCACGTTGCCATCGGCCCTGACATAAAGGCCATTTGTCGCACCATTGTTGCTAGTGACACTAAGAGCATATTCTGTATTAGCAGAAGATTGTACATCGATAGAAACACCATTAGCACTAGCGTTGCTGGTATCCAAAGTAGCGAGGTTGCCTGTACCTGCCCCAAGGACATTAAGCACGGCTCCAGAGGCAGAGGCATATTGTTGGTTTAGCTCAAGGATGTTGGCTGTGTCAGTACAGGTACCGGCTGACTGTGTACAAGTGGAAGATATAGTGGCTACGTCGCCGCTAACAGTAAGATCTCCAGTCCCCGAAGTAGTGTTAGACCTAGCTAGATCTAAAAAGTTTCCAGTATCTGTCAGCGTGCCTGAACTTACAGTTCTTGTAAAACCTGCACCGTAAATATCGCCAGTAAAAGCGGTATTATTAGTTATATCTCCTCTAAACCTTATGCCATAACCAGAAGTTAAGTAGCCTGCTGTAGTTACATCGAAAGCTGTTCCGCTATCAAGCTCGTCGTTTATTTGGATTGCCGTTCCTCTTAGATACCCACCCCCAACGGCTGCGAAATTTATTCCAACTTTCCCACTTGATACTCCGATACCAATGTTGATGGAAGATCCGAAACCTCCTGAAAGATTTATTGCCGGCCCTACCCCTGTGCCTCCTGAATAAGAAATGCTAAGACCAGTCCCAGTAAAATTAGCTAAACTGACCGCTATGCCATTCCCATTGATCGTGTTTTGATTTAATTGTAACAATGCAGCAGTCGAGCCGAAGTCCGATTGAGTAAGCTGCAACAGATTGCCGGTTGAGTCGTAGGTAGCGTCATTTGGTTGGGTAATGGTCATCACATCAGTAGATCTATTCGCAGTAAGGTTTGAAGTAATAGTGATGGCTGATTCAGCAGGGGAAGCTGAGATATTTATTCCAGTATCCCACCCAGTACCAATATTGATCGCGGTTTCGGTACCGGCTCCTGGTGTGCCGATCGATCCAATATTCATACCGTACAAAGTACCGGAGGCTGGTCCGGTGGTAATGTCTTCAATATTGATCCCTGCAGCTGTAGCAGTACCGAGAGTCTCCGTAACCGCAGAATCTGGAATGGCTAGATTCAAACCATAGGCGGTTATGGTGCTACCGGCGAAATTGCTGGTGATGGTAGGCAAGTTAATGTCGGCACCAAGCCAGTTGGTAGTACCCGCCGCAGTATTTTGGGTTAGACCACCACCGGCTGATACGGTCAGACCTAAGTAATCGTAGGTTCCTGCACCGGTGTTGGTGACGGTAGGTAAGGCTACAGATTGACCGGTGACATTAAACCCAGTGGCCGTCAGATTGGTTGAAAGATCCATATTTGTACCGGTCAATGCTCCGGTCAAAGTGGTAGAGGAGGGGATACCCAGAGAGAGCAAAGTTCCCAAAGTCCTAGCACTCTCGATCTCAAACTCATCTCGGTGTTGGATGGTAGTGCCCGTACCGGCGTCATTGATTTCAGCAGTAAAGCCAGCGCCTGTAATCTCATTGCCAATGAGGTAGTTGTTAGAACCTGATGAAATATTAATCCCATATTGACTGCCATCAGAGTCTTGTATAACATTTGAAGATATAAGATTGTTTTGCCAATCAGTTATTTCAATTCCATCATCACCCGGTCCCACCTCATCGATCACGTTATTTGAAATGACGCTGTCACGAACATTAGAGCCAACAATGATCCCATCAATTCCAGAAGAGGAAACAGTATTGTGGGTGATGGTGAATCGACTTCTTCCCGATACTCTAATGCCGTAGGAGGTGCTTGATGTTACAGAGTTTCCAGAAATAACTTGGTAGTCATAATTCGAGGCCGCGTTGACACTATCTGTAATGTCAATTCCATCACCGCCGTTTGATTTAATGAAATTATTGGATATAACATAGTCGTCAATCTGGCCTAATCCGATTCCATCAGCATCGTTACCTCGAATATCATTGTTCGTAATGGTTATATCTCCTGTTGTGTTGAATTCTCCTCCGACATTTTCATCTGCCTCACTTGCAATGCCGTCTCCGTCGTTGTCATAAATCCAAGTATTTTCAATGCGTGATTGAGTAACACTCATATTCAAGTAGACACCTATGTTTTGTGTTCCTTGATAGGTACCTTTGACCCCATCAATGGAAAGATTGGTAATAGTAACTCCTGAGACTGCAGTGCCCCCATCTCCTACAGTAATCACCCCATCATCGGAAGCCGTATCACAGGCTCTTTGAAGGATTGTTGATCTACCGGCACCAATAATTGATACATTGGATTTGGTGATATCTATTCCATCCTCAATCGAGCAATCTTTAGGGCTGCCAACCCCATCACCAATCGAGTAGGTACCTTCAAGAAGGTAAACAATACCGCCACTTGCAGGTAGAGCGGCAATCGCATCTTCTATCTGTTCATCATCACCGGTGCCATCTGCCTGATAATCTGCCTGGGAAGGGTTGCTCGAATCACTAGCTGCAACTATTTTTGTTGCCACTCTTTTGTCCGTCGAGCCGAGAAGTACAGTACCAGTAGCATCGGGGAAGGTCCAGGTTCGAGATCCGGTTAAAGCCGCCATAGTTAGCGTACCTGTATTTGCTGCATCGCTATCCAAGACTATCTGGTTTGTTGAGTTTGTGAGATTGAGGTTTGTCCCGGTAATAAACCCACTAGCTACCACATTTCCGGTAACAGCTAAATCATCAGAGATATCGAATTCTCCTGGATTACTATCCCACTGAATATATTCGGTTCCTCCAAAGTAAATAATATCATCAATCGACCCCGCGCCTACGCTCAGACTGCCTTCGATAAGCACACTGCTGTTAAAAAACCCGTCACCCTCTACGCCCAACAGACCGCCTATGTAGACATCGTTAACATTCATTATAAATCCAGGGTTGTCAATCGTTTCAGTGGTACCTCCGATCCAGAGACTGCCGAGTAAAGCAGTATCATCAGCAGCTACATAAATTGCGTATGTATTAGCCCCAGCAATATTTATTCCGTAATCCCAACCATCCCCAATATTGATCGCGGTTTCGCTGACGTTGGCGTGAGGTGATGACAGATTAAGATTTATACCATAGAGCGTATCTGCATCATCTGAGGATGAGATTACATCGATGCCTAGAGCATAGTTTGCATCGGCGCCGCCCGCGTCGTCGCCTTGCTCAAATTCAATATAAGCACCATACACATCATTAAGTACGGCTCCCTGACCTGCGTTGCCAATGCAGAACATGCAACCAGCGGGGGCACTGGTAGCATTAATTTGGACGCTTGTATTATTGTCTACGGAGAATAAAGTGTCACCAGCCCCACCCGGAATAATGTTTAGATTGCCGGCATTGGTTGTAATGGAACCATCAGCGTAGGTGGTACTGCCACTTCCAGCCACGATTCCGCCCAAGAAGTAGCCTTGGAAGTAGCGATCCACATTTGTGCTGGGGAAGCTAGAAGTAGCACCGATGTTTTGTGCGTAATATTTGGTGACGATGATAGTGTTTTCGTAAGTAACAGCCGGGGAGACGGTGATTGTCGCGGTGCTACAATTGGCGGTACAGCGTGTCCAGTAGTCGATGGTGCCAGCGTTATTGATATAAAGCACATCGTTGGTAGCAAACGGAGCAGCGCCAGTGAAGGTAATCGTTGTAGTGTCGGTACCAGTGCCAGAAGTAGTAGCAGTGGTGGCTGTGGTAGTATTATCAGCTAAAATATTCCCAGCCGCATCGATTTTCATGACAGTATCATCAGTAGCTGTAGCATCGGTAATAATCGTCATTACATCCTGCGAGTCGGTAGTTTCGGCCGTGTCAAGTATCAACAGTTCATTGTTGGCGGCATCGGTTTGAGCCACATGAACCTTCGCACCAGGAGCCGTCGTCCCGATGCCGACACTTACCGCACTAGCACCGGTGCCACCTAGTATGAGGGAGTTGGATTGAGTAACCTGGGCATTGTAACCAATCGCCGTGGCGTTGGTTAAGCCGCTTGAGGTGCCAGTGTAACCGGCCTCGAGGCCAATGAAGGTATTGTAGGTGCCGGTGATGTTAGCCCTTCCAGCGTCATGCCCAACCGCCGTGTTGTAACCGCCGGTGCTGGTGTAGAGGGCTTGAATACCAATCGCCGTGTTGTACCAGCCTTCGGTGTTGGTGTAGAGGGCCTCATACCCAACCGCCGTGTTGTAGCGGCCGGTGTCGTTTCTGTTGAGGGCGTTACGCCCAACCGCCGTGTTGTAGCGGCCGCTGGCGTTGTAGTAGAGGGCCCGATACCCAACCGCCGTGTTGTTGCTGCCGATGGTGTTTGTGCGGAGGGCCTGCTCCCCAACCGCCGTGTTGCTGCCGCCGTTGGTGTTGGAGTAGAGGGCGTAAAACCCAACCGCCGTGTTGTAGTCGCCCCAGTCGTTTCTGTAGAGGGCGCTATGCCCAAGAGCCGTGTTGAAGCTGCCGCCGATGTTGAAGTGGAGGGCATGATCCCCAACCGCCGTGTTGTAACCGCCGCTGGTGTTGGAGTAGAGGGCTCTATACCCAACCGCCGTGTTGGAGCTGCTGGTGGTGTTAGCCCCGCCAGCATCTACACCAATGAATGTATTGTAGTCTCCACTAGTGTTAACATCTCCAGCGCCAAAGCCAATGAAGGTGTTATCAGTGCCGCCGCTGGTGGTAGCGTCTCCAGCGGTGAAGCCTAGGAAGGTATTATTGGGGGAGGTGGAATCAAGATGCAGATAGTTACTGCTGCTATTGTCGATGGTAATAGTGGGATTGGTGCCAGATAGCAATATATTCACACTGTTATCAGCAAAAGACATATCATTATCCCAACCACCTCCGATGTTGATCGCGGTTTCGGTATCGGCTCCTGGTGTGCCGATCGAACCAATATTCATACCGTACAATGTACCGGATGCTGGCCCGGTTGTGATGTCTTCAATATTAATACCAGCGGCGGTGGCAGTACCGAGAGTCTCCGTAACCGCAGAATCTGGAATGGCTATATTCAAACCAAAGGCATTTATTGCGCTACCGGCGAAATTGCTGGTGATGGTAGGCAAGTTAATATCGGCACCGAGCCAGTTGGTAGTACCAGCTGCAGTATTTTGGGTTAGACCACCACTGGCTGATACGGTCAGACCTAAGTAATCGTAGGTTCCCGCACCGGTGTTGGTGACGGTAGGTAAGGTTACAGATTGACCGGTGACATTGAACCCAGTGGCCGTCAGATTGGTTGAAAGATCCATATTGCTTCCTGTCAGTGTTCCAGCCAAAGTTGTGTTTTGAGGGATGCCAAAGGAAAGCAATGTTCCCGAGGTTCTGATCGATTCAATTTCAAACTCATCTCGGTGCTGGATAGTGGTGCGGGTTCCGGCGTCATTTATTTCAGCATCAAAGCCACCGCCTGAGATTTCATTGCCAATTAGATAGTTATAAGTACTGGAACTAGTAGAAACATCTATTCCGTACTGATTGCTACCACTTGTATCAAAAATCCAGTTTAAGGAAATGATGTTGTTGCTACCGTTGGTCATTGAGATACCGTCACAACCAGAGCAGCTCGTTCCAATCTCATGAATAATATTGCCGGTGATATTATTTCTGTTGGCAGAATTGAAAAGAATGATACCACTACCTCCATTTGATAAAAGCTCATTACCGTTGATGGTATTGTAGTCAGCGCCACTTAGCCGGATGCCGTCGCTATTTGATTGAGAATTATTAGCGGCAATGATGTTGTAGTGGGCTTCATTAAGGTAGATGCCCCCAAGGTCATTATTTCTCACGTCGTTGTCCTTGATGGTGTTGTTGGTGGTGGGATTGCTTCCGCTCCCTAGAAGATATATTCCTTCACCCCCATTATCTTTAATGTAAGTATTTTGTATGTCGGAGTAGGTGACATCTTTATTAAAGTAAATGCCAAGATTTTCGTTATCACTGTAGGTAGTTCCGACGCCATCAATGGAGAGGTCGGCGACGGTGATACCAGACACAGCTGTTCCTCCGTCTCCTACGGTAATCACCCCATCACTGGTAGCCGTATCACAGGCTCTTTGAAGTATTGTTGATCTACCGGCACCAATAATTGAGACATTGGATTTGGTGATATCTATACCATCTTCAACTGAGCAATCTATAGGTGGGCCGCCAACTCCATCACCAATTGAGTAGGTACCTTCAAGTAGATAAACGATTCCGCCACCAGCAGGAAGAGCAGCAATAGCGTCTTCTATCTGTTCATCATCACCGGTACCATCTGCCTGGTAATCTGCTTGGGAAGGGTTGGATGAATCACTAGCCGCCACTATCTTGGTCGCCACTCTTTTGTCCGTCGAGCCGAGAAGTACAGTACCAGTCGCATCAGGGAAGGTCCAGGTCCTAGCGGCTGTTAGGTCATCAGAGGTGAGAGTACCGGAGAAAGTAGCACCGCCACC
>SDBT01015400.1_pt1 | contig 12155 bp, 10 predicted proteins | sample 2277101 | NCBI WGS metagenome assembly SDBT01 (sample SAMN10404973, study PRJNA504765) | marine sediment metagenome | isolation source: marine sediment core GS10_PC15, 103 cmbsf | place: Arctic Ocean: Southern Knipovich Ridge | collected 2010
CTGTATGCTTAACATGCATATCGTGCCCTTTGACATAATAACTAACGACTTGGGGTAGAATATTATTCCCCAAAAATTTCCAGTTGAGTATTAATTTTTATTTGGGTATATTTTGATAAGACAATTTTAGGCTGCTACAGGAAAGCTGTTACAGTTGAATAGTAAAGTAAAATCTGGCAGAATCTTCGATATTAGTGGAGTCATTTAAATGGAAACAGGGTGTTGCTTACGTTTTATTAGCCATATACTGATAGAAGCGACAATACCCGAAAGCAAACCAAAAAATGCATAGGAAAATAGCTTAAACCAAAACCCCGATATCCCAATAATAAAATGTGGATTAAGACCTGTTGGCAGAATCATTCTTTTAGCCAAACAAACAAGATTAGCAGCAACTCCGGCAAGGCCTAACGCCAGAATCATTGCTATGCCTGAAATTTTGTTTTTCTCGATAACATTTACGGTCCAATCTAAAATCATACCTGCAAGTACGATCATTGGCATGCCGATCACACCCCCGGCAAGGTTTGCTCCCAGAGAATACGTCGTCAAAGCTGCAAACAAACCTCCAGCTGTTGTGCCGATCTTACAGCCCCCGCGTAACCGGGCAATAAGCACCGGTGTCATCCAGAAAAACGCCTTATGGCCGGGCATGCCGAGATTTAAACGAACCAGAGCTATGAATGATCCGGATATAACTCCAACGGAAATGGAAACTAATAACATTTTAAACTGATGACTTCGTACTATGCTGCGAAGGTTTAGTTTTCTTGCGGTCGATAGAGATCCAAGCATTTTCTTTTTCACTCCATTCTACAATTAACACAGATTTGCCATTAATTAAACGGGGACGCACCCAATCGAGAGTATCATATACATCGCGCGGATCCGGTTGACGGCAATTAGTTTTATATTGAATTTCAATACCAATTTTTTCATATGTCTGGAGATTGACACGACGAGGCAGTTCACGAAGGCCGGGCATATCGATAAAACGGCCATCATTATCTTGTGCCCGCAGCCCTACTGAAGCAAGCGCCCCGATAACACCCAGGCAATTTCCTCCAAGGCCGCGTAACTTAATACCCCTGCCGTTAGCAAGTTTAAATGATTCTTCAATTGGCAGGATTCTTTTTTGTGCTGCTTGGCCAAAATCAAAGACATCTTTTGGAACATCATCGCTAAATGCTATGCATACACCCGGATCAGAACCTTCCGCTGACACACAGGCTATGAAATCAAATGCAAAATCAACTGCTTCAATGCCGTTTTTACTTTCTACAGCGATGCACGCTCCGCTGTTATGTGATGTATAGGGTATTGCCTTGTCAAGCAGGAACTGATGCCTTGTCACGCCTAACGATTTCATGCCTCTTTTTGTTAGCTCGGCACACAGATCTCGAGCTAATCTGCCGGTGCCGGGACTGGTTGGGTTGTCGGTATCGTCTATTCCTATCAAGATTGTTCGCATAATAAACTCTTAGTTAAACTCTCTTTTTGGACTTTCTTTTACCATATGCACCGAGCCATCAAGGGTAACATAATTAACACCTTTTTTATACCAGCGATGTGCTGTCGGCATATTGCTGAACCAACTATCACTAAAAACCCATTTATTACCATTCATCGTGTCTTGCAATTGTCTCGGCCACGGTAATTTTTTAAGAAAAAAGGTGCTTAAAAATCTATATGTAGGCCTACCGCTAAAACTATAATAGAAATAGCCGATATTTCCGTTACTGAAATTATCTTCAGAATATTTCAGGTCATCTGCTTTTTCGCTCGGACAATAATAAATTTTTGATTCCTGAATATAACCACCATTAAATAAATTTTCGATTAAACCAGTATGTGTGTTGTGAAGTTGTTTATCAACAGGCAGCAGGGAATCATTTTGGCTGGCATATACCAAGCATCCCAGCAGAAGGTTTCTCTGATTACTCCTGCAGATAACCAATTTAGACTGATCTCTTACTCTTCCTAAAGCAGGTACGATCAATGCCATTAAAAAGCTGATTATTCCTATCACAATTAACAGCTCTACCAGTGTAAAACCGGTTTTGAAACGTTTAGACAATTTTATTCCACTCCTATAAGCCAATTTTCACTCATTATCGCAAAATCAAGGAGGTCCACTTTTAAATCACTGTTCAAGTCGCCACCAACAGTTACCGCAAAAGTTGAAACTTTTTTGGATGTGTTATTGGTGTCGATAGAAGATCTATTGGTATGGTAAATAGTTGGTTCAGGGTCAGTGCTAATATATCCGTAAACGCTAAATACAACCGGGGCCGGGACATAATCAAAAGAATAGTCAACGATTATGGTACCTCCCAAAGGTCCAAGGCTTGTGACACCTGAAATTCCGTAAACGGTAACCATAGCCGTCTCGAATGCATAGCTTATTGGCTCAACATTAGGGTCTGTTATTGAATAAAACCCACTCGGCCTGCCGTATTGACTGTCATAGTAAACAAAGTCATTCACATCCAGAACATATGGTGTTTGTCCCGCCAAGTTAACTGTCATAGAAAAATCAGTATCCAGACCGTTTGCATCAACAGTAATCAGCAGGAGAATATTGGTAAAAACATTATTGACACCGGTATTGGTTATTTTGAAGCTGCCTGCTTTATCATTGGAAACAAGATGGCCTTCCATTAATCCACCATGAATAAATTTCAACGCATTCATACCTCTGGCCTTATTGCCGGTTGCTGCTTGAACAAATGAAATCGGATACGAGGCTTCTATATCACCATCATCGGCGGCGTTTATCGGATACATATTCGGATCATTACCGTCAAGGAACTGTATCCAGGAATTTTCAGATAATTCATCCCACGGGATATAACCGGCAGCGCTTACAGGGCAAGCCATTTGAAAAACAAAGCAAATTAATACTACAGTTCTCATGAGCAAATTCATCTTGACCACTTTCTTTTCCTTACTGTTTTAATTCAAACTTTTCTAAATATCTCCGATAAGCAATTTCTACGGCATTTTCAATATATTGATGAAATTGTGGATAAGCTTTCATCCAGGCCTTTCGATAACTTATTCACAGCAATTCATAAGTTAACTTAAGCGATTTTGTTTTTTCAATAGAATAACAAAGCTGTTTTAAAAATTCAAGTTTTTAGATTTTACTCGAAGTCTTTTTAGCCAAAATAGCCGTAAAAATACGAACTTATCAACACATAATTGGTCTTCCATCTAATTCCGGCTTAATTGGCTTTATATGGGAACTGGGGGATATTAACCTCGAATTTGGTGTTCGAAGGGGATTTTCAAGCACTGCTTCGGGTTGGGATTTGACCACAGGTATAACCTTTTTCTTTTAGAAACACATACCAGCAAAAATAGCCAAATGAGCGGGGGCGAGATTTTTCTTGCCATTTTTTCCAACACAATATTGTAATAGCAATATCTGAACGAAGTCAAATAGTGCCTTAAGTGCCGGTTGTAAAAGGAGTAAGGCAGCACTATCTGTCTCACTGTAAAAGTTTTTCAACTAAAATTTTATGCGATGGCCAATTTTCGGGGACTATAAATGCGTTTTTTTCCGTTATAGTATATAGTAACATTAGGAAAGCTACTTTATGGAAAATCAAACAGACATATTCATGCAGTATATCCAACCACACTGGAAGGTGCTGCATATTGTCGCACGGCAGTACACCGCTTCTGGAGCAGATGTCAGCGATCTGGTCCAGGAAACGCTTCTGAAAGCATGGAAGAGTTTTTCAACTACAGAAGAAAAAGAATATCGCAGGGCATGGCTGTTTGTAATTATGAGAAATATTGCGTTGGATTGGCAAAAAATGAATAAACGCAGGATAAAACTTTCCCTTGTTCCACATTCCGAATTGACTGAGATTGCCGCATCCAATTTGAACGAACCGCTTTGCCAAATGCCAGTGATGGATGAAGAGCGGTTTTTGCAGTTCGTTGACGACCATATCGTAGCGGCTTTGGATGCGATTGATCCTGCTTTTCGTGAAGTGATTATCTTATCAACAGCGGGAGGTTTAAAATACAGCGAAATTGCCCAGGTACTCGGTTGTCCGATTGGTACTGTTATGTCGCGAATGGCTCGTGCCAGGAGAAAACTGCGAGAATACTTAGTTGGTTTTGCTTACAAGCCTCAAAGAAGATCTGGAAAGGTAGAACGAAAATGATATGTAATGAAGCACGCGAATATTTATTTGCGTTTCTTGACAACGAACTGGATGCGTCATTAAGTATGGACTTCCAGCATCATATCGATCACTGCGCCGTATGTGCACGCGAGATTGAAATTGAACGAGCTATTCATGGACAATTGGCTTGTTCATTAAAAACTCAGGACTCTGGAATATCTTTCAACAAGCATGCTCTCAAGCAAATCATTAGACAAAACAAAACGTCAGTGATGCGGTCTCGTTTGGTGTCACGGCGTACTGTTTTAGCGGCATGTGCAGCTATTGTCTTTGCGGTTGGTATAATAGCATCTCATTTTGTGATGCAGTATGTAGGTGATACCAAGGATCACAGCAAATTCGTTAATCTTGTTGTCAGTGACTTTAAACATTTTCTTCAAGAAGGTCAACCCATTCATTTTGCCTCATCTAATGCTAACGCGGTTTCTGATTGGCTATTGCAACAGACCGATCTTGAGGTAATCTTACCAAGTATTAAAGGCAAACACTGCAAACTGATTGGCGCCAGGAGATGCAAGATAGAAGGTCAGGCTGCAGCATTTGTTGTGTATGAAATGAAGGGAACACCAGTATCACTATTGGCAGTCACTGGCCGCAATGGTGACCTCAAACAGATGAACCAGGTCGAGTATAATGACCGAATCCATTGGGTGGATCATTTTAAGGATATCTCGGTTGTAGCATACCGCCGAAACAACCTTGTCTATGCAATGGTCTCGAAACTAAACAAGGATGAACTGATTCACTTCCTTTCCGGAGCAGTTGATGAGAGCAATTGAAGTTGGTCTAAAAAACCCATATTTTGTTGCGGTCGTGGTTCTTGCCCTGATCGTTGTTGGTGTAACAACGATGACACGTATCCCTGCTGATCTGCTTCCTCAATTTGACACACCTGCAGTTCAAATAGTCACCTTTTATCCAGGCATGCCTCCAGAGGTAATGGAGCGTGACATTATGAGCCGCCTGGAGCGATGGACCGGTCAATCGGTTGGTATCGAACACCAGGAAGGCAAGGCCATGCTTGGTGTCTGCATTGTCAAAGACTTTTTTCGTGAAGACATAAGCTTAGATACCGCCATGTCACAGGTAACTTCATATGCGATGTCTGATATGTTTTATCTGCCGCCAGGGACCATCCCACCTATGGTAATGCCATTTGACCCTACGGCTTCTGTCCCACTTTGTCTGGTTAGTGTCTCAAGCCCCACTATGACCGAGAAAGAACTTTATGACGTTGCCTATTATGAACTTCGAAACCGTTTACAGAGTATTCAGGGCGTAATTGCCCCAGCGGTATATGGTGGTGTTTTAAGGCGAATTTTGGCATACGTAGATCCAATGGAACTTGAAGCTCGAGGTCTTTCTCCAATGGACGTTGTCAAAACAATTAATACGCAGAGTATTTTTATTCCTACAGGAAATGCCAAGTTCGGTGATATAGATTACCAAATCATCTCCAACGCAATGCCTGAAAAAGTTGAACAACTCAATGATCTCCCTATCAAAACATCCGGTGATGCGGTCGTTTTTCTTCGTGATATTGGAGAAGTTAAGGATTCGCATCAGATTCAAAGCAATATTGTGCGAATCAACGGTCGCCGGCAGGTTTACATACCTATCTATCGCCAGCCAGGGGCCAACACCATCGAGATCGTCGATGCCATCAAGGCTCAACTGGCACGTATCTTACAGCGCCTGCGCGAGATGAATCCAGAAGCAGAGGATTTAGCATTAGAAGTGGTCATGGATCAGTCCACCTATGTTCGGAGCAGCATCCATGGTTTACAAATAGCGGCAACTCTTGGAGCGATATTGGCCGGAGTCGTAGTATTGATATTTCTTCGCAGCCTTCGCTCTACGATTGTGATCGTCATTGCTATTCCACTGTCACTGCTCGCCGCAATGATTGGGCTTTACTGTACAGGCGATACGATCAACAGCATGACACTGGGCGGGTTAGCTTTGGCGATTGGTATTTTAGTTGATCAGTCCATAGTCGTTCTTGACAACATTATGCGACACTTGCGAATGGGTAAATCCAGCTTTCAGGCGGCATTGGATGGAGCCCACGAGGTAGCCATGCCTATACTTGTCTCTACAATCACTTTTGCTATTGTATTTTTTCCAGTAGTATTTCTCACTGGAATCGCCCGGTTTTTATTCCAGCCTCTTGCGGTTACAGTGGTGCTGGCTGTCAGTGCCAGTTACGTCATTGCTATATTTGTAATACCAAGCTTCTGCGCCAAGTTCCTCAAGGGTGTCAAAACAGATAAAAGTGAGTGTGACAAATGCGGCCGAGTAGGTTTTCACGTACCATCTCTGTTTGAATCATGTATCACAAAAATCTTAAAAATGCGATATATTGTAGTCCTTGGCACCGTGGTATTGCTTATCTTTGCAACTTTCTTGTTGATGCGAACAGGCACGGAGTTATTCCCTCAGGTCAACTCCAATCAATTTATGATCCTTGTTCGTTTGCCTTCGGGAACGCGTATCGAAAAGACCGAAGCTGCTCTCGAAGAGATTGAAAGAGTTTTGATGTCAGAAATTGGGCAGCCTGACCCTGAATACCCCAAAAAAGAACGTCAGCCTGATTCAAACATGCGGATTCTGATCTCTAATGCAGGGGTGCTGATGGATTGGCCTGCCGCCTATACCCCAAACACCGGACCTATGGATGCATTTATCCTTGTGCAGCTCAAAGGCAAGAAGGGGATGCCTGATACGTTTGAATACGTCGAACAGCTACGAGGCAGGTTGAACGATGAATTTCCTGGTATTGAGTTTGCTTTTGACACCGGTGGAATGATGACAGCTGCGTTGAACTTTGGTTTGCCTTCACCTATCAATATAAAAGTGCAGGGCAGTAATTTGTTTACCATTGAGGAGATAGCCCGGCATGTCCAGCGAATCATATCGAACATACCCGGTGCTGTGGATGTTCGTATTGCCCAGCGTATGGACTATCCTCAGATAGGTATTGAAGTCGACCGTGTCAAGGCAGCTCAATTAGGTATGACACAGGAAGATGTGATTAAAAACGTAGTTACAGCAGTAAACTCCAGCATTGGATTCGAACCGGCGTTCTGGATTGCACCAAATGGTAACCATTATTTCATAGGCGCTCAATATGCTGAGAGCAATATAAATTCAATTGAAACACTCCGCAATGTGCCTATTACCGGAGCATCAACGATACGTCCTGTTCCTCTGCGCAATGTAGCCGAATTCTACCGTGCTACCGGTCCTGCTGTAATCAGTCATATGAATATAACCCGGACCATCGATGTATTTGCCAATGTACTTTCCGGTTATGACATTGGTGGTGTGGCTATGGAGATGGAAAAGCGGTTGGCTGATTCTCCGGTACTGGAACTTGACCGTAAACAGACGCCTCGCGGCATTGTATATGATGTTGGCGGTGAATATGATGGTAAAGGTTACAACATTGCGATGAGCGGTGAAGTTCAAAGCATGAGGTCAGCCTTTAGTCAGTTCGTTGGTGGCTTAGGCATCGCTATGATATTGGTCTATTTAGTAATGGTAGCACAGCTACGTTCGTTCTCTATTCCTTTTGTCATTCTACTGACAATTCCCCTTGGTTTTATCGGTGTTGCAATAGTTTTATTTCTTACCGGAACAAATCTGAGCATACCGGTTTTTATGGGGGTTATCATGATGACCGGTATTGTTGTTGAGTACAGTATTATCCTTTTATCATTCGCTGATCAGCGGATGCGTGAAGGATGCCCTGTCAGGCAGGCCATCACAGAGGCGACATGGATTAGACTCCGTCCTATTCTGATGACATCCCTGACAACATGGCTGGCGCTTATCCCAATGGCCATCGGAGCGGCGGGCGGCGAGGCAAATGCGCCGCTCGCCAGAACGATTATCGGTGGTGTCCTGGCAGCTACTGTTCTTTCTCTAATTGTCGTGCCATGCCTGTATGTGATTTTTAAGCGTGATAAAAAAGATTTATCAATGGAACCTCTTCCTGTAAGAGTATAATTATGAGCAAAAGAAACCTTACCATTATTTATGGAATGCTTGCAATCATTGCTTTGACGGTTGCCTTTGTCGCTGGTGGAGCAGTTTCAAGAGAAAATGAACCTGCTCAGACTTTTAAAATCGTACATGGTACTACTGATAAAGCAGTTGGCGAACAACCGATGCCCGTAGAGGTCGTCGGAATTGTGCACAGGCCCCTGACGCGTATGCTTAACATCCCAGCTACGTTGGAAGCGTATGAAAAAGCTGATTTGTATGCCAAGATAAGCGGCTTTATCACCAAAGTTAATGTAGATATTGGCAGCTATGTCCGAAAAGGAGATGTCCTGATGGAGATTGCTGTGCCTGAAATAGCCGACAAATTACGCCAATGCGAAGCAATCCTGGAAGCTAAACGGGCGCGTGAGAAGTTGGATGAGATTACTGCGAAAAGGCAAGAGCAGCTTGCTGCTGAGAAAGCGATTTCTCAGCAAGGACTCGATGAAGCATTAAGCCAATTTGCGATAGCCAAGGCCGATACAAAGGTAGCTGAATCCGAGGTGGCACGGATGAGAACTCTCTTAGAATATGCAACTATCACAGCACCGTTTGATGGTGTGATTACTGCTCGTAACTTTGATCATGGAGCGTTCGTTCGCTCTGCGGCAGATGGTCAAACTCAACCGCTTTTTGCTCTTGCCAAAACTGATAAAATCAGACTTGTTATTCATGTTCCAGAGCCCGATGTCCCCTTCGTTAGGGCAGGAACTAAAGTTGAAATTAAAATCCAGTGCCTCAATGGTGAAACGATTGGATCCGCTGTTACACGTACCTCCATGGCACTTAACTCCAACACACGCACCATGCGTGCCGAAGTCGATCTCAATAATAAAAACGGCCAACTTGCACCGGGTATGTATGCACAGGTTTCGGTTAAGCTCGAAGTAAAGGAAGATGCAATGTTAATACCATCCAAAGCCATACGCGTTCGTGGCCGGGATATCTCCGTTCTCGTTTCCAGAGATGGTGTCGCCAGGTCGTGCGATGTTGAAATCGGCTATGATGATGGTATCTGGGTGGAAATAGTTGGCGGTCAACTCAAAGATAATGATTTGATTATCACTTCAGCAAGCAGTGCCGTTGCTCCAGGAGCCCCGGTAAAGGCAATTCGCCAGGCAGATTCAGTGGCATTGTCAGCAACGTTTTAATTTTAATGGAAAGCAGTGATAAAGATGATCGAAGCATACAGACGGTATCTGAACAAATGGTTGATAGTCCTTGTTTTTTTGGGAGGTTGCACATCGCCTGAGCTAACAGAAACAGTGTTGGAAAGACCTGATATCTCACCTATACAACAATCTTCATCTGAACAACTTCTCAAGCTTGATGCTTCGCAAATCAAGCCGATGTATCGTGAAATTTTAGCTATCAACTTGCCTGCTATCATTCGTGTTGCCGCTGCCAAAAACTTTGATATACTTCAAGCTAAAGAGCGGGTAATGGTATCTCAGGGGCTGCTCGAAAGCGCACATGGCAGCATTTTTCCAAGTTTGGTTCCGAGTGTATCATTCCAGGATGTACAGGGTTCGGTGCGGGCTACTGAGGGGAATCTGGTTGGTGTAGGTTTTAATACGTTCCAGACCAGTATTGCAGTGCAATGGGTATTGAATCCAGGAAAGGTAAAATATGAAATCATCGCAGCTAAAAAGCGACTGACAGCATCTGAGCATCGAGAACAGGCTGTTATCTCTGAAACTCTCCGAAAAGCTGCAGTTCAATACTACGAACTCATTCTTGCTCAAGCTCATGTAGCTGCATCGCAGCAAGCTGTCTCTGAAGCTGAGGAACTCCTTCGGATAAATCAACTTCGCCATAAGGCTGGAACGGGGATTCCAGCCGATGTTTCAAGAGCCCAAGCTCACCTGGCAAAGCGACAACAAGAATTGTCGAAAACACTAAATGCTTTTTATAACGCATCAGTATCCTTATCACTTACTCTCCATCTTGACTCATCTATAACTTTGGTTCCGCAGGCCACTCAGATGTCACTGGTCGTTCTTGTCCGTAATGACATTGAACTTGATAAGCTGTTAGAATTAGCTGTACGTTACCGACCGGACCTTGAAGCTGTGCGAACTATGGTTGAGGCTATTGAAGCTAAAACGCACGCTACATGGTGGAGCGGATTCGGCCCTGCGTTAGGAGTGATCTATCAATTTGGAGGTATCAAAGCAGATGATGGTGACAAATCATTTGCATTTAAGGACCAGCAGCGATTCTCAGCAGGCACTGGATGGCGATGGAGTCTTTCTTCCTTTGGCGCGGTAAAGGCGGCCAAGGCTTTCGAACGAAAGGCTTTGATCGAAGCTGATCGCCAACTCGACGAGGTCAGAGCACAAGTTGTTCGATTCACGCAGAACAGTAAAATGTATCGCGAGTTGATTTCAGAATCACACAAACAACTTACTGCAGCCGAGCAAGCTTATCGGCTGATTCGGGTCAATTTTGATACAGGTACTATGACCATGCTTGATGTCTTGCAATCTCAGGATGCGTACGCACAGGCGCGTCTTCGTTATGCAGAGACTGTGGTTCATTACAACACCTCTCAAGTCAACTTGTTGGCCTCCCTTGGATTGATCGACAAAGATAAACTAACTGCACCGGTGATATAGTTTAAGCAGTAGTGGGCATGCTTTTTGTAAGTGTTTGGAACAGTTGTAACTTGTTAGAAAGGAGCTATTTATGAACGCAAGCAAAAAATCTCTGATGATTGTGATGGTAGTAGCTTTGGTTGGGATATTTCTGGGTGTCGATGGCTGCAAGAGATCCGTCACTGGAAGTAGCAAAGCCGGGAAGGCCTTCGGTGCAAGCGTTGAGCTTTGCATCAAGTGCGGACAAATAAAAGGCAGCGATTTATGCTGCAAGCCGAACCAGACTAAGTGTTCCAGTTGTGGTCTCGTAAAGGGTTCGCCTGGATGTTGCAACATCCCCAAAGGTACGACGACAGCGGCGATTTGTGCTAAATGTGGCCAGATAAAAGGCAGTGAGTTGTGCTGTAAACCAAATCAGCCCAAGTGTCCCAAGTGTGGCCTTGTAAAGGGCTCGCCGGGTTGCTGTAAGATACCTAAAGAGTAAGACAGAAAACGGATATATGTCAAAGCAGATTAAGGGGGGCTCCTTGAGCTGGAAACTGTGAAACTGTTGCTGCCGGGGTATAGGTCAAGATCATTTGGTTTTGTGGGTTTGTCCAGTTGCTGTGTTCTTGGCCCTATGTGCCCCTGATCTACATATGACGGATGGAAGGTAGGTGTGCTTTGTCGTTATGCAACGTGAGCTTTCGTTTGTGTACATGAAATTAGATGAGGGATGCTTTTCATGAATGTAAGGCAGAAAGTACTATTACGCCTAGTTGTTAGTTTCTCATTTATTGGCTGTGCGGCAGAAGCAGAGCCGAGTTCTGATGGATTTGCCAATCACAAGCTTTTAGCTGAATTTACAGTTGCACGAGGTGGAAATCTGATACTCCTTCCCGTTAGGTTCAGGGGAAAAGAATATTCATTTCTTCTTGACACAGGAAGTTCACACACAGCGTTTGATACTTCATTTAAGCATGACTTAGGAGATGCAAAAAAAGTCGCAAGAGTGGAAACAGCAGGAAACCTGATAATGGTTGAATTATTTGACGCTCCTGAGGCCCTTCTTGGCTCCCTCAATATACAAGACTGTGGTGAAGTAGTTTGTACCGACCTAAAGATGTTGAGTCCAGTTGTGGGAAGAAAGATCAGTGGAGTTATAGGAATGAATTTCCTAAAGAAATATGTAGTCCAAATAAATTTTGATAAAGGTACGCTTTTATTTCTTCAGCTAACGAGGGACCAAAATCCCCATTGGGGAAAGGAGTTGATGATCAGCTATGATTCATTTGGAACTCCTGGAATTACAGGAACCATCCTTGATGGT
>SDBT01015401.1_pt1 | contig 12154 bp, 21 predicted proteins | sample 2277101 | NCBI WGS metagenome assembly SDBT01 (sample SAMN10404973, study PRJNA504765) | marine sediment metagenome | isolation source: marine sediment core GS10_PC15, 103 cmbsf | place: Arctic Ocean: Southern Knipovich Ridge | collected 2010
AGCAAGAACTGTGCCAACTTTGCCGACCGGCAGAACTTTTCTGCGCCAGACAAAAGGGTCAGATCTTTATTTCACCTTGCAGTTATGTCAATGAAAGCATAACTGCATCAGTTACTACACCTTCAAAGAGGGTAGTAGTAATTGCAGTAACTGCAATATTAAAAGCAGTAACTGCATAAGTAACTGCAACTATCCTCATGCAGTAGTATATCATAACACTATACTAGCTAAAAGGTACACCGTGTCCCATGAAATCGCAAATCCAAAAGCACCGTTAATCTTGGCACACTTCTTGCATACTGCGCCCATTACCATAATCCGGTACCCTACCCCTTTTGTAATTCAAATACCATTTTCGTAACTCGAATTACGATTTCGTATTACGTTTTCGTAACTCGGGTTACACTTTTTCATTGACACCGGGTAAGATTCGTGCCGATATTAGCCGTAATTTCAAGCGGGTTCGTAACTTGGTATTGCAACCCCTTGATATTTTAGAGTTAATTGACTCAAATAAATGATGAAGGGAGGTGAACGAAAATGGCACGAGTTAATCCGGTAGAGTTTCAGGAAAAGCACGCACGAAGGTTGAAGGCTGCTGTGCCTGATATCCAAAAAGGTGTTGAAGGTGTAACCAGTTCACCGACTGAAGCCGCAGCGGCCAAAGCCGACAAGATGCTAGCTAACTTGACGGCATCAGTTCAAAGCGGCAAGTGGGCGCGCAACCTGAAGCGTGTATCGTTATCCGACTGGAAAGAAAAGATGATCGTGAAAGGTATCCCGCGTATTAGCGCAGGCATTGACGGTGCAAAAGCAAAGACTATCGCTTTTGCAGAAGACCTTCTGCCCCACGTTGATGCAGGCGTGGCCAAGATCAAGAATATGCCTGACCTTTCGATCCAGGACTCCATCGCAAGGGCTGGAGCCTTTATCATGCACATGTCTGAAATGAAACGGTCATAGTCAACTTCAAACGTATAACAAACCTTTAGATCCACAGGAGAGTAAAGTAACTTACGAAAGGTGGTGAATACATATGAATTATAGAATTGCTACTCTTTACGCTCGTGGTGCAATTTCATCTGACTTGCCGGTAGAAATCGACATTGACGTGAAAGATCCCATCAGTCAAATCCAAGTTGTCTATGACACGCTCAACGGTGCTTCTGTGGCCGCTGACGGATATCCGGCGGCATGTGTTACCAAAATTGAGTTGATTGACGGGTCAGAAGTGCTTTACTCCATGTCAGGTGTTGAAGCCCAAGCTGTTGATTTCTACCACAATGAGCGTGAGCCGGTCAACCATGTGAGATACTTGGCAGCTAACTACAGTCACTCGGTCATGAATCTGAATTTTGGCCGTTTTCTGTATGATGCAGAATTGGCTCTTGACCCGACACGTTTCCGCAACTTGAAGATGCGGCTTAGCATTGATCGTAATGCTGGTGGTTGTGGTTCAGTGGCAGGTTTGTTAGCTGTTTTTGCGCACATGTTTGACGAAAAGGTGATTTCCCCTATGGGCTTTCTCATGCACAAGGAAATCAAGTCATACACCTTGCAGAATAGCACGCATGAGTACACGGACCTTCCCATTGACTATCCTTATCGCAAGTTGTTTATCAGGGCACAGCGTCCGGGTACCGAACCCCACTTTCAAATTGCTAACATCAAGTTAAGCCAGGATGTTGACAAGGTTGTGCCTCTTGATTTGACCATGAACGATATCATTCGCGCTATAGTGTCTCAAACCAGACCGTACCGGGAAGGAATTATTGGAGCTGGTACCAGTACGGCAAGCGTGTATTTTTACTGTGTGCCGAGTTACATGGTAACATTCGGAGGCGCATTGTGGCGTAACGGTGCTGAGACCTATTCGTGTAATTTCTACGATGGTGATGGTGGTCGTTTCAGCGAACGACAAGGCACGGCTGGTCCGAATTGGTCAGTCAACATTGCAGGCTGGCTCCCTCATGCAGTGGTGCAGATCCCTTTCGGTTTACAGAATGATATTTCCGATTGGTTTGATGTTTCCGGTATCGGTAACTTGAAACTTGATATCACTGGTGGTGGAAGTGTCGGCACTGCGTATGCTCAGATCATACTACAGCAATTACGCAGATATTAACAAACCCTTTCAATTAAGCAGGGGAGTCAAGCTGTGACTCCCCTGTTTTCCACTATATAGGAGACTGAAAAATGGACGAACAAGAATGGATAAAATGGTCTTGGAAAAACGGCGCAGTGAGTGCTGTCGTTTTTGAGGGTCCGGGTTGGCTTGCATGGTGTATGGTTACTGCAACATCAACCAAGAAAATCAGTGTCACCTTTCATAATGGGTCAAGCTCAAACGGTGATGTACTGTTACATATTCACACAATAACAGGGGACACCAAGCCTGTTCGTCCACATAAACCCATACGATTTGACAGGGGTTGTTTTGTCAGCATTGATGGTGACACGGAACAATGGCACGCCCAATATAAAGAAGACTTACCATAATTGGTCACACCTTATGTTGTTTGAAACTGACATAACCGTGTTGACTACACACACGCCCACAGCGAAGCTGCAAACCACGATTAAGTTGTCTCGCGGTATACTGCACCACGTAGGTGTGTACTTTCCTCCAGGATGCCAAGGTGTGGTTCATGTGGCTATCAATCGTGGTATCCATCAGTTTTTTCCGGTCACTCCAGGTACATCAACCAAAGGTGATACACTTGAAATTGGAGGCGCGCAGTTTCAACCGATACTGTCATCTCCTTACGAAGTTGATGTTTGGGGTTGGTCCGAATCTGCATCATATGACCATAAAATAACAGTGAGGCTATGGGTCATGCAGATATGGCAAATGATGCCATTCTCTGACCAAATGTATCAACTTGCCCTGGCCGATGAATTAAAGCTAACACTATGACTGATTTTCCTGACTACACACAACACGCCTTCATTGATATTGTAGCACAAACACTAGGTCGTGTGCTCACGCGTCCAACTTATGGTGGAGCGATATCGTCAAACATTGCCTTGACTGTCGCTTCTGCGAGTCCTACCACGTTATTTGACATCAGCGGTGAAGGCATCATATACGGGGGTTATTTATGGGTAGACGCAATAGCAACGGCTGTCATAGACAAATGGTTGTGGTATATTGACGGTAACCTGCAAAACTCACTCCGGTTTGATCGACTATTTGACAATAACTGCACACAACCTTACGGGGCCGCTCCGGTTCTCACACGATATGATGAAGTGAATTATGATTATGGTTTAATCTGGGTACCTGCTATCACTTTTGAGAGCGGGTTTATTGTGCAGTACTCCGAATCTTACGGACGAACACCTGATGTTAGAAGTGGTGTGTCTTACGCTCTGGTGTAGCATGATAACAATTATCGGCATTATTTTTGATGCTCAAGACGCTGAAACGGTATTGCCTCGTAAAAGACTTGTCACCCTGACCGAGGCGAGTGTTAATGCAACATGCACCGACATTGATTATAATGTTCCCAACACACCGGGTCAGCTAAAACGCGCCCTGTGTGATGTATTGGGTATTTCCATGAAAGGCTGCACGGTGTCAAAAAGGCTCAAATCCATCATTGAAGGGAAACCATAAATGGCAGGTGAATCGAATCAGGCCAAATGGTTTGGAGTTAGACCTACAGACCCCGAAGAGCCTTTTACAATTATCCAAGGTACTGCGGCTAATCTGAAAGCACAGATTGAAATTGCCGCAGATCAAAGCGTTGCTGTTACTTCAGCGGCATATCCAAACCTAAAAGCCACGGTTGTCGGCACCGATGCCGCACCGATCAAGGTCAAACAAAACGTAGCCGCAAACCTGAAAAGCGAGGTTGTCCCTTCAGCGAGTGCAATTTTTTCCAATACTCCGGCTCGGCCCACAGGATCGACACAAATTATCGCTTATAATACTGTAACAAACGGTGCCGTTGACGCTCACGTTGTAACAGCCGGTAAGACCTTGCATCTAGTGACTTGGGTTTTAAATGGAATATGTACCAATGTGGCCGGTGCAAATTGCAGTCTATATATTTTGAATGCGGGTGATGGTTTGGAGCAGATACTAAATAAATCATGGTTGCTTGAAAACACAAGTGTTGATATTAGTCTATGCTTTTCAGTACCAATAGAAATTCCGGCGGGTTGGAAGGTGCAACTTCAGGCAACTGTTACTAACTCAACTACAAGCGCACAAATCAGCGGGTATGAAATATAACATGAAAGCACTCCTTCAAACCTTGTGTGTTATTGTCGTGTCAATCGGTATAGCCATTGAAATAGTCTATGAAGCCGACTTGGGTTTTCTGTGTATCACCCTGGGCGGTTTAGCCTTTGCAATATCAACAAAGATAAATGACCGGGTAAAAATAAAGTGGTCAAAAGGGGGTGATAAACATGGTTGAGAAACTACTCACACCGATCACATTAACTCCTGAGGCACTGATGGACCTAAAAGGCATGGGTCCAAATCTCAGAACATTGGAAAAGGAAATATTAAAGGCAGAGCGTGCAGGAATTGACGTCAAAGACCTGAAGGTTAGGCTTGACCAGTCAAAGAAACTGCGTCAAGGTCTACTCAAGGAATACGGATAGTAAGGGGGGACAAAATTGTCCTTAGACACTCTGTGGCGAGATGTTGGGAAAGAGTGGGACCTTATCAACTATCACGCTAACGCTTTGGCGTTTAGTATTTATAATCAAGAGTACTCGGTCATGAATACTTTGGCCATTGAGGTGGGTAAACTGTGGTTGAATATGTCCAGGTCAATCGATGAGTTGGAGTTCAAAACCTATAATGCTCTTCGATGGGTCGAGTTGGTTTTGGTTGAATTGGTTGATAATATTGACTCGACAATCGAAAAACGATTTGCCTGGGTACAACACATTTTCAACGATCACCTGGAAACGATAATCAATTACATAGAAGACGCTGTTTACCTTGTCAATCAATCCGGTTCAATGGATTATGATTATGTTGACAATGAAATCTATTGGGCCGTATGGGACGTCAATCAAGAGCTAGACATCATCAGCCGCAGGATTGACGACATTGCAGGCCCTGCACTCTCAGACATTGAAGGCTTGATTGAAGACGCCGTAACTGAGGTGTGGACGGATACACTGTTGTCAATCAACACAGTCAAAAAGAACCTATTGGGTAAAATTGGCAGTGTGGAAGATCATGTTGACGCTCAAATTTTCTGGCTTGCAGTTAAAATTGATACCATGATTGAAATTGAACGTGCCTATGTAGACGCACAAGCCGCAAGCATTAAGGCTTATGTTGACTCTCTTGGCGGTGATATCATGTATATAATAAACCTCAAACACAGTGCTGCTAAGGGTTATACCCGAGCAAAGATCGAAGAGGCTATGATCGATGTTGGTGTTGCTGTTGACAGTGTGCGTGTTGAACTAACGGATGCAATTACAAAGGTAAGAGAGGACCTCAAGAAATATATAGATAACATTACCGATTTACTTTTCATTGCCATTATCAACGCTGAGCTACGCATCCATGATGAAATTCAAGCCGTATCGGGGAGCATTCGTGTATTAAGTGCTACCACAAATTGGCGTGCGGGTTTCTTCGATATTTTTCGGTCAAACCCTGAGTTATCCTTTTTACAGGTACTACTCCGGGACGATACAAAATTCGCCGAATTCAAACCATATTGGCAAGCACTATTCACACGGGTAATGGCAGAGGATTAAGCGGATGCCAAACGGCACAGAAACACCGACAGAAGCAGCAGCACGCGAGCTGGCAACACTAAAAGAGCAAGCCGCACCCGAAGTGGCCGGGATACGTGATAAGCTCACAGGAGCCTTCTGGGATAAAGTTAGTGGATTTTTTGCCACTATGTTTGAAGGGGTCTGGGCCGATTTTGTAAAGGGTACTCCGGATGTAATGTCTTCGGCAATTCAGGCAGGCATATTATTTGCACAACCTTTTACAGAAGCAAACGCAACAAAAGCGATAGATGAAATATTAACCTCTGAAACTGATCCGGTAGTAATTCTAAAGGCCCTAGAAAATGTAGCCGAACAGTTTCCGGGTTTTGCCACTATATATAAAATGATTCAATTTGCTATTACGCTGTTCGGCATTGTATCTGCGTCCATGACGGCAACTACTGAGAAAGCGTCTCAAGCCGTTCTGGCCAAAGATAGACCGTCCGTTATCCCACCCGAAGCAGCTGTTGACGCTCTGCGCAAAGATCCTGCCCTTGAGCCGGTAGTCAAAGACGTATTGAACAGACTTGGAATATCAGACGATCTACAGGAGCTTTTGCATGTTTCGGCAAATGTGCCGTTGAGTCCGGGTGATGCAAGATCCGCTTTTCTGCGTGAGTTCATAGACGATCAAGCATTTAGTGACTCACTTCGAGCTAATCACTTCACGCCTACCGATATTGAAACAATTAAAGAGTTGATGACAGTCCTTCCACCCGTCCAGGACATTATCACAATGGCGGTCAGGGAGGTATTTTCTCCTCATATCGTGGAGAAATTCGGTCAAATGGAGGGTTTACCGGAGGATTTTGTCAAGTGGGCTGCACAGCAAGGGCTTTCAGCGGACTGGGCCTCAGCCTATTGGGCAGCGCATTGGTCCTTGCCGAGTGTTGGACAGGGCTTTGAAATGTTACATCGTGCAGTTATTGACGAAGACGAATTGGAAATGCTGCTCCGGGCCCTTGATATTATGCCGTTTTGGCGTACCCGGTTGACTGAAATAAGCTATAACCCGTTGACCCGTGTGGATGTTAGGCGCATGTACGCGCTTGGAGTATTGAACGAAGAACAAGTCAAACGGTCATACCTTAACATCGGCTATGATGACGAAAACGCTGATCTTATGACCGACTTTACCATAGCGTACACCACAGGAGCGGAAAAGGAGTTGAGCAAAGGGGATATAATCGCTTTGTTCAAGAAATACGCCATTGATTCGGACACAGCCGAAGCTATGCTGATGAAACTAGGTTATGGTACCGATAATGCGTCACTGTTGGTTACTCGTGCTACCTTTGAGATATATGCGAGTTACAAGAATAAACGGATCACCTATATCTCACGCGCCTATGTAGCAGGCAAGATTTCCGAAAACGGAGCTGTGAGCAGACTCGGCGCGCTTGATATGCCAGCGAGTGAAATAAATCACCTACTAGAGACTTGGGATCTTGACCGGGAATCTAAAGTCAGAAACTTGAGTGTTGATAATCTGAAGGCATTTTTTAAAGCGCAAGTGATATCAGCAGAAGAACTTCGGTCAGAGCTTAGGGAATTAGGTTATAATAATCAAGACACAGCCCGTTTTGTGGCACTGTTTTCGAGCCAGGGGACAACATGAAAGAAGTAAAGGCGTTAGATAAAGTCATTGCAAAAATGGCCGATCAAATCAAGACACAGCACAAATTTGGGAAACTCAAAATTCCGATAAAGAAAACGGTGAAACAAATCCGTGACGAGAAACAACGCCCTTAGTGTATTCACGTTTGAGTGTTTTCACCCGTTGCTCTATCGTGTAATGGTTAGTTAGACCACGCTGTAATTCCCTTTTAATACCCGGAAACATATCACACTCATATACACCGTCGGCTATTTTCTTGGCGTTTTTGGGGATACCTTTCAATGTGATTTTATCGTCAAATATATAATCCTTCGGCCCATAAATGTGCATGTGTTTCCCGATGCCTTCAATCTTGAGCGCACCTAGTCTAGTCTTATGAATGTAGGGTTTTATGTGAGCGAATCCTTTAGCGTTGAGATAAAGGCTGTCTGTGTCCACATAAAACACGTTTTTCATACCTGCCGCTTCCATAAGTCGCCATAAGTACAGACGCGCATATTCGGTGACATGAGCCGATATGGCAGGGAACGAGTGAAAAGACTCTTTGTCTTTTTCCTTGTAGATCTTAAAGTGGTTTCCGAGTTGCGTGTACATATAATAACACTGTTCATCACGATTATAGACTCGTTCCGAAGTGTACGCTATGTTGTCCACGATTTCTTCCAGGACAACTTTATCAGACCGCTGGCCAAACTTGCCATATAATCTGTTGAGTAAACCCTTAACCATATGCTCCATGATTCTGTTACCCTCTTTCAAAAACTTTTCCCGCAAAGTATGTAGCTCTAATACCCATTTCTTGAAAATGGGGCCTTTCAGGTAAACGGATGCCTCATATAATCGTTTGACTTCTCCCTGCTCATAGGCGTGCCGGAAAGCCTCAGTGCAAAGATATGTATGAAAACGTCCAACAGGAAAAATGGTCTTTCCATCGTATCGCTTTGCATAAATGGGACGGTCGGTGTCCAGATCGACTTCGCACACACAACAGTGATTTTCCGTGAGCTTATAAAGTGATTCGGCTGTCACGCGCCTCCCGTGGTACTTGACCTTTGAAGGGAAGTCATTGACCATCATTACATACGGATATTGACTGTTGATATCGACAACATATATTTTCTTTGCAGGCACCTTGCCTATTCTGTGACATTCTGTACGTCCCCCAAAATAGGCGAGTCGTTCAAAAGTGGATATCTGCTCATTGTTATGAATAGCAATAGGCGAAAACATGAATCGGTGTCGATATGCGTTGAACGCTTGAGAAGCTAAAGTAATGCCAAATGAGCCAAGATCATGCGTCTTGATAAATCCAAACCAGTACATCATTGCTTTATAAATTATCTCTGTATCCCGGTAACAATAGGGGAGTAGTTCCTCATCTGTAACGTTATCAAAATCAACATCAAGTTTCGGTAGTCCGATCACGTCACCTATTGCAGCAACCGACATAGGCCAGATATTCTGTATGTTGATAAACTTGATTGATTGACGTTCACGCGCCATTTTTATCACAAGAACTTTACCGTTTGAGAAGTAATTCTTGACCTTAAAGCCTGCATCGGTCAAGAGATCTTGGAGTTTGCCGACTCGGATATCGAACCAGACGTTAGCACTCATAATATATAAACAGATCCCGCGCCGACAATGGCTCAGGATAAAAAGAGCAAGATCTTGCTCTGTGAATCCATGCGTCCACTTTTCAAGATCCTTTTTCCGTCCTGGACGATACCGATAATACACAGCCGTGAAAAGGCGTAATTCTTGCTCTTTTCCAAGAGCGGATACTTTGACTGTTTTCGTTTCTGTATCGAAGAAAATGAGGTTGTGAGGACGGGCCAGGGATTTGTTACCTTTTAGCATGTGACATATCTTCTTCACTATACCCATTCAGGGCCGAGCTGCCCTGGTTCGATCCAAGAAGGTTCAGCGAGTACAGCAGATACGGGGTGTCTGCGATAGACTACACGCAAAATTGTACCCACAGCCGTAACGTTTTGTTGCCAGTTATAGGGGTTTTCTTCGTCCTGCATTTTCTCTAACCACTCGCGCTCAGCTTCTTCTATGCTCAAGTTGACATCAGACTCCATTGATTGAGTCCTGACTGACCGCTCTTTCGTGTCCATGTCTTCAACTTCGGTGTCATAAACATACTTATACTTCATACGCTGAAACGTGTTGCTCGGTGCCATGAGTCCTTTACTTAGGCGAAGTTTTCGAGGGATAAACCTATAAACCCTTTCAAGCTTCTTGGCACCCGTGATTTCACGCCAATCGGCTAACCATAATGATCGGCGCAAGCCTGGGCCAATCTTCTTGAAATATTTTAACGCAGCCGATGCCGAAAACCCTTTATTGAAAAGCTTAGGGATAATACTTCTTGCTAGTCCCCGTCTAATTGCTTGAGTCCAGATCATGTTAAAAAGACTCCCTTAGGTCGATCATAAGTTGTCTTGCCGCTTCAACTATTTGACCAATTTCAAGTAAGGCTTGAGCAATTTGCGGCATGTCTTTTTCATACCACTCTGAGATTTCAGCTAGGTGCGCGTTGATAGTGTCGCAGGCTGTACTTGCCGCTTCGAGTTTTCGCCTTGCCTTGTGTCTCGTTGTGTGTTTCCTGCCCATGTTCTACTCCTTATCTTTAAAGGTTATCTTAATTCTTGCATCTGCGTATTTCCGAAAATCATTACGAGATATATCAAGGTAAAAGGTCCGGTCATCTTTGAAATCCACTTCATACTTAATGCCACTACGCAAAGCGTTTAGTAACAAATCAACAACTATTATCTTGGCCATATCTCAGTTTCCCCTATATCTTTACAGTTGATTTGTCAAGATCCCTGAATTTGCTCCTGTGAGCCAAGGATTGACCCACAGGAGCGTTTTCAGGGTAGACCGAGTGCTATAAGGTACTCAAAAGGGTATGTCGTCCTCCGGTGCCTCTGAATATCCAGGGGCCGGTCGATCTTGTTGCCAAACCTGGAAATCACGGTAGGATCTTCCCGACTTTTGCGCTAACGCTAGAGAATCAAAGCGAATCCGGGTCATATAACCGACCTTACATGACTTCATGCGTTGATCCAGGGCTGCTGATCCCCATACACCGATCCTAACCCCGTCCACTAGGAAAATGTGCACATAGCTTGAGTTTGGTCCGATATCAGCAGCAGAGGCCACATAGATGCCTTCAAAGACATCACCCGGATTGGAAAACAAGTAGACATCGTCCCAAGTGTTTCCAACTACTTCCCACCCCTCTGATTCAGGAGTAGTTTCAGGGGGAGCCTTTTTAGCCTGTGTCTTCTTCGTCACTTTTTGCTTTGCCATGTTCGTCCGTCCTTTCCGTCAAGTGTTTGACGATCTTACCTTCATTTTTGATTAGATACATGCGCATACCGGCAAGTATCCCGACAATGATCCGCGTCTGATGGTCAAGAGCCTGGCCGGGTAGACACGCTACAAGATCTTGTAACTTCAGACAACCTCGTTCCATTTGGGCGCGTAAGTCTTGCATCTTATCAAGATAGACCATGACCTGTTTATCATTCAGTTTAATCACCACCTTTTCTGTTGTGTAGCTTTTGGTTTAACTTTACTTCGTAAGGTGTTATCACACGGCGGATTATACGTTCGCATTGGTGACAAAACCAGACCTTATATCGAAGGCCACTATTTAACATCATTGTACCCTTTACCATGACAGCGTAACAATGTAAGCATGTCATGAGGTACACCCGGAAAAGTCAATATCTGTATCTGCGTCTGTAATGATTAAGGCATCGTCAGTGAGCATTGTCTTGAGTGCTGCTCCCAGGAAAACATGTAAGGCAACACGATTTGTATGAGAGAAGGCAAACACCTTTATACCCTCCAAAGGATCATTAACCGATAGACCAATTACAGCTATAGGCAAGCACTTTTTCTGGGTCAACAAGGCAAGCCACCTTAAAAAACGTTCCAAGCATATTCGAGTGATATCTTTTGTCTCCATTGTTAATCACCACCTTTCCGCAGTACCCGTAAGTTTATGATAAGAGTCTCACAAAATTCCATGATTTCCAATATTTCGACAATAGCGCGTGAGTGGTGCTTGTTAGCGATAAACTCACGGGTACTGTTGCATTGAAGTGGAATCACCTTTAGAATTGAATGAGTCCGATCCTCTAGCGTCCTTTCCGGTTCAGGCATAGTCTAATCACCTCCTTTATTTAGATAATTACACCGTTCAATTATTAGTTTAATCTCCCCTTTCAACCACTCCATGTCACAAATAACACTATCATAGGCACCGGAAAACAAACTCTCAATGGTACTGGTTGACACCTTGCGTATACTCGCCAAGCTCTGGACACATTCAACAAGACTCTGGAAGTTATCATCAATCGACATATCATCACCACCTTTCGAGTTGCAAGTTACAGTACTCGAGTACCAGTGACCATATATAACCATATATAACATGTCAAGGAAAATCGTATTGACCCAATGTATGCAATATGCGTGCCAAGATATAGAAAGGAAAATGGGGTAGATTATGTGTATGCAATAAGCGTGCCAAACGTTATGCAGTTACTGCTTTGGACAGTTGCAGTTACTGCTTTCAGGTATTGCAGTTACTGCATCTATACGTTGCAGTTACTGCTTTCAGGTATTGCAGTTACTGCATCTATACGTTGCAGTTACTGCTTGCAGTCATAAAGATCTGACCCTTTGTAGGGCGCGGACTTTTTTTGCCGGTGGGCATAAGTTGGCACAGTTCTTGCTTGCACGAAGTGGGGC
>SDBT01015402.1_pt1 | contig 12153 bp, 7 predicted proteins | sample 2277101 | NCBI WGS metagenome assembly SDBT01 (sample SAMN10404973, study PRJNA504765) | marine sediment metagenome | isolation source: marine sediment core GS10_PC15, 103 cmbsf | place: Arctic Ocean: Southern Knipovich Ridge | collected 2010
AAATAAAGAGTTTGCTTCTGTTACATTAGCAATAATATAAAGAGCATTTCCTATTTGTATTAAATCTCTAAATACTTCTTTTGATGCTTTAGCAGCTGTTACTTCTACATAATCTACAACAGGTGGTGTTTTGTCTACTATAACATCTAATTCAAATTCTTCTTCTATATTATTTCCTATGCTGTCTGTTGTGCTTGTGCTAATGGATATTGTATGAGTCCCTTCACTAGCGTATATTATATCAGAAATATCCCAATAACAATAATCACCAGAGCAGTTATCGGCTTGTTTAAGACCACTTATGTCTAAGCTGGTTAAATCAAGATAAACTTTTGATTTATCAATACCAATTCCTGAATCTGTTATTTTGGCAATAAATTTATTATTGTCTTTTCCAACATAATAATCACCATCAAACAGCCTGGATGATGGTAAAGTTAAACTAATTACAACAGGACCATCTATATCTACTTGGAAATCTTTAGTAAAGGTGGGTGTTGAAGGATTTAGGGAGTTGTCTGTTGCATTAAATATAAATTGAGCAGTTAGAGGATTACCGCTTGTGTCAAAATGAATATTAACATCCCATACGCATATATATTCATATTCAGGTAAATCTTCTTCATTTATATTAGTTTGATAAACTCCGCTTTGTTGTTGTCCTGGTGAAGGACCAGATGTTTGAGTACATGTTCCTTCAATAGGTATTGTATATGAAGGATTTATACTATTAAAATTTCCTTTAACAGAGTTTAATCCAGATCCTTTTTCAGTTATATCAACAGAAATTCTTGCAGGAATTTGTTCATCACCTATCCAATCAGTTATTTCGGCTCCAGAAGATCTGACAATTTCAAAATTAGAGATTGATGAAGGAACATTATCTGCTCTATAATTTGCTGAAGCTGTTTTTGCTTCTGTTTTTTCATTTCCTGCATTGTCTTTAGCAATAATTTTTATTTCTTGGCTAAAGCTGGCCGTCTTCATATTAAATCTTACATTTGACCATGTACAAACATAATGTTGGGGATTTCCTGTGCATACTGGTGTTTCTCCTGTTATAATATCCGTGCCTGAAAAATCTGCAGATATAGATTCAACACCAGCTAAATCATCTGATATTTCAGCACTAAAACTCATTTTCATTGCTCCTGGTTTAAACCATTCTACAGTACTTCCATCTATTGTATCAATAGTTATATCACTAATAATAATTAGAGGAGGGTTTGTATCTTGAGGAAGAACTGCTTGAACAAGCACATCTCTTGATGCAGTATTGCCGTGTGTATCTGTAGCATCTAGTTTAATTGTTCTTGTAAAAGAAGCTTCGTTCATATTTAGTTGTATTCCTCTCCATTCACACACAACATTAGTACCACTCCTTCTGCAATTAGGTGTAGATGATGTTAATTGAGAATAATCTAAATCATAGGTAGATACTCCTGTTAAATCAGTTATAGTTAAAACAACATTTGCTAATACTGTTTGCGGCTTAAAGTATTGTATTGTGGTGCCATACAAATCTGTTAATTCAACAGCAGCTTCTCCTTCAGGTCCTGTCTTATCAACTATAAATGAAGTATTAGCAAGACTGCTTTGGCCTAATTTATCATATGCTTTAAGGAAGATAATAACTTCTCCATCATTATAAGAAGAAGCGCTGATAATTGTGCTGCTTGAATAGTGGCATGTTGATGAGTTTGTTTCTATTGTAGCTGCTCCACTGCTTAAGCTGTTAAGATAAAATTCTATTTTATCAATACCAGAACATTCTGTTGTTCTATCTTTAGGATCTTGTATATTATAGCTTAAGGTAACATCTTCTCCTGTTGTTGATTGTGGTGAAACTGATAAGGTTATAATGGGTGGTTTTGCATCGCATTTTATTCTAATTGTTTTAGAATCAATTAAATTTCCAGGAACAGTTTCATATTGCTCTATATTAAAGTCTGAAAAAGGGCATAGTTCTACTACACTATTTACATTATAAACAATATTAACGATGCATAATGAGCTGTCATTACCAGTAGAACTACATCTCTCAAAATTAGTTGCTAGGTTTGATTTAGGATGTGTTAGTTTTACTTTGTATTCTGTAGGGTTTCCTGTTACATCTGCTTCAATTGTTAGATCGTATTGTTGAGTTATAAAGTTTTCAACACCAGCTTTACCATAGGCTCTTACATTATTTATATCAGCATACACACTGCTTACATAGATGGGTAGAGTTATGATTAGACAAATCATGAACATTGCTATTGGTTGTAGTTGTTTATTATTCATTTTGGCTTGTTGTTGGTTTTAGTGGAACTCTATATTGTTTTGAGTATTGGTCAATTTTACCCATTTCTTCTAGGTCATATATATCTAAAACATTATAAGATGAATCAATGTCTGGTACACTTAATGTGTAAAATATTAAATTATCATTGTCAAGCATTTCTTTTGTTAGAGTTATGTTGGCTGTGAAGCCGCCTTCAACAAATGTGTTATTAAAAGTAAATGCATCTATTGTGACACACCCATTTTCTGATACTATAAGTGTAGAAACTGCTGAGGCTGTTCCTCCTATTATTGCACCAGGTACTCCTCCTGCTAATCCTCCAGTTGCTGCACCTGTTGCTGCGGCTGCTAGAAGGTCATTAACAGTTGCTTCATCACATTCTTCAACTTCCCTGAATAGTATTTCTTTTCTTCCTTTATAGTCAGGAAGTTCGTAAAACAAATGGATGTCTAGTTTATAATTTCCAGGAACTAATCCAGGTAATATATTAATTGATGTTTGGTTTCCATAAAACATTCCTGCAAGAACTAAATCTTCTTCGCTTGGATGATCTTTTATTTTTTCAAGACTTATTAATGCATACTCATTATCTAATATTTTTAAAGGTGTGTTGTCAAATATCCAATCTTTTCTGCCTTGTTTTATCATCTTCTTTTTCATAATAATTATATTGTTGTTTCTGTAAGGTTCCATTTTAATTCTTAGAGATTCTCCATTACATAAAACATCATCATCAAGGCATACTCCTCCTGTTGTATCACACCTAACTGCATAGGTCTTTAGATAGTACCAATAACCTTGTTTTACAGCATTTAGTGAACAAGCAGTACCTACACATTGAGGTAGAGAAGTTTTTAATAATGCTTTATTATTTTGAACTTCAGTAAATCCTTGATCACAGCTTTCTGATCCAGTTGAATAAAATATATTGACGTTATCTAATGGTGTATTTGTTTTTGCATCAATTGTTTCTATTGTGATGTTAGAGCATCTTTGGTTGAAGTTACAGAATAAAGAACCAAAAGCAGATGCATATTCTGTTAATCCTGGTCCTTCACATTTTAGAGGTTCATTGTTTCTTATGTTTGTTTCTAAACCTATGTAAAAGTGAAGTCCTTCTCCGTTAAAGGCTGCAGGGCTGTAAATATCAACTAATACAGGGTAACTTATATCATAATAAAAATTATATCTCTTTATTTTTAGAAAGTTAAAGAATGATGATGAAAATGGTTCTGGTCCTATAATTTGACCTCTAACTCCTCTGCCTGTTATGTCAAAATAGATAGGCCACCAATTAAAGTAATTAAAAGTTACATCTAGGTTTTTATAGCTAGAATTGGTTGGGCTTATGATTGGCAGAATTGCTTTGTCATAGAAAGAGCCCACTAAATTATAATTATAGTTAATATAGTTTCTTGTATTAAACACAGTTAAAAAAGGCGTGTACAAAGGCAACATATTATTTGTTATATCGTCTTTTACTTTTTGTTTTATCCAATATACTGGTTTTGCTCCTGGATCTAAACTAGAGTCTGCAATAGGGGGTAGCCTATTTTTATTAAGCCCAAATCCGAAACTGGCTAATTGCTCTATTGTCCATTTTTCTATATATAGTCCAATAGTGCTGTTTGCTTGGTATTTCTTTATTTCTTCTGCTAATTCATATATTTTTTTAAGTTCAACAGGAATTGTTTTAATAAATTCATCAATTTCAAATCTTGCAGTGCTTTTTTTAGCTTCTAGTTTATATTTAACATATATCATTACATCATTATTTCTTATTGTAACAGTTGTTTTTGGGTTTCCTGTTGTTATTTCAAAACCCTGTGATTTGAATTCTTTGAAGTTGTTTAGACAAATATCAATGTTGTCATCAATATAACCTTCTAATTGTTTTTCAATATTAGGATCTCCTTGTTTTTTATGAAGTCTTGGTTGTTCAGAACCACAACCACATCCTTCTTCGCATTTATTATTGCTTTTGAAATAATACCAGTAAGGAATACTGCTTTCTAAGTCATTTGGGTTAAATAAAAAAGCATTGCTTTCAGTAGGATTAACAGGATTTGCTTTTATACCATATTTATTAGTATCAATATAACCTCCATGAAAACCAATTTTTATTATTCCTTCTTTTGCTGTTTTGGATATGCAGGATTCAACAAAATCATTAAGTGGCTGAAATTCAACAGGTATCTCTATTACTTGTTTCATTATTTTTTCAGGGGGTGGTTGTTGCGTAGACCTAATAGAAAGAAAAATTCCAGCCACTATTAGAATGACTATTCCAATGATAATAAACATTGTTATTTGTGCTTTTTTATTTTTCATTTTAGTTCTGAAAACTTTTTTTGGATAATTTCCAGCTCATATAATCTTTGTTCCATTAGTTCACGGGCTAGCATTGATTTTTTCTTGCCTAGTTTTTTGGCTAATTGTGAAAGAAGTTCATCCATCTCTTTACTTACTGTAATTCTGATTTGTACACTCATTTTGGCTATATTTGTACTTATTAATGTATAATTATATAAATTTTTCCATTATTTTTGCACTTTTTTATACTTTATTTATGCTTTAAATATACTTGATAATGTGTAAAAGTCTAAAAAATAGTGTTTTTTATGTATAAATGGCTTTATTTGTACTATTTTCAGTATAAATCTATGATACTAGAATTCCTTCTGGTGTATCTCTTAAAGCTATACAGGCTTCTTTTAGATAAGAATTGTCTATTTTGTCACAAATACTATAATCTCCGTTATTTACAAAATTCATATAACAGGAATCTTTTCTTGTTTGTTTTGTTATTTTTTCACATATTGTATTATCGCTAATTAGTTTTGCCACATTACTAAAGCATTTGTCTTTTGTTCTTTCGCTTATTATTCTTTTACATATTACATCTGATTTTGTAGTTTCTGCTACATTAAAGTAACATTCATCTCTGTGGCTTTCTATTTCAAAAGTTGCACAGTCATTTAGGGCTTGTGTTGGATTTGTGTTGGCTATTTCTTTTATAATGTCTAATTTTTCCCATATAGTTCTTCCAGAGAAGTCTGTTGGTTGTTGAGTTGGTTCTTGATCAGGAATATAAGTACAGGTTCTTGTTGTTTCTGGTTTGTATAAAGTTGTTTGACAGTTGTTTAAATCATTACATGTTCTTGTTTGTTGTTCTGTTGCTGGGCATGTTTCTGGCTGCCATTGAGTACAGTCCCAATTTTCTGTACATTTTGTTGTAATTTCTTCTCCTTCTTTTATAACATTAAATCCAAATGTTGAGAATGCTTTTTTATCACCATAAGAAGCTATTGTTTTAAGAGTGTATCTTTTTGGTGTTAATTCTGATGGTAGTTGTATGTGGCTTGTTTTTGAAGTTGATGTTTCGACTGCAATTGTTTCTTGTTTAAATATGTCTGTGCCTATAATTTCATGCCTTAGAAAAACATCATATCTTTTGCTTTTTCCTAAATTAGATAATTCAATATTAAATTCAAGTTTATCTCCTTCTTCAATATTGTCTTTTAATAAACTTGTTCTTAAATCAAGGAGTTGTGATGGTTGTGATGGTTTTGCTAAGTAAAAATAGATTCCTGATGCTATTAATAAAAGAATTACAGTTACTGCAGCTAAAGATACAATTGTGGTTTTAGATATATGATGAACAACATGTTTAACTTCTGGAGAATATATTGAGTTTATAGCATCATTAACAGTTTGAGTGTTATATCCATGTTTAGTTAGATAGTATTTTATGGTGTTTACACTATAACCTGCTTTGATTTGTTTTTTTATGTATTTAACCAGTGTTTGGTTAACCATATTACACCTCTTTTTTTATCCTGCTATTATTTCTATTGAGTCTGATACTCTCCTATTGTTTGTTCCTATTGCTTCGAATGTGACTGTTAGACTGCAACTTGAATCTTTTATGTGTGTTATTGTGACTTGGCCATTTGTTATTGTTGTTGGAGTAAAGCTAACACATTGTGAGAATGCTGGGGAATATGTCCATGCTGTTATTGGTTCGTTTGCCGGATCATAGACAGCATCATTAAGATTGAGTGTTGCTGAGCCTCCTGAAGGAATATTTAAAGGAGATATTGATGATAGATCCATTTGCATTTCATCACTTACTATTATAGATAAAACTTCTGAGTAACCAACGCTGTCTCTTTGGTCTGTTGCTTTTATTTGTACTATCCATTCTCCATTTGGTAGGTTTAGTGTGTGTGTTTTTATTGAATTATCTTGTACTTGAGATTGTGTTAATGGAACATGATTCCACAATAATTCATAATCAACTGGATATTCTTCATCTGTTATTTTAAATTCAATATCTTTATGTCCTGGTGTTGTTACCATGTTTTCAGTTATTATTTCTGGTTCTGGTGGATTCATTAGATTTAGTTCATTTACATAATTACAGAAATTATTTAGAACTGTATTTACATTTACAGTTGATATTTCTGATTTAAATGCAAATAAAGGATTTAGTTCCACAACATTGCTTTGTTGTGTACATCTTATTGCGTCGTTATTTTGTGTTATTATTAATTTTCTATTTGCGTTGCTATAATCACATTTTTGATTTGCGTATGTTTTTATTTGTCTTAAATCAGATGTAGAGAACAAATTTTTAAGTTTATAGAAATTTATTCCTTGGTTTGAGTAATATTGTGTGAATAGGCTTGTTTGGAGTATTTTTGCAGCAGCTACGTCTGCATCTGCATAGAATTCGTTTAGATTATTGTAATAATTTCCTGCTAAGATTATATCTAATGAATTTGTAAATGAAAAAGGTCCCATTGATTCACAATCTGTATTAGTGTTAACTAACATTATTGATCCTGCATTTTCATTTGTTGTTGTTCTTATGTTTCCGTATCTAACTTCAATATCCAATGTGATTTGTGCTGAGTTTTGATTTCTTAAAACATTTCTACTACGCCATGTATTGGCATAGTATTTATCATTAGCATTTTCATCATTATGTGCACCATCATCATGTAAAGAAATAGAATCTATTTCTGTTCCGTCTTTTTTTATGTGTGCTATAACTGTTGTATCTTCTGATGCACTTTGTAAATAATATGATATTGTAAAAATGTCTCCTTCTTTTCCAAATCCTTGTGGGTTTCCTTCTGAGCTAATTTGTAGATCTCCTTCTCCTGTTAGAGGAGGATCTCCAGCACATGCTGTTAGTTCTGAGCATGTTCTTTGTATTGCATCTCCACTGCATGAATCATTTATATAATTATCAAGGCAAAAACCATCATCTGTAATACAACAGATAAGTTCTGGTCCTGGTTTTTCTTCACATTCATTATCAATGTTACAGAATTCAGAATCATCACAATCTTCATCATTTATACAATCTACAAATACAGGATCAGATGAAGCTGTAACTACTAATCCTTCTATTTCACATTGACAGGTTGCTTCTTGTTTTCTAGCATCAAAATCGGTAACAGCAGCTACTACCGTATATGCCTGTCCTCTTTCTACATAATATGCACCAGAAACTGATTTTGGTTCTTCTGATGAAAACTCTTGTATATAACACTTACAATCACCATCATCTGCATGAGGAGTTATGAACATTTCACTATCACATATTGCTGTAACAACAAAAGTATCTTTTTCATCTGGAAGTCCATTCCATAAATTATAAGCAAGTTTTGAAGCTCCATAGAGAAGGCCAAGAGATGAAACATAATGAGCGGATAAAAATCCTATAACAGATCCAACACCAAATCCTAAACCAGTTATAGAGGATGATAAAGCAGCTAATGCGCCAATTGTTGGTGCTGCACTCGCTGCTCCTGAAGCTAATGTTGCTGTTCCTGTTACACTTGTTACTGTTGCTCCTGCTGGGATTGAGATAGAAGCTGCTGTTGGTGTTAAGACTGTAGGAACACCAGTTGAAGAAACAAATGTAAGGCTTGATTTTGTGCCAAGAGTAACTGCTGCTCCTCCTGGACCTACAGTTGTTCCTACTGGAACTCCTGCTCCTGGAGCAATCGGTGCTGCAGAACCTAGTGTTACTATGATAATTATGATAATAATTATTATAATTATTGCTTGAAGGATTGTAGTTCCCCATGCGTCTCCAAAACTTCTTTCTGCTTTTGCTTTAGGTCCCTCATAATTTTGATTAGACATTGTGTCACAATTAGCAACAGTATATTTACTAAAACCATGAACTAGGGTATCAATAGAACCTTCTGAAGAATTAATAAGATTAGGATAAGGCAACCACCCATTTTTCCCATAATATAATAAAGTATATTCGTCGTCTATTTCTCTTTGATCTTTATTTAGATAGATTCTTAGAATTGCTGGTTCATTAAATGTTGTTCCTGTTGGGCTAAATTGATAAATAGGATATTCTGTATTGAAAAGGATATCTTTTGTTCGGGTAATTGTTGTTCCCTCTTTTTCTGAAGGTGTATTTTTTCTAAGTACATTTTCTCTCTCACCTTGTCCAATTGTTATTTTATTAGAAGAAGGAACTACACCTGGCTGTAGGATTAAAACAGCCAATCTATCTGGTGAATAGAGAACTCTTGTTTCGTGAGAATCACTAACATCATATGTTCTTGGTATATTGTTTATACTAATGTCTGCTGCAAATTTTAGTGTGAATGGTTTTCCATCAAGAACTTTGCTTTGAGGATCTTTTATTGAGAATAAAAGTGTTTGATTATCCAATTTTTCATGGTTTATTGTATATCCTGTAAGATTATAATCTTCTAAAGGATTATTAAAATCAAAATCTGGCCTTAATAATTGAGTGTTGATAAAATCAACAGATTTACCATACATTTGCCTGAATCTTATTTTAGGATTATAGATTGAGTTTGAAAATTCTCTTTCAAAATCCTGTTTTTTAACATTAATTGTGTATTTAACTTCTATGCCAACATCTTCTTTATGTATTTGTGCAGTTGTAAAAGGAATAAAAGGAGAAATATCCCATCCGTTTTGTTTAAATTCATCTAGATTTGCACAATTTGGAAGATTTGAGTTTATGTAGTATGCTAGTTCTTGATCAATCTTTTCAAAACTGCTTGGCATTATGTTTATTGTGTTTTTTAACCAATAAGCATAGTTTTCATCATAGGTATAGTTTTCAGGAATTTGTAGGTATAAACCTTGATCAGACATAAGCTGCATTCCTTTATCTGTTAAGGATTGAACACATGTATCTATATTTTCTTTTATTGTATTACTTTCAAGAGTTAGTTGTTGTTCTGTTGGTGCAAATTTTTCCATTTCTTTTTCTGAGAAATATTCAGAGATGTATAGTGCTCCCCATACAATAGCTATTATTAGGATTCCGATTATTATGAAGGCTGTTACTTGGGTTTTTATTGTATGGAATAGTTTTTTATTCTTTGACAACAAAATCAACACCTCTTGATTGTAAATAAGCTTCAATTATCTTATTATTTCTAGGTGGAACTAGAAATGAGCTATTGGAAATCTTAGTGCCTCCTAGTTTTTTTAATAAGCCACCATAAGAATAACTTTTTCCGTTTTTTGAAATATGATAACCAAAGAATTCTCTTAGGAATTTTACTTTGTCTTTTGGAGCCATGTCTTTAGGAAAAGTATAAAGAAATAAACTATAGTTTGCTAACTCTTTTTTTTGCAAAATACCACCCTCTATATTTTACTATATTTTGTTGTTTTTAAAGATTTCTGTAATGTATTACATATTCTGTAATTTGTTAAATATATATTGTGTCCCTACTTACAAGTTATTACAAAAACGAAAGATTTAAATAGTAGTTTTATCAATAAAAGAAGTATATGGATAGAAGAGATTTTATAGGATTGGTTGGAGCTGGTGTTGTTGGTTTAGTAGCTGGTGTTTCGCCTGTTGTGGCAGGTGCTCAGCAATTTTCTCCTGTTGAGGCTCTTGCTCAAGAGGATAATTCTTTAGAAGGTAGAATAGCACAATTACAAAGAAGTATAGAACAAGATCCTAAAAATCCTAAGTTACATTTTGAATTAAGCAAGCTTTATGAAGAAGATGTTGGAAGATATTATGATGAAGCTTTATCTGAATTTGGTTTGGCTGTGGATAATGGGTTAAAAGGATTGCCAAAACTTTTTAGATGGAATGAACCAGCAAAAAGGTTAAATGATAGTGGGGTGGCTTTATTTAGTGTAGGGCACTATGATGAGGCAATAAAATTGTATGAATCTGCTCTTAAATTAAATCCAAGTAATCCTCATATATATGGAAACTTAGGTATGGCTTATTATCAAAAAGGAGAGTATGATAAAGCAGTAGAATATGAAAGAAAGGCTGTTGATTTAGATCGATTAAGTATTCCATTTCATCAAACTCTTGGTTTGATGCAGTTAAAACAAGGGAATTTGAGAGGTACTTTGTTAAATTTAAGTAAAATTGTTTTTATAGATCCAAAATATAAAGGGATGTATTTTGGGATAGGACAAGCACATCAAGGATTATGTCAATATGATGAAGCAATTAAAGCTTATAAAACATATCTTAAACATGACAAGGGGGATGAAGAAACAAAAGGACTTATTAAAGAATGTCAAAGATTATTAAGATAAAGTAGATAATTAGAGATTTATTTCTGCTGTTTTCTAGAGATGTGAAAGCCGATTACTAAGGCCAACGTAGTAACAACAAATAAATTTATTGAAATAAGAAGAAAACTAAGGCCATTTAATTCTAGATTTGCAACAACATAACCTGTTATTAGATTAGGTTTTGGTTCTTCTACAATAACTTTTCCATTAATGCCAAAATTAGCTTCGAGAATTTCATAAACTCCAACATCATTAAATGTATATTCAAAAGTATCTCCGTATTCAAGAGATTTTCTTAAAGTTCTAAACAAACCGATTCTTTTATTAGTAATCATATGGCGTCTTGTGTCCATGTTTTTCCATATAACTTTTGTTCCAGTTTCAATAGTAATTTCTGGTTTGTCAAATTCATTTCTAAAGATTTGGATTAAAACTTCGTTAGAAGATAGTGGTTTTGGTTCTTCAACAACAGCTTCAGAAGGTTTTTCAGAAACTTCTTCAGTGGTTTTTTCTTGAGTTACTTCTTCTTTATTTAAGTAATCATATATAGAAAAACCTATAACAGCAAATGCTAGTAATAAGATAAGAATTAGAGATAATCTTCTTTTTTTTGTTTTCATGTTAAATTTATTTGAATAAGATTATTTATATGTTTCGAAAAATTATTTATGCAAATAAACTGTACGTGTTGGGAATGGAATTCTAATTTTGGCTTTATTTAAATTATTATAGATACTTGTAATTGCTTCTTGGTGAGTTGGCCATTTTTTAGTTAACTCATTAACCCAAAACATTAATTTAAACTTTAAAGCAAAATCTCCCATTTGTGTAAACCATATTTGTGGTTCGGGATCTTTTGAAACATCGGGAATTTTTTTAACAGTGTCTAATGCTAATTTTTTAACCTGCTCAATATCAGAGCCATATACTACTCCAAATTCTATGTTAATCCTAATAGAAGGGTCTGGCAGTGATCTGTTTTGTATTTTGGATTCAACAAGCTTACCATTTGGTATTGTAATTATTTCATTATCCCATGTTTTAATTTTTGTGCTTCTAATACCAATGTCATGGACTTTTCCGCCTTCTCCACTATCTAGCTTAATTACATCTCCAATTTTAATGGTCTTATCTAAAATAAGAGAAATACCACCAAAAATATTTGCCAGAGTAGGTTGTAAAGCAAATGCAATTGCAAGACCAGCAATTCCTAAACTAGCTAATAAAGGACCTACTTTTACACCCCATACATCAAGTATAAATAATAATACTAATAAACCTATAATAATTTTAGAAAC
>SDBT01015403.1_pt1 | contig 12153 bp, 12 predicted proteins | sample 2277101 | NCBI WGS metagenome assembly SDBT01 (sample SAMN10404973, study PRJNA504765) | marine sediment metagenome | isolation source: marine sediment core GS10_PC15, 103 cmbsf | place: Arctic Ocean: Southern Knipovich Ridge | collected 2010
GTACTTTCATTTCCTACTCCTCCTTCTCTAAGATGGTGTATTTGTCGTCGGTCTCGTCGTAGTACACTAACCAAGTGTCAGGACTGAGGTGCTTGTTATATTTGAGGAGTATTCGCCTCTCCAGATAGGCTTGCTGTGAACTGTCCCACCAGCTTTCCTGATTGCCCAGGTGTCCCCATAACTTGATTCGGTAGCCCGTGGGTATGTGTCGTGTAATAATCATACCGTGACCCTCCGAGCCGGGAACAATGATGCTATACCCAGAAGCCAGAATCCCTGACTCGCTCGCGACACCGAAATCAACCACGGCCTTGCGGCTTCGTTCACGGCTACTGCCTGGCCACCTGGTATCCGCCAGAATACCAACGGAACGTCCATGCCATTAGCGAACCATAGGGTCGTTGCGACAGCAGACAGTCCGATACACACCAGTGCGGCTCGACCGACCTTCGGCTGAAGGCCACGTTGATACAGCACTAAGATGGCTATCAGAGCTGGTATAATCCACGTAAGTTGCTTCGCTATAGCGGTGCAGTAGTTCTCCAACTCCCATCCAAAGAAGTCGTGGTAAAACCACAGACCTGTCTGGTAAATGATCTCCCAACTGCCCATCGCCATAAGTGCTACCATAGCCCCTAACAGCCATGCATTCGTGTTCCCGAGTTCCCTATTGTTGTTAGCAATGAAGATGACCAAGAGCGTCAATAAGCCGAGGGTCGTCCACGCGAACCAACGTTCGAGCGCGCCGCTGAAGTACAGCGCGACACACGACACAGCAACGACGAGGCCAATGACTGTCCACACCCTAATTTCCGCGACGCGATTTAGCGTTCGTTGGATACGTGGTACGAGTAACACGAGCATGAGTGTAGGCAAGAACCACTGCAGCACAAACAGCCACTTAACCGCCTCGCTGTGCTCAGTAGGTGGTGAGGTATAGCTAGTCATTACCACAATGTGCAGGGTTAGGTAGATTCCAATCAGTATGTACCAGTATCTCATCAAAACCTCATATCCATGCCCAGCACTTTCAGTGCCAGTAGAAATAGTACGCCTACTGCCAGAGCCACCGGAATCAGCATCAACTTGAACCTCTTAGGAAAGAGTCTTCTCGTCACGTGCGGGACGAATGCTCCTACCAACAATGCGAACAGCACAAGATTCAATGATAGATTAGACACCACAATCATCTCGCCTGACGGCTCTTGGGCAATGATAGTCGGACGAACTAACCAATACGCCAAGCCAGTTAGTGTCGCCAATGCGGTGTAGAGCAGTGCTATCCGATTCACTTCGGCCCTCATTTCTCTAGGAGACCTTCCTCCTTACTTTATGACCGGTTCGGGTTCTAGACCTGTTAGGCCTGTCACCTTTGTTATCTGTGTCCATTCGGTATCTTCTAACACAAGACTCTGCCTGATGTCCGAATGTCTCCAAGGAGAGTCTGCATAATACACGTCCCTATCGACGTTTAGGGCATACTCGATTACGGTGAGTGTGTCCCAACCACTAATGAGCCCGACTTGTATGTTCTGTAAGTAATTCCTACCAAGCCAGTCAGAATAGTCTCGAAATTCCCAGTTGTCTAGGTATGGATAGACCAACGGGACCAAGTCCTTGCCTTCGCTCATTACGTAGAACAGTCCTAGACTATAGGTGCCAGGGTTACATAGGACAATTGACTTGTCGGGAAGCTCTTGTAGAGCGTCGTAGTAGCTAGTTGCTAAGGGTCTTGCACTCGTTAGGATATTGGCATTTAACGCCGCTCCGTTAACGACGACGAGCACAAGAGCTCCAGCAACAACATACTTTAGGTGTGCGGTACTTAGTCGCGAGAGACCTAGTCCCACGAGTATCGCCACGAAGGGCGATGCATAGGTTATGAACGTCCAGGCAGAGGAGTCTAGGTTGGTTATCTGGAACCAGAGTGTCCACAGAATGACCCCTAACATCACCGCAGTCGACTTTGGAATTGGCTTTCGTACCGACTTGGTCAGGGGTATTAGGGCAAGCCCGAAGCTCATCATTACTAGTTGCGCTGTAAACAGCAAGCGCTTCGGCGCTTCGAACACGCTGAGCTGCCCCAGTATTGCGCCCGCAGTAACGAATAGGTATTGCTGAAGCGAGTATAGGTTCAAGCCTCCTGCAAGGAGCCTTGGAGTGTCCAGGTACATCAGGAGCAGTATGAAGCCGTAGAGTACTGTGACGATGGGTAAGGTGACCAGCACAAAGGGCTTGAGGTAGTTCCTCCATTCGATAATGAGCCAAAAGAGGACGGCTCCTAGCACGAACACGTGTATGCTCACGCCTAGGCCCCAACACAGTGCTGTCCAGTACCTGTGGTCGTTTATGTACGTCCAGAAGCCTAGAGTCAGCAACATGGTTGCCAGAGCATATTCCTCGAGGACGGTCGACTGCGACAGAAAGATTGCGGACCCGAGGAGTACAAGTACACTTGCGACCGCTATGGCCTTGTTGTGGGTCAGGCGTTGAACAATCAGATAGACGAGCATCACTGTCACTGCGCTCGGAATTACTGAGAGGCCTATAGTCATCTTGACGACTAGGTCTCCTGGGAACGCGTTCAGGAGCTGTCCTAACAAGATGTACAGGGGACTTCCATACGGTTGAGGCACCATCCACCAGTTGGACGCTGCCAGCCAGTCTCCGGAATCTCCAGATATGAACACCCAAGTGTAACTCTTGGCACTCAATGCGGCGTAGTAGGTAAGTGCTACCAGAAATATCCAAGCCGCAATGGGCACTCTCTTAAGTTGTTTAAGCATGCCTCGTTCTCCATATGACCTTGTTCGCGAACATGTACTTGAACGCGAACACTGTAGCAATACTGATTATCGACGATAACATGTACCATATCCCTAACACCGAGGTAAGGAGAGCCAAGAGGCCTAGGTACACACCATCGCCACCGGCCGACAACATTTGGTAGTTGAGCCAACCTGTTAAGTGACCTCTACCCTTTCGACGCTTCTCTCTGAACGTCCATAGGTTGTTGAAGAAGTAGTTGCAAGTGGAAGCGCAGACGATGGCAACCACTGCGGAGGCTAGATAGAACAGTCCTGCAAACTCTGTCAGGATGTAGAGTATCGGGAAGCCTACCAACATCCCCAGTGCCCCTACCACACCGAAGCGTAGCCATCTGAACTTGTAGAAGTACAACGACGCCAGCTGCAGCAGGTAGTCTGTAATTACTGTGCCCTTGAGTTTGCTCTCGCCTGCACGACGCTTACCGAACCTCAGAGGCACTTGGCTGATGGTGCCGACATTGCCCTTGACTAGTAGTTCCAACATTATCTTAAAGCCTCTCGACGATAGTATCCCCAAGTCGTTTGGTAGGGCGCTGCGCCTGAGCCCGAAGTACCCAGTGGTTCGGTCCCTCACTCCCCTTAGTAATGGAGCTGCCATTAAGTTGGCCACCACTGCTGTTAGGCGTCGAGCAGCGTCCATGTTGTACGAGCCTTCCCTGCAAGTTCTGTCCGTAACTACAAAGTCGGCAGAGTCAAGCTCGCCAATAATCTTAGGCAGTAACTCTGGTGGATGCTGCAGGTCTGCGTCCATCACAATTATCTTCTCCGTTTGTGAGTGTCGTATGCCCTCGATGATGGCATCGGACAGACCCCTGCTATGCTTGCGATGGATAACCTCGCACCTCAATCGTCTCGCGGCGTCAGTGGTCGCGTCGTTCGGAGAGTCGTCTACGACAAGAATCTCGACGTCGCTGTCGGTGCATGCACGAATACGTCGGACCAGCTCAGGAAGATTTCCCGCCTCGTTGTATGTGGGCACTATAACGACTACTCTTCCCATAACGACTTCTTCCCCTTTCGTGTCAGACCCGCGACCTTGCTTTTGTACGCCGCCTGGCGTTCGTTGTAGGTAGGCCATTTAGCTCCACCAGGAAAATATACGTTGAGCACTTGCACTGCCATAACGAGTGTCATTGAGAGACAGAAGACTGCCATTGCGTACTTGAGGTATTCATTCTCTGCAGGATAGCTTTGATTGGCTAGGTAGAAGGTCATGAACAGCCAGCCTATGACACCTACCATGTACAGCATGGGTTCCTTTCTCCAAAAGGCCACTACGGTCAGCACGAGCACAAGTACGATAACGCCTATTGTTAACATACCTTCACCTCCTATGCTATCTTCTGCGTAATCGGCGGAGTATCCTCCATCATTATGAGACCAGGCGCTGTAATAGTACTGGGTGAGTTCTACGCCTAAGTCTGTGTCAGTAAAACTTGTCCCTATATCATTATAGACTTCTGTACCATCTGTTAAGCTATCTGGAAACCTATTCTCACCTCTTATCACTATTGTAGTTATAGCATGCTGCCCTAATGTCCAAGAGCCGAGGATATTATTACCATTTATAGTCAACATAAAGTTTGTTGGAGGAAGTGTTAAGGCATACTCCTCACCATCAAAGGCCAGCAAATCATCTGTTATGCTCTCATCAAATGCCTTGTGGAAAGCTGCTGTAAGGGATACTCCTCCAAAGACGCCAAGGAACTCTATTTTGCCATCAGTGGGGGTTTGCGTCTTATCATCGTGGATGCCAATTTTAGCTGTTCTGGCACTAGTAGTAGGGTTGGTATGAGTAGCTGGTATATTTACATCCTCAACTCCATCTATATAAATTAAGGCCTCTTCACCACTACGAGAAAAACCTGCAGTATAATAGACGCTAGTAGAAGATATTGAAGCATTAGACCTAGTAGTCTGTCCTGCGTCTAACTGGTTAGTGCGAAAGAAAAGCCTAGAAGAGCTATCAACAAAAAAATACCACCCATCTGCATTGAATGCTCCTCTGGTAAAGAGCATCTGGGTTGTTAAAAGAGTATCCAGCTTAAATCGCATAATCAGAGAAAAGTCCTCAGAAGTAAAATCTAGCTGCGTTTGGTCAGCTGGTATCTCTATGTAGTCAGGATTAGCGGAATTAAAGTCTTGTGCATAAGCTGTCTTATCACCTGCTGCCTCTATTGGCTGATTTGCTGCTCTCTTATCTCCGTCACTGCTATAAGAGGAGCTATCTCTGATATGAGTGTTATTTGGGTCGTCCTTAAAATGAGTGATAAAGTAACCGTCGCCCCAAACATTCTCTGCTACTACATCATTGGTATCTCCGACATAGGTATCATTATCAGCTTGAGTTATATCGTAGTAGAGATATAAGTCAGTATCAGCACCAGAAGCTACACTGAGGACTTTAACCCATAGCCAAGCTTGCTCATTGGCATCATCCCACTTCTCTATCTCAACATAACACTCTGTAATGCCATCAGCCCTGGTTATTGCTATCTTCTTTCTGTTGTCGTCACTAGTAAGCTCATCAAAGACAAAGGAGACATCGTCACTGTTTCTACCAGAGGATGCACTGAGATAGACTAGAATAGGAAAATTAGATAGAGCTGCGTCAATGTCAGTGTTATCAATGGTGAGTTTGACTCGCTGGTCCCAATCACTTAACCATCCAGGAGAAGCAATGACTGGAGTAGTGGTGACAAGGCTAAGGATTGACAGCAATACTACTAATGTGAGTCTTAGCCACTTCTTCATTGTTTTACCTTAACAGGCGACAAAGCGTTGTGTGCACAATAGAATACCATCATTATAATGATAACCGAAAAGCCTACACATTGAGTAGGCTTCCTCAGTGTCGACTGAGAGATAGTCTGCCGTGTCCTTCTGTCATTTAACCATACCCCCATCTTCTGAGTGCTGCGTCTGTTCCTAACCCAGGCTTGCGAGGTTTAGGTGCTTCCATCTTCAGTCGAGTATTGCGTCGGCGCTTCTTTTTGGAGTGTGTACCGAAAGACACCTGCCGACCGCCCCTGGTAGTGAACCTAACTCTCATATGTGTCTCACTTTCCTCTACGGGCAGTACTTTATGCCTCGGTCAACTAGACCTCCTTCACGTAACCCTTGCTGACCAAGCGAGAGAGAACACGTCCCGTCGACTCTTCGCTCATGCGGGTTTCGCCCGCGATTTCCTCTACTTCGAGCGCGTCTTTCTGCTCGTACAGAAGAGTGACAACGGCGTTCTCAGGGTCCTTGACCGTGTCCACTCTGAGCGCTCTAGATTCCCCTAGTGGAGTTAAGCGCCAAGCCATTTATTCCACCTCCGTTACAGACCCGCTGTTCATGAGGTCCCGGAGCAGCGATTCGGCGTTCTCACCAAGTGCGTTTGCTAGGACAGTCTCGGCCTGCCCTTGTGAAAACTCGCCTGTGCCGAATGCGTTATCCAACGCATCGAAGGCCTCCTTCCGCAGACCTCCTGCCGGCTCGTCCGTTAGTATGTACATTTAGATTACCTCCTTATAAGTTTCTGATACTGTTTACAGTCAGACCTTCGTTCAGCGTGTTGCACTCCCAACCCTCTTCACAGAGTCTTTATTTGCAGGGAGGCTTTTCGAAATCCCAAAAGACCCCACGAGTCATACATATCGTAGAACGGGACGTGCTCAGCGTCACTCGCTCCGTCAATGTCATATGTAATTACGTCTATCCCACTGACCAACCTGACCCTTGCGACGTTGGTGTACTTGTTATGGTACACACGGCCCTGCCAGTCGAGCTGAAGCCGGACGCGCTTGTCGAGCATCTCGCGTGTTGGTGCCAGGAATATGGTAGTAACGTGGTAGTGGGACTGCTGCGCCACGAAGTAGCCGGTCAGCTGTATGAGCTTGTCGCTGGAGCGTCTAGCGTCAAAGAGCTTGTAGGACTCGTCGAAGATTACCGTCTTGTAGAGGATGCTTACTCCGTACTTCTCGAACATCGAGGCTACGAGTTCGGCGTTCTCCTCTTCATTGGCCGCGACGGATATCTTCTCCATCTCGGCTCGGAAGTCCCCTTCGGGCATGTATGTAAAAGGTCCGAACTTCTCGTTCAGGCCCATCTTGGAACCTACCGCAATTATCTGTCTGCCGAAGCGCTCACGTAGCTCCCACGAGATGCCAATGGCGCTTAGTGTTTTACCTCGCCTCTTCTTGGCCTCAATAAGTATAGCCGTCTCAAGCATCCTAGCGAGTGTATCTTCCTTTTCCTCTTCTTCGATGTCCACGAGGCACCGGAACACCTCGGCCAGGGCCTTGTTAGGCATTTGTTCGAATTTCAACTCGGGCATTGCCATTGTGTATTACCTCCCTCAGTTCCTACGCTCTCGTGCCCTAAGAGCCTCTGTATACACTTGATTGGCACACGTAAGCCTCACCTGCCGATAGAAATTGCGCGTTCTTCTTCAGATTCAGCGAGAAGTGCTTGCAAGGCGCCCAATCCCTCCAGCCTACCTTTTCTCTCAAAGCCCACCATCTCTTTGTTATACTCCTCCAAAAACACTTGAATCAGTGGCTTGGTTCTATTGGGGTCAGACGCGGCGAGGATTATCTTCATCCTAACCTTGCTTACCACCATTCGAGGGGGATTCTCGGTCACGAGCGCTCCCTCGTTCATCCATGCGTCGTCTCCCTCGAGGTCATAAAGGTAGCGCATGAACGCAGGCCTCTGCGCCGACTCCTCCTTCTTAGTCTTAAGCCAACCTATAAGCTGGTCTCTCGTTATTCCCAAGCCGGGAATCTTCTTTTGCTTTTCCTTATCCGCCATCTGCCTTATCCTCCTAACATAGTTTTGACTGTCATTACTAGATACAGGGTGAAGCCTGAGACCGCTAACGTTGCGAGTATCAACAGGGGTATGATTAGGCTACTCTTCCTCAAGGGGCTCACTGCTCCTATCGACTCCTTTATGTCTTTCCAGGTTGAGCGGAGCATGGCTTCATCGGATATCATCTGCAGTGAGCGCGCTGATATCGACGTACTGCTCTCAGGGTCAACGGGCTCAGGAACGTTCCGTGTATACCAATGCGTACGTACAGGTACCTGGATGGCCTTAGGTAGTCCGGGAGGCCACCAACACCAGAACTGTTTTTTGGTATCTAGCAGATACTCCTCTCTCTTGTCGCCCTTGCCCAGGTAGACCTTGCCGTTCTCAATCTTTAGGAGATTGCTGAACAAGCTCCTCTGCTCCAGGAAAATGCAGTAAATCATGTTCGCGGTGTGTCTCTTGGCCCATATGTCCAGAAACACGGCACCGATTATGAGCATGCCGGCTACTGCCGCCAGCATCAAGCCTAAGGTTTTGCCAAGCGTAATCAGGAACTCGAGCATTGGGTCCATGCTATTTTACCTCCTTGCCATGGAGTACTCGTCTCAGAGCCTCGTCAGGGTCTCCTCCGCGCTTCAAGAGTGCGGCTTTGATTTCGCGGGTGGCCTTGGTAACGTTTCTCGTGTCGAGCTCGAAGACCTCTCCGTCATCCAGACAGGTCAGGCTTCTCGCCGCTTCTATGTCGCTGTAGTAAGGTCCCCAGACAACCGTCTTCCCACCCTTCGTGAAGCCGAAGACCCAATGGTACACGTTGCCGAAGATAGTAGGCGTTGCGGTCTTATAGGTTTTACGGGCTACCCTCTCTAGATAGTCTTTGGTCCGCTGTATGGGGTCGCGATTAGTCATTTTGCTCCTTGAAGCTCTTCATAACTCTCTGTCCTCCTTCATAATCCAGACGCCCCCGGTCCGCCTAAAACTACCTGAGCGACGCTGAGGGTAACGGGTTTCTTGGTGGTTTCGCGTTTCTTAGGCCGTCGTCCTAAGGCCTCGTCCCTCTCTATGTGCGTCTGCGCGATTTGCTTAGCGGTTAGGGCCTTTACAGCGGCTTGGGCTCGCTTGCCGTAAATGGCTTCGGGTCGGAGTTTAGCAAACTCAGTTCGCGACGGTCCGACGGGAACGTACAGCTCCTCTTCCTCGAGCATTGCAGCGGCTTGTTTCCGCTCCATATCGGGCATGTAGCTGAGTAACCCGTCGATTCCTTCCTGTGGGAGCTCGAGGGCTCGCGTCTTAGTGACAAATTCCTCGACGCTCATCTCACTTATCATCTCTCGGATTCGGGCCTCTATGAACTCCCTCTGAGCGTCACTGCTCGGCTGGTAAGTCAAGGCTTCCTCGAACGAGGTTCCGAACCTCAGCGGTGATGCAGGAATAGACATTCCCGTAGTTGGGCCTAGTATCCTTGTACCGACGTCTGTGGCAAGCCCACCTCCTGTAAACTCAATTCTCTTTCCGTCAATAATCTGGATGTCGGCAATGCCTAGGTCCACCGAAATCCTCTCCGGAATTCTTTCCGCTTCGCCGATGAGCTGAATGGTCTCGTAGGGAGTCTTACCAATTTCGCGCCATCCTATAGGCCGCTTGCCCACAAGAGTGATTGGTTTCAACTGCGTGTACGGAGGAGGTATGTACTTGATTACGTCTCCACCTTTCAGTGCACCCTGGCGCCAGGCTATCGAGCCAGGTGGGACTGATACTTGGATAGCTTCTTCCCCTGACCCTCTAGGCAGTGGTGGCGGGTACTTCTTTATGGGAGGCGTGAGAGCGACCGTAGGAGTAGTAATAGGAGTAGTAATTGGAGTAGTAATTGGCGTGGTAATAGGCTTGGTAATTGGAGTAGGGACTTGAGCAGTAATTGGCGTAGTGACTTGAGTAGTAATTGGAGTAGTAATTGGAGTGGTAACAGGCGTAGTAACAGGCGCGGTAGGCGTCTCTAAGAGCAGGGATGCTAGCGACGGTGCGACGGTTCTCGGTGTAGGCACCAACGTCGTCGGAGACACAAAGCTTGTTGAGGCCGTACCTTGACCAGTTGCCGTAAGCATTGAGGTTGCTAGGGCTGCCAACGCCATCTTGGTTGAAAGCTGTCCTAGGTTGAGATAGTAGAGACGCGTAGCTGTATCGGGACCGAAGCGCGCTTTGGCTGCTACTGCATCTGCTAGAGTAGTTTTAATCGCGCCCCCGTAGCCCTGCAGTGCAGTGTCTCCTACACCCTTACGGGTCTCTGCGTCCAAAAGACCGAGAGTCTCTCGGATGCGCTGCGCAACAGGACTGTCATCTGATACTAGCTTGGTAAGGTTCTCTAGGGCTTGCTGTTCTACAGCTGTCATTTCCGCCTTGCCTGCTATATCTCGAGCCCTCTTGAGGGCGTCTGTTAGCTCTCTGCTGTCGAGGCTCTTGGCCTCGTTGACTATGTTCTCTGTAGTGAGAGACTTTCCGGAGGCCTTAAGGCTCTCGATTGCTTGGGACTGTGTCTCTAGTGCCCTTACCTTGACAACCTTAGCAAGCTCCGTCGGGGACGCCTCTTTCCAAGTGTAGGTGTTACGATAAAACTCTATCAGGCCACTGCGCTCCTGAACAGGTATCTCAGATGTAGTGATTTTGCTAAGGTGCGGATGCAATAGGTCGCCTAGCATGGCTTCGAAGGCCATCCTTCTTAAGGTCGCTATCTCTATCGGGCTAGGTGCTCCTAAACCTCTAGCTCCGGCAGCCTCTGTTGCGGTCCATAGTATTGGAATGGCTGTACGCGTACGTGGGTCATGAGTTAGACCTTCACCTGTAGAGCCTCCAGTGATACCTTCATTGCTGAGGGCTCGCGCGTTGGCTAGGGTGGAGTGGAACTGAGAGCCAGAGGTGAGCTCGTTATAAACTACGGGCTTGCCCTCGATATACTCAACCCTAAAAGGACCTTGGATAATTTTGCCGGGGCCTATATCAACAGCTGGAACAGTCCGAATGGCTATGATACCCGCATGCTTTGGCAAGGCGCCGGTTTCAGGGTCTCGCAGGAACCTGAACGCCGCCTCAGGAGAGAGAAACACCTTGCCCCCTTCTGTAGTAGGTTCCCAGAAACCCTTCGCTTGTAGCATTTGAACGTCAGGCCTGATGTTAGGTGTAGCAAAGAACAGTGTACCGGGCATCGTCTCTCCGACAGGCGACACCACTTTGGTAAGGACGCCTCCAGTGGCCGGGTCCACTAAGGCAAGCTCCTTACCTTGTAGCAGGGTCTGAAGCTGAACCTCACCTACAAGGTCGATGAATGCCTTCATGCCGACCTCTGCAGTCGACTCAGGCAGAGGGGCTATCTTACCCTCTACAGTAAGGGCCTGATAGTTACTATAAGTGTCCAAGAGGCCTTGCAGCTTGTCCGCACGTACCACATCACCCTGCCTCCTTATCACATCTATGGCAGTTTGGGCCTCTATCTGCAGCCTATAGAGGTTCTTGACTTGTCCAAAGTGGGTCGACAATTCCACTCCAGGTGCCACGCCACGCGGGAAGCTCTCGGCAGCTGGACCCATTAGGCCTCCCTTAGCGGGTGTAGTAACTATAGCAGCCCGCCGCAGGAACTGCTCACCCATTGAGGTGAATGGCACGCCATCGATTATTACTGGTCCAGGGGCAAGCTTGCCGAAGTCATACGGCAGCTCTCCGAATCGAGGGTCATCGGTGTAATGTACGTCGAGCAGGTCCGGGCTGAGCTTAGTACCTGTCCGTCGAAATAGTTCTTGCAATTGAGTCCTTGCCTGCTCGAGTGCTAGACCGCTTTCGGGCCTTACTGTTATGTCGAAGTCCTTAGTGCTATCCAACATACCCTGAGCAACGTCGGCAACGCCGCTGGGACCAACAATTATGGCCCCAGAGTTTTGACGTACCCACGCAGCTAGGGCCCCAGCTGTTACTGCATTCTGAGGCCGCGGGCCGAAGTGGCCGTCTAACACTATTTGAAACGTATCCTCAGGCGTTCTGAGCATGTATTCAGGGACTCTGAAGGTCGACAAGTCCGTGGCGAGCTTAAGAGTGGCCAGGTAAGCAGTGCCGACAGTCGACTCCATTAGTGCCGCAACCATTGTCTGTTGTACTGAGGCTGGATACTTCCCGGGGGTAAATATCTCTGCCAATTGAGTCTGAGGTAATCCTGCAAAGAGGTCCTGCGGAACTCTCACCGGATAAACGTCCTGATAGCCGGTAGTAAGTGCCCGAGGTTGTATACCGCCAGTAACTGTAGCGGTCTTGACAACACTGACACCCTGCGCACCCATGCGGTAGAGAGAGCCTAATATGGGGATATATGACAATCCCGTGAACACCCCTGCGACAACTCGCTGTTCAGTTGTCCAATTGTCCCAATTAACAACGTCAGCTATGGTCATTCCTACAGGAATGCCCCACTTTAGTGCTTCCTGAGCCAGCCCCGCGCCGTAGGTGACGTGAGCTACAACTAACGAGCGACCGGCGTGCCCTGCAGTGACGC
>SDBT01015404.1_pt1 | contig 12151 bp, 15 predicted proteins | sample 2277101 | NCBI WGS metagenome assembly SDBT01 (sample SAMN10404973, study PRJNA504765) | marine sediment metagenome | isolation source: marine sediment core GS10_PC15, 103 cmbsf | place: Arctic Ocean: Southern Knipovich Ridge | collected 2010
CGAATATCGAATTTTTTATCGTGCTCGGATTTATTTGAGATGCAACGGCAGAGTCTAAACCTCTCTTTTTCAATTACGTTTTTATTTCCTGCGTCATTAAGATATTTTAAACATTCGCTACAATATAACGCCTTTTTTCTATTTCTCATTTTTATATACTCCTTTTGGGGCCTCAGACTGAATCTTAAAGGGTGTTAGCACTTTGAAGAGGTATGTTGTGAGGTCGTTTTGTATCTTTAACAGGGATTCTATCGAATCAGCGTTTGAATCTCTTAATTTCTTCTCTAAATAGCAGTTTAACGCTCCTCCTAGTGATGAATGAAAGGAAACGGACCGATTATCAATATTTATAATCCATTGGCGAGCGTCTGCGGTTAAAAATGTCTTTTGATCTAGTTGGATGTTTACCATTTTAGTTATACCTCCGATGTGAGCTTATCAAAATGTCTCCAGCAGTTGCCAAATCTCGGATTGTTAGAGTTTCCGCTTTGATAAATTTATAAATTGTTTTACAGTCTTCCGGTGTTGTCAAAATTTCTATTAATTTTAGGTCGCCTCGATTTTTCATCGAAAAATAAGAATCCTGGGATAAATTTTTTTGCAGTTGCTCAACTTTTGTCATCAAAACCCCAACCCTTCGCAGTAGGATTGTATCTTTATGTTTGTCTCGGCAGTTTGGACACATTAACGCGAAGTGATCGGACAAATTTTTAGAATCCTCGCAGCAAATATCGCACTTACTCATTTTTTCCTCCAAAGTCTATTTTTGATTTGTCTATAAGCCTTTTGTTTAAAATTAGGTGGAGGATATAAGAAAATCTCGCACTCCCTAGGCCTGATTCAATATATAATTCTTTTTTGGTGCAGGTGTCTTTTTTCAGTAACAATTTATCAAAGGCTACTTTGATTTTTTCAATATCCTGCAGTTCATCTGTTGAAGTTTCGACAAATTGACTCAAATCTAAATCCTGTGTTCCGTCTGGTTTGATTGCGGAAGTAGAACGGAGAGAGGCCAAAAATAATTCTTTCGCCCTTTCAAAATCTTTGGCTCTTGCTTCATTCCGCAACTCTATTTTAGCAAATGCCTCAACAAGCCTATTCATCGTGTCCTTAATCCTAAAATTCGCGTCAGTATTTTTAATCAGTCCTAGACAGAATCCATTAATCAAAGTTTTTACCTCTGCAGGTATTGTTGCTTTTTGCATTTTGCAGAACGCTAGGTATTTTTTAAAGAAATTGAATCGCTCTTTATCAATATCCTCATTCAAATCCTGTTTTTCTAAAATTGTCTCAATCTCTTTGGTGTTTTTTGATTTGATGAAACCACCCCAGATTAAATCTATTCTTGTTTTTAGTGCAGGGTTTAGAGGAATTTGTTGGAGTGTTGATTTGGTTGGGTCTAAATAGTTTCCACTCTTGGGGTTCAATGTGGCGAGAAACGCGAATGGGCATTTGGAGGTTATTCTTCCCGTTGCCAAAGAAACCGAATACTCTGAAGATTCTAAAGGTGTTTTTAGTGTTGCTTGTACGTCTTCGTGTGCCTCGTTAAACTCTTCCCAGATTAATAATCCCCCCTTAGCCTCATCAAGCATCCCTGACATTCTAACCTTCCGCCCTAGTTGTTGGTTATATTCAAAAGTTCCAGTTAATCCGGCAGATGTCCCCCTATTCGCGTCTGCTTTTGAGTATCTCGTTGAAAGTTTCTGTGCTGTTGCTGCTAGAATAGATTTTGAAGACGCAGGATCACCAACCAACAAAACATGAACATCGCCTCTTTTATAGGCGCCATTATTTAATTTTTTTGGAGTTCCCCCAACCTGTTGAATAATTAGCCCCATCTTTACTGGGTCATATCCACTAACCGACAAATCAAAAACCTCTTCTTTTATAATTTTCACTGGGTTGGTCTTTGAGAATTTTTTAAACTCTGTTCTTTCCTCTCCACTAAAATCTAAAACTAATAACTCATCATTCGATTCCACATAATTAACATCAATATCGATTTCTTCCCCCGTCTTTAATTGTTTTAACGAGGGTGTTCCTGTGATTTTTAGTTTTGAGGAGGGTTGTATTAGTAATTCTCCTATATTTGCTATGTCCCCAAGTAAATGAAACCTCTTTGATCTCGTTGGGGCCGAATCCTCGAAAGATTCTGGATTATCTGAACATAACAATATCCTATAATCTACCGTGTCCCTGCCCAGCTCCTTAAAACCTCCTCTTCTCCCGCATGAACAATGCGAAGGGCCTTTCTCTTCCCCCCTAGTTGCTGGTTGAAGGACGGAGATAAGGGTCCCACAGCTTGGACACTCAAATTTTACCCTGGTTGTGCAAGGGAGGATTTCAGTAGAAGTAACAACCTCAACATCAAAAGAATATAATTTATCTAAGTCTTTTGTATTTACTTTTCTTACTTCTTTATTTGAAGACTTCGGCAGATTCTTAATTCTTATTGTTTTATCTATAAAAATATCAAGACTCCCGCTATTAAGGTTTTGTTCTAATTCTTCTAAAGTTTTAACCGGATCATCTAATATCAAATTTGCTAACTCTGGATTTCTTTCTGGTAGTTTTGCAAAGTCTAAAATTATGCTGTCGTTTTCTATACTCCAAATCTCATCATTAGATCCCAACTCCTCTTTAAGATTTAAAACAGACTCTTGAATTTTTTGTTTATATTCATTCATTGCGAGGTTTTTCTTTACTTCATCTATTCTTTCCATGAACAGAGTTTCTATAAGCTCTTTTATGTCATTTGCTGCATTTTCTGTTAAAATATAACACTTTTTAACCTCAATATTTTTTTTGTTATATGGTTTGTTATATTTTTCGATGTCTCCCGAGGTCTTCATTCTGCCCACAATAGTGCCCATCCCTTGGATATTTACAACTCCCCCAACCTTCGCCATTTCCTTATAATCAAGCCCTTCAAAATCATCTTTTGTATTTGATAAAACAAACAATGCCCATTTTATTTTATTAGTCTGATTCTCTTTATTAAAAATATCATTATAGTTAATTGTTATATTTGTTATATTGTTATATTTGTTATATTTGTTATATTTTTCTTCTGATATAACATTTATAACATTTATAACAAAATTCTGTATAGGGGTATTTTCTGAGAAGATTTCTTCACCCGATTTGCGAAGTTTTTCTTTAGCCTCTATCGAGGCATCTTGAACATCAGTTTCTTTAATCTCCTCTTTTGTCTCAGCAGTATGCTGCTCGGGCGCAATATGTCCAACATCCCGAAGCATTTTCTTAACATCATTCACCATTACCGATGCACCTCTTTGCATACCAAAATTATTGATTTTCTTATCTCAATACGATCCCCATGAATATCCCGAATCACTATCTGGTTTTCAGAATCCTCCAGACACTCACCCTTAAAATACAGGCCATTCGTCAAATTGGTTTCCAGAAATTTTCCCACCTTCGTAATAGTAATATCATCCATTTTAAACACCCCTCAAAGAACTAATTCTCTAAAAGTTATTCCTCCTTAATTCAATTATCGTGTCAAAGACATCCGCAGGAGAGGAGGGGTTTTCAGTTATCCGGCCATCACAAAGATCCCCTGGATGGTATGCACTTGCAAGTAATAACGAAATCCTTTTAAACTTTGATGTAGATATATTTATAATCATTTGTGCTGCAAGCCGAGTGAAAGGTTATGGGATGTTTCAGCATCCCGTAATCGCTTTTAACTTTGGTTGCCTCCCTCTTTCTGTTTTCGATCTCTCAAATCAGCCAAACGATTTTCACACAATTTTATCTTATCGTCTGTTGTTGGATTAAACCAGTCCTTGCCCTCAATTCCAAATGTTATCTCTCCCCCGCCATCAGCAATTATGCTATTAACCTCCTTCATAAAATCGCTTAGAACACCACTAACACTAAGGTGTTTATCTTTTATCCTCCCTAAGAACTCGACCCACACAGCCTCATCCACAGAGAATGATTTTATTTTCTTTACTTTATTTTCTTTTGGTTCTTTAATTTCCATTTTGTTTTACCTTTTAAAAATTTCCTATAGAGTCTTATTGTATAGTTTGTTTATATAACTTTATGCCCACTTCAAAGGGATAACACTCAATCCCCTGTTTACTCTATTTATAAATTATACTAGCCAAAAAACAAAACATAACCTTTACTGGTCTTTTACCCGTAATTATAAATAAATTAATCTATAATACTGTATGTACGACATAGCATATTTAAGCAGGAATAAAGTCAAAACCAAAATCCTAAAGCAATTGGAAAAACCAACAACGGCGACGGCCCTGGCGAAGAGAAACAGAAAACATCGATCAGCAATGTCCTCGGTATTGATTGCTTTAGAAAAAAGAGGATTTTCTGTTTGTTTGAATCCACGAGATAATATGAACAGATATTATCAAATTACAGAGCGAGGCAAAGAAGCACTAGCGAGACTAAAAGATTTCGAGTAACTAAGGCGTAAGATTTTTATCCCAACATCCTAATAAAGATTATAATATTTATAATCATATAGTTTTATGATTGATAAGAAAGAAGTTTCAAGATTAGAATGTTGGGCTTTAGTCTGCAAAGGAGATTTATCTTTTGAGATCTTTGAGAGATGGTTTTATTCATCGCAAGAATCTTTTTAAAGTCTAATTAATTATAAATAAAGGTTAGGATAATCGAAATGAAAAAAGAAAAGTATCAAATAAAATATAAGAAATTGCCCCTCAAAAAAGTGGAGATATTTAAATCAATCTTGAATAGGCCATTTAATCTTGTAAAAAAATATCCTTGGTTTCGGATTCATCCCTGCAATCCTGTCGAGGTTCTTTATGATAGCCCCGCCCTACTAAATAAAACTGTTGCAACTTCAATAACTGCAAGCGGGGCAGATGTTATAGGTGCCCCAATATATTCGCTAGATGTTATTAGAGAAGGTGACGAGAATGTTAAATTAAAAATTGATAGACATCTTCTTAATATTTCAGGGAATACTATCCTGGAACAAAAAAGAATCTGCAAAGAGTTTGACGAACACTATATAGATGAGATTCCATATTATTATGAATCTGTGATATGATTAACTTTAAAAAATCCAATCAATTCCTATCTTTGGATGCCCGAGTTAATTATATAGAGTATGTTTAGGAGAGGATTTATAAACCAAAAATTATAAGAGGTAAATATGGCAGAAGAACACACAATTCCGAATACAGAAGAACCAGAGTTAACGGTAACCGATACCAAAGAGCCTTCTGAAGATGGGAAGATAACAGAAAGCGAAGACGAATAAGTTAACTCATTAGAAAGTTAACAAAACCAAAGCCTCAATAGTATAGTGTCAAGATAAAAGTTAACTTTATATAGTGTTATAGGTTATTATTCTTATGGAGGAATTACCTAGATTTAAGAGGGGACAATCTATTAAATACTTTTCTAAACTTCCTAAAAAAGAAAAGCAAGAGATAGCGGATTTTATAAAATATGTCTCGATAACTTCTAAAAGCGATAAGCGATTAGAGAACAATAAAAGAAGTTTGGTAACGCTAAGAAAAGCCATCAAAAAACCATTCGACAAAATAACACTTCAAGATCTCCGAGACTTTCTAGCGTTACTCAATAGTTCAGACAGAACCCAATCCTCCCGGAATGAATTAAAACACACAATCAAAAGATTTTTAAGATGGAAGTTTAAGGATTGGTCTGAGAGATTCAACAACCTAAGCGACATAAAATTAATTATGCGTATAAATGAAGAGAAGATAAACGCGGATACTCTTTTGAGGAAAGAGGACGTCGAAGCAATTATGAAAGCAGAGCCAAAGCTTTATTGGAAAGCGTTTTTCTTAACTCTCTACGAATCAGGATTAAGACCAATCGAACTAAGGACTTTAATGTGGAAGAATATAAAATTTGATGTTGATAAAGAGGGGATAAGTGAAATAAATGTTTATGCAAGTAAGACTAAGAAGGCTCGTTCTGTTTATATTAAAGAGGCAACATTTTATTTAAAGAAATTAAAAGAGCAATCAGAGAACGAACTGGTTTTCCCTGCCCCAAGAGATTCAACTAGGCCGATGTCTAAAGAACTTCCGGCTATGTGGTTGGGGAGAATATCAGAGAAAGTTTTAGGGCGAAGAGTATATCCATATATTCTAAGACATTCAAGAGCAACAGAACTTTATACGAACATCAACATCCCAGACAAAACCGCCCAGAAGTTTCTAGGACATTCTAAAAGTATGTCTGATGTTTATACACACCTGTCCAACGCAGATGTTAAAGAGGCAGTTTCAAAAAGCATGTATAAAACAGAAGAACTCGCCCCAGAAAAGAAAAACGAGTTAGAGAAAAAGATAGATGATCAAGATAAAATTATTGAGAAGCTCTGTAAGGAGGCAAAAGCCACAGGGAAGTTTCTCGCAGAGATGGGAAGCGACCTTATAAAATTAAAAGAACAAAAGAAGATTTAAGCAAAATAATCCCAATAGCAAGGCTTAAATATATATTTGCATTTTGTAAAGCATGGAAAAAAAGAATTTAATAGGGTTGGTTGTCGTTTCCTTAATTATTATCGGAGGTTTGTCTTTAGTCTTAGGTTATTCTATAAGGGCAGATATAGAGCCAGAAATGACAAAAGAAAAGTCTTACTCTTTGAATACCTTGGAGGCTGGAGCATTACCTCCAGAACCAGAAAACGGAATAATAAGGTATAGTAATCCTCGTTATAGAAATGGTACTATGATAGATTGGCAAAGCAAAAGATAATATTAGTTTTTAATAATTTATCGACGATAAAACACTTGCTGTAAGCCGTTCTAAGCAACTTTAATGCACATACTTAATACTTTATACCCCTTATTTTTGGGAATTAATTGGCAAACTTTTGGCAAAAAATATCGGGATTACTTTTAAACTAATCGGGATTGATATATTTATGAAAAAAAAGGATGGTTTTGAGGAAATAAGAAAAATAATCCGGGTTGATTGGCCAAGTCTGGAAGAGATTAGAAAAGATTTATTCAGGGAGGTCAAGAAAAATCGAAAATAAAGAAATATGGGACGCACAGGTCAGAGGTGTTTTAATTCAGACTGTAAGCGGTAAAAATATTTTGGTATACCTATCAGATAAAATCCAAAGGATCATTTTTAAATGAAATTAATTTTATTACAATTCTACGGGGTTAAGATCGAATGGTATTAATGAGTTCACCAACACTTAGAAGCGGGGCGCCCGCGGCAGTTCCAGGAGGTAGGAGAACACGAGGGGGGAGAGGCGGAAGAACACCCCCACAACAAACGCAACAAACGCAAGCGGAACGAGACAAAGCATTTGAGGATTTTAGGGCTGGAAGAATATCTAGGGAGGAAGCTATTGGTCAGATAAGTGGTACAGCTATGAAACAAACTTTTGAGGCCCGAATTGTATCAGAACAGGTCGCGAAGCAAGCGGCGGCACAAGCGGCGGCGGCACAAGCAGCGAAACGAAGCCAGACAGCGTTAAGGGGTGCCCAAACACAAACTCGAAACCAAAGGGTCCAAGACTTGATCCAAGAAAATCGAGAGATCGGGGTTTTGACGAGTAGGGATTCGGCCATTCGAGTTGTTGACGCGAGAATTGCATCAGAAAGAAGGGAAAGAGAAAGGGCGGCTAGAGCAGAATTAGGCCCGACTGGAGAAGTTCAACCTGTCGACAGAACATTAACAGAAAGGGTTTTAGATTTACCCGCGAAAGGTGTGGAAACCGTAACAGGAAGAAAGCCAAGAGAAGTTGCAAGACAACTAATAGGATCTAGGGAGCAAGATATAACAAAACCTATAACGTTGAGAGAAGTTGGCGGACAAGCAGCAGCCGCCGTTAAAATTCCAATACAAGTAACTAGGAGAGGGGCTTCTATATTGGGAGGAGGTGCAGAATCATTAATAAGAAGAGTGGCCCCCGAAGGGATCCCTGTAAAATTTAAAGCAAAACCCGCATCAACTATGATATTTTTTGAGCCTTTATTTGGAACCGTCCAAGTAGATCCAGTTACAGGCGAGAGAATAACAGGCGAGAGAATAACAGAATTCGCGGCAATTGGCCCCAGAGTTGTAAGAATTTTTGAACCGGAAAGAGTTAGGGAAGGGGTCGAAGTGGGGACAATATTAGGGGCAACCATCGCCGCTCCAAATTTATTCGGGCCTGGGTTTATAGTTGAGGGAGTTGAGACTGCTTTAGATGTTGAGAAAACACCTACTCAAAGAATATTAGGAGGTGTTGAGGCGGGGGTCGGCGGTTTTATTGTAGGGAAACAATTGTTTAAAGCGGCTAAACCGTTTGTACCAAGAACTAGGTTTTTATCTATTCCCCAAGAAGGGGCTGACGATGTAAGTTTTGCATTGTTTGGTGTAGAAACAAAAACCGGAAGAGGTGTTGTTTTAGGATCTGTGGGACGGGGAAAGGTTTCTGTCGGCCGTCCTAATATTGTTAAGCTTCTTGAAAACCTCCCCGAAAGTTCAGAAATAAAAATCGCGTCAGTATTAGAAACTAAAGTTTTGGAAAAAGGTTTAAGGCAAGTTGCTGGGAAAACCGAAAGAGCAACAGAACTAATCCCTCCATTCAAAACATTATTAAGGGAAACATTTGATAGGCCCTCAGCTTTTATAGACACGACCCAAGTTTTTTCTGCGACGGAAAGACTGCCGAAGCAAGGAGTGAAGGTTGTTTTGGATGTAGCAAAAAAAGAGAAAGGAATTTTATTTGGATCAAAGGCCAGAGCTTCACAGCTAGCAAAAGAATTTAATATCGGAGGAGAGAAGTTTGTTTTAAATAAACTTCCCCGAGATATTGAGGTTCGGTTTGATGGAGTGACAGCCGAAAGATTGCAAGACATAACAGAATCAACTATCAAGAAATTAAGAAAACTTGATGTAATTGAAGAGAGCGGAAAGAAGTTTAATTTAGGGAGTGCGAGAGAGATAAAAGATACTCCTTACGCTATTGAGGCGAAGGTTGCGGGGAAATGGGAAAAAGTCATAGAATTTAAAGGAGCGCCAGATTTAGAAGAAGTCCCTGAGTTCGTTATAGGTTTTAGAAAAATATCTGAAACAGTAAATATTGGAGGCGTTAAACAAACAGGATTATCTGAAGAGTTGAGAGGTGTATCGCAGGGAGTTTTAAGAGTGAGGAAAGAAGAGGGGACGGGATTATTAGACATTTTCCCAGTAGAAAAAAGACTTAAAGATATAGGATCCGTGTCTGTTAGCGCCAGAACTCTCGAAATGAGCCAACCGTCCGCCAAGGTTAAGGGAGCAATTGAGAGAATCGAATCATTATTTCCAGAGGAATTAGTCAGGGAGCAAGTTAAGAGGGTTATAAAGTCTCCGGGTAAAGTTAAGATTGTGGATTTTTCAGGTGCTTCAAGAACGGGGGGAGTATCACCTGGTTCTTTTGCTCCGGTCGTTGTTGCTCCGTCTTTCTCACCTTCTCCCCTTGTATCGCCAAGCCCCGCCCCTAGTGTTAGTCCTAGCCTTAGCCCTCTAATGTCTTTTAGTGCTTCCCCTTCCGTTTCCCCTAGTGTTAGTCCTGGCCCATCCCCCAGTCCTTCACCTTCTCCAAGTCCTAGTGCTTCCCCTTCCGTTTCCCCTAGTGTTAGTCCTGGCCCATCCCCCAGTCCTTCACCTTCTCCAAGTCCTTCATTAAGTGCTTCTCTATCTGGAACAGGGAAGAAGAAAACTCCAAGTTTAGATTTGCTAAAGGAAATTATGTTTAAAGCAGTTTCAAAGAGAAAGGGCAAGAAAGTTGACTTAGGGAAATTTGATAATCAAATTGAGGCTGAAAGAAAGCTAAAAAAATATCTAGTTACCACCCTCGCAGCATCAGGACACATTCAAAAGAACGGCGAGAAGATATTAACAAGGGATTTGAATTTGTTTGAAACTGCAAATTTCAGAACATCAAAACAAAACGATTTTACAATAGTAGAAAGAAGGAATAGACGACTTAAAAAAGCTGGGCCTGAAGTTTCTGAGATCCAGATGTTTCAAAACTTAAGGGGTTCATCGAGTAATAATAATTTATTTGGAAGGACACCACCCTCAAACACAAAATCAAGAAAGAAACCGAAAAGGTCTAGGGACTTCTTTGGCTTCTGACTCTTGATATTATCCCTTGTGTTTGTCATTTTGGAGGTGGGGCTACGGCTCCATCTCCCTCCGTTTTATTTGAATATCGCCAAAACTATATCCTTATCCTCTCCCTCCATTGCTTTATTTTTTAGTTGGAGGATGCCCCAAAGGAAGGCTCGCTTATAGAAAGAGGATTTTTTTAGGTCTGGAGATGTTACCTTATAAAAATTATCAACTTTTTCCTTTTCTTCCTGCGTGCAATCGAATCGGATTTCATGATTGTCCGCCATTTATAAATTATACTCCCTGTTCACAAAGGGTTTAATTCTTCGCTTCTGATTACTGCGAATTTTTAAGGCGTAGTTACTAAGGTTTTTTCGTGAACAAGATTTTAGGCCTTTCATTCTGTTGTAGCCTCCGCCTTCTTCGGCTTTCCTAATTGATTAATCTCTTCTGCGGTTTGGTATTCATGGACTTCCCATTTGCCATCTTCATTATTAACTTTTAAGCTGAATAGTTGGACTGTATTGTTGGTATAACAATCCAGAGATGTCGCAGAGGTCAAAGCTTTAAGCCCTAAGTTAAGGGCTTCTTGTTCTGTGAGGGTTTCTTTATATCCACTTTCTAATGTAGCGTAAGCGTATGGACTTCCCGATCCGTCCGAGTAGAAAGTCGGTATGTTTAAGACTGCCCCACAACTTCCCACACTAGAAACAGCAGGCTCTTTATCCTGGTCTAATCCTGCAACTAGAAACGCATAAGAATTATAATGCTTATGTTCGAGTGGCATTTGAAAGTTTAGATTTGCAAGCATTTTAACCAAGTCATGATAAGAAGGGGAGACGTTTATTAAATCGTCCGCAGCTTTGTTTATTCTTATGTTCCTTGTTGCTATCTGAAGAACTCTTTGGAGATTCCCCACACTTCCACATCCCCCAACTAAAATATTATTCCCTATTAAACTAATCTTAGGATAAGGGAAAGGAACCTTTAGGTGTCCTTCTGTGACCTGGGTGTCCGCGCCAACGATTACAAAACCTTTTCCTTTGATTGATATAAGTGTTGTCATTGTTTATTTACCTCCTTCGTTGATTTATTTGAATGATGATTACCTAAACGACTGGCCGAACACTTAACGTTTAAATTCTTTCTTAGATACTGGCGAACCCACCACCCATAATCCGCCCGTTCTCCATCTTTCTCGGCCTGTAAACAAATCGCGCTAACTAAATCAGGTTTGTGTATTGCTATTTTAATGGATAGTGGTCTCATTGTATTGTGGGGGTTAGGTGTTGGCCGTATGGGTGCCTTGATGTCAAAAAAGAAGGGTTTATTTTATTCTTATTCTTATCCGCAAACTTTTAAGCTTTGATGAAACTATAATATAGTATGTTTAAGATTTAAGATTTAATAAATATCCTCTTTTAACCCTTATTTACCTTGTTCCTCCATGCTTTTATTATTTATAGCCTGTTCTCCGCTATCATTCCAATCAAAATCATTGTTTTTATAGAAGGATTTAAGGAATTTCTTAAATATATGTCGATAAATCGCACCTTTTCTCTTTGTGGGGTAGTTTAATTGCTGAAATATGTATCTATCTAACCTTTCGGCTAGAAATGGGGTTAATCTGAAAGATATTGTTTCCGAAAATAGTTTTTTTCGATTTCTTTTTTTAATTTCCCCAGTTTTTTTATCAATTTTAATTCTTCTCCCCTTTTCTAAGTCTATTTTTTTGTTTATTTCTTCCTCTGACATACCTTGATTCTTCCAAATCTTAATTAATATCTCAGAAACCATTTTTGCCTCGCTTTTGTTTGTTTGGAAATAGTTCTGTATTGCAAACAGGACATCTAACCCGTTTCTGATATTTGAAGGCTGTTATAACTTCACAAATTGGACATAGGATTTTTATTTGATTAGATTTCATCGAATATCGAATTTTTTATCGTGCTCGGATTTATTTGAGATGCAACGGCAGAGTCTAAACCTCTCTTTTTCAATTACGTTTTTATTTCCTGCGTCATTAAGATATTTTAAACATTCGCTACAA
>SDBT01015405.1_pt1 | contig 12150 bp, 6 predicted proteins | sample 2277101 | NCBI WGS metagenome assembly SDBT01 (sample SAMN10404973, study PRJNA504765) | marine sediment metagenome | isolation source: marine sediment core GS10_PC15, 103 cmbsf | place: Arctic Ocean: Southern Knipovich Ridge | collected 2010
CATATGATCCCAAGATGGAACAGCATGACTTGGACTTGTTCTTGGCAGATCTTTCAAACGAGGATTCTAAAACTTTTAATGAGTGGGCTAAAAAGGCAGATATCAAAGACATTGCTCATGAGGTGACTATGCCCGAAAGTAAAAATCCATCTTATGTCGTTTTCAACAAGACTCAAGGCAATGAGAAACAAATAAAAGAATGGAAGGAAAAAGCGCAGCCTGAACTTCTAGCTACGGTCGAAGAATGGCGAAAGATTGATTATAAAATAGCACCAGATGAGGATTTATTGAGAGGCATAAGAGAATTAACCATCGCTGGAGGAATGTACTGGTCAAGTAACGCGAGCCGCACTTTTGGAATAGCAAAACGGACCGATGGCCAGTTGCAAGCATTTTTACGAGAAAACCTACCAGATCATAATTTCACCAGTGGTCACTTCCTGAGTGGTTTTAAATCGAAAACTTTAGAAGCCAATGAACACATGTATAAGATTGCCAAAAAAATCCAAGAAAACGATGTACTCTATGAATTGGTGGTTACAGCACCTCCCAAACAAATGATGGATGCGCTACAAAATCATCCGGACAGCGGTCCAATTGTTAAAGCTATTGAAGAGTATCTCAAGATCTATGGACACTTAGGCTACAGTCTAGACTTTGTCGAATCACTTCCAATTGAAGATCCTTCAATGCTTCTTGCCACTTTGAAAACCATGGTAACTGCCAAAGATTATAACCCAAAAAAGCACGAAGTTGATGCCAAACGGAAGCGTGAGGAAGCGATGCAGAAGATAGAGCAGCTTCTCGATGGATTGCATTATTGGCAGTTTCGTTATCGTAATTGGTTTACCCATCGTTTTTATTTCATCCGTGAGGAAGTCATGTTTTACCTAACCAGTGGTTGGCCAGTTCTTCGACTTTTAGCCCTGGAACTCGGACAACGCCTTGTAGATGTCAGTACAATTAATGTTCCTGACGATGTTTTTTATTTGGTTACAGAAGAATTGACCAAAGCAATTAACGCTCGAAAAGAGAACAACGCAGTACAAGAATATAAGCAATTGACTGTGGAGCGTCGAGAGTTGAGAGAAGCACGCAAGGCACTACATCCGCCAGGAACTATTCCAGAAGCCGCCAGCAATAATCCTGGTGTCGCATACAAGGAGACACAGGCACTCAATGATCCTAACAGTGATATATTGAGAGGCATTCCTGTTAGTCCCGGTACGGTCACCAGCCCAGCTAGCTTGATTAAATCTCCAGCAGAATTTGATCAAATGCAACCAGATTCAATTTTAGTCTGTTCCATGACCAACCCCGCATGGACACCTCTATTTGCCCATGCAACCGGATTGGTAACCGATATGGGTGGTGTTTTGGGGCATGGATCCATCGTTGCGAGGGAGTATGGTATCCCCGCCGTTGTGGGGACCGGAAGTAGTACGCAACGCGTTAAACATGGCCAGAAGATCACAGTTGACGGTAACGTTGGTACTGTTACTCTTATACAAGATGAAGCAAATGGATAAGTATAACAGATGAAAGATTAAAAGTAGTAGCTTTTATCCCGACTATTTTCGTAATTCTTCGCCCAAATCTTTTGAAGTAAAAAATCTTTATCCACCATAATTAAATCTCATTTTTTTTCATTTTACAAATATTACCTTGAATTAAATTTTTATTATCGCAATTGAGTGATGTTAGAATTAACTCAATTATCGTCCCAACAATTTATAAAATCGCGTTTTTTGTTCTTCTGTCATCTCAGTAAGAATGGGTACACCGTATTCTGTGTGGGGAAAATCAGTAAGCTCAGGAGAATGCTTAAGTCGTCTAGCGGTAATATTATGAAGGCCCTCCCCATCAACCCCCATGAGTGCTTCTCCAATACCCGGTGGCCATATTTGTTTACCTACAAACGGATTTGTTTTTCTCCCTTTTCCTACCATGGTCAAGTCATCATTCAAAATTTGTTCATCATTAAACCGTTTTCTTTGACCCTTTAAATCGTAGATAAAGGATGAGGCATGTGCTATTAGTGCCCACTCGATGACAACATGAAATCCAGGAAGTTCTAGACATTTCTTGGGTATTGATGCACCTCCGCTAACCTCTCCGTTGTGGATCATAAAATAATAACCTGCTTTATCACGCCCAGCTAAGAGATGTTCCGGTAAATGTGTATATTCCTCGCTAAAACCCCATTCATATTTATTTAGGTCCAATTTAGCTTGGTTAATAAGGTCCACACCTGTTTTAGCAGCAAACTTGCAGTACTCTAAAGAAGCATACTCCCACTTTTCAAGATCATTCATATTTTATCTCTTCTCAAATTATATATTATGTTTTCTACTTGTTCTATTATTTTAGAATTGATTTGTTTAAAATAAAATTTTAGGTTTCTAATATTACATTAATTACTAGATGAAGTTTGAGCTTAGCATTCAAATTTCATAATACCATTAGGATTTGTTTCGAAAATGAATCATAAATTTAAAATTACTAATAATACTTTCCTTATTTAAGTTAAATATACATGTATAATTTAAGTGCGAGATTTTAATGACGTTAAAATATATAATGCCAATTGATGCAAAAGATGTCTCATTGGAAATGGTCGGCGGTAAGGGAAAGTCACTAGCAAGGCTGGCATCTGCAGGAATGCCGGTGCCGGGCGGTTATTACCTGACTACTTCCGCTTATAGGGATTTTATAGAAGAAAATAATCTACAGGAAGCTATCATCAATCTAGCAAAACCTGAGATTGTCGGTAGGACAGTATCATTTGAATCAGCATCGGAGCGTATTCAGGAGCTGATAAAGAGCAAAAAGATATCAAATGAGATTATTAACGAGATTCAGAAGGCATATGGGGCGCTAAACGGACAAGATCCAGCAGTAGCCGTGCGTTCTTCTGCTAATGCTGAAGATCTACCAGATTTATCCTTCGCCGGGCAACAGGATACTTATTTGAATGTTCAAGGCGATGAGGCACTTATAACAGCGATACATAATTGTTGGGCATCTCTTTGGACACCACGAGCAATCAGCTACCGGCACCAAATGGGTATTGAACAGGATGTAGTAGCTATGGCTGTAGTGGTTCAGATCATGGTACCATCAGATGTATCGGGGATATTATTTACTGCTAATCCAGTTAATGGGGAAAGATCTGAATTCATTATCAATTCGAGTTTTGGCTTAGGTGAGGCGGTAGTTGGAGGACAAGTAACCCCAGACACCTATGTGGTAGATCGGAAAACCCTTAATGTAAAAGAAAGTATAATTGGTCCAAAAGCGCAGAAGATTGTTTCCAGCGATAAGCAAGGAACGATCTTGCAAGAAGTATCTGAAAATGAGCGTAAGCGATCGTCTTTGTCAGAAGAATTACTGAAAGAATTATCATCAACTGCACTTGAAGTAGAAAGTCTCTTTGATGGAGTTCCACAAGATATCGAGTGGGCTATATCTGGTGGGAAACTTTGGATGTTACAATCCCGTCCAATTACGAATCTTCCGCCCCAACCCATCGAGGTTACTTGGGAACCAACTCCACCAGCAAAGATTATTGCACGACGTCAAATCATAGAGAATATACCTGATCCATGTAGCCCCCTGTTCGACGAGCTGTATCTAACTGAAGGCTTGGAAACAATTGCAAAAGGTAAGAAGCGTGGTAGCTATTTTGTAGGAGGTGGCCCTATGTTTGTAACAGTAAATGGTTATGCCTATCAGCGTTTTGATTTTCCACAAGTTGTGACTCTACAGGAAGAAATAGACAAGCTTTTAACTGAAGAAGAAAAGGAGGACAAAATTGCAGCGATTGAACAAGAATGGAGGGAAGAAATGGCTCGAGCGAAAAAACATGATCCCGCGATGGAACAGCATGACTTGGACTTGTTCTTGGCAGATCTTTCAATCGAGGATTTTAAAGCATTTAATGAGTGGATTAAAAAAGCAGATATCAAAGACATTGCTTATACGGTGACCATGCCCGATAGCAAACATCCAACTTATATCGCAGGCAACAAAATCAAAGCCAATGAGAAGCAAATTAAAGAGTGGGAGGAAAAAACTTTGCCTGAGCTACTAGCTACAGTGGAAAAATGGGGAGAGATTGATTATAAAATAGCAACAGATGATGATTTATTAAAAGGTATTTGCGAATTAGCCATCGCTGGAGGAATGTACTGGTCAAGTAATGCGAGCCATACATTTGGGATTGCGAAAGCGACTGACGATCAGTTACAAGCATTTCTACGAGAAAACCTACCAGATCATCATTTCACTAGTGGTCACTTCTTGAGTGGTTTTAAGTCGAGAACTTTAGAAGCCAATGAGCACATGTATAAGATCGCTAAACAGATCCAGACAAACAATACGCTTTTTGAATTAGTTGTCACAACACCACCAAAAAAACTGATGCAATTACTACAGAATCATCCTGAAAGCGGTTCATTAGTCAAAGCTATTGAGGAATATCTCAAGATTTATGGACACTTAGGCTACAGTTTAGATTTTGTGGAATCACTTCCAGTTGAAGATCCTTCAGCGCTTCTTGCTTCTATGAAGACCATGGTAACCGCCAAGGATTACAATCCGAAGAAACACGAAGCTGATGCTTCACGGAATCGCGAGGAGGCGATGCAGAAGATAGAACAACTTCTTGATGGACTGGAGTATTGGCAGTTCCGTTATCGTAATTGGTTCACCCATCGCTTTTATTTCATCCGTGAGGAAGTAATATTTTACCTAACCAGTGGTTGGCCGGTACTTCGGCTTTTAGCTCTGGAACTCGGTAAGCGTTTTGTAGATGTCGGTTCAGTCAATGTTCCTGATGATGTTTTTTATCTGGTTACAGAAGAATTAACCAAAGCCATAAACGCTCGTAAAGAGAACAAAGCGATTCCAGAATATCAACAATTAACCTCGGAACGCCGTGAGTTAAGAGAAGCACGGAAACAATTACATCCCCCAGGGACTATTCCAGATCACGCCAGCAATAATCCCGGTGTTTCGTTCAAAGAGACACAGACAAAAAATGATCCGAATAGTGATATTTTGAGAGGAATTCCCGTTAGTCCCGGAACGGTCACTAGTCCAGCCAGTCTAATTAATTCGCCAGCGGAATTCGAAAAAATGCAGCCTGATTCTATACTGGTTTGCTCCATGACTAACCCAGCGTGGACACCACTATTTGCTCATGCATCCGGATTAGTAACAGACATGGGTGGTATTCTCGGCCATGGTTCCATCGTTGCGAGGGAATACGGCATCCCCGCCGTTGTAGGAACAGGAACCATTACCCAACGCGTTAAACACGGTCAGACTATCAGAGTTGATGGTGATACTGGAACTGTCGAGTTAATTAAAAAGAAAGCATAAAGGAGTTAGAGTAAGAAAATCATATTACATTTCTTTTTTAAAATTATTATTTTATATTTTTAGTGGAAAAAATATGGAAAAAACCAAAATTATTGATACAAAAGCAGGTAAAATTCAGGGTATCAAGGATGAGGGTATAGAGATATTTAAAGGAATACCCTATACCGAAAGGATAGTAGGGGATTTGCGCTTTAAACTACCTGTTCCTGCGAAGAAATTTCCCGGAGTGTTTTTAGCAACTGAATTCGGGCCTATTAGTCCTCAAGTCATCTCTCCAAAATTGCTAGGTCCACCGAATCCACAAAGTGAACCCGATTGTCTTAACTTGAATATTTGGACACCTTCCACCGATAAGGATAAACGTCCAGTAATGGTCTGGATCCATGGCGGGGGATTAAGAAGCCATAGCCAACGTTCATACGACGGTACATTCCTAGTCAATAGGGGAAATGTGGTAGTAGTTACACTTAACTACAGATTAAACGCTCTAGGATTTTCTTTTATACCGGGTGTCGTTACTGCCCCGTTAGGATTACTTGATCAGATTACAGCTTTGAAGTGGGTTCGCGATAATATCGAACATTTTGGAGGGGATCAGAATAATATTACTATATTCGGGGAGTCAGCTGGAGGTTGGTCAGTTTCAACATTATTGGCAATGCCCGAAGCTAAGGGGCTTTTCCATCGAGCAATAGCTCAAAGTGGAGCTTGCAATCCTGCGGGTTTCAGAGCTTCTGAAGGTATAGATATAAGCAAGCGTGTATTTTCAGAAATGGGGATTCAATATGGTGATCTTGATGCTCTTCGGAAAATTTCCGCTTATGAACTCGTTAATGCTGAATCAAAAGTATGGGAAGAAAAACTAAAAGAAAAGCATTGGCCTCTTACAACTCCTCCCTATATAGATGGGGAGTATATTCCCGAACACCCTCTGGAATTGATCCGCAAGGGTGCTGCAGCAGGGGTTGATCTGCTAGTTGGAACGAATTTAAATGAATCCACATCAATGAAACCAGATGAATCTAATAACTTCAAGGAAGTAAGTGAAAATGGGATGCATAATTGGATAAAACTTGTTATGAAAACTCTTGATCAAAATGAAGATAAAGCAGAAAGCTTAATAAATGCATACAGAGAAACAAGGAAAGAAGAAGGTTCTTTACCCGCCCAAAAAGTCCTCGATGCATTTTTAACCGATTTTGAATTTCATATTTCTGCCATTCGAACAGCTGAAGCTCAATCAATTCAAAATCCCAATACTTATATGTATTTGTTTACTTGGCCATCTCCATTTATGGACGGGAAATTTGGAGCCTTCCACACTTGTGAAATACCCTTCGTATTTGGGATGTTAGATACTCCAGATTGGAGCATATTTTCGGATACGAGTGAAGAAGCGAAAAAACACAGTGAAAAAATTATGGATGCATGGATAGCCTTTGCTAGAACGGGAAATCCTTCTCACAGTGGTATCCCAGAATGGCCGAAATATAACACCCAAAAACGGAGTACAATGATGTTAGGTAAGGAGATAAAAGCAGTTGATGATCCATATGGAATAGAAAGAATGGCTTGGGATGGAATAATGTGAAATTGGGACAAAATTCAAAAAGATTACGATCATTTATTACCAAATTGAGTTTAGCTCGTGAACTTCCATTTTAACTAAATCAGTTTTTCCACCTTCACTAAAAACGATTATATTACTTTTTTCTATAATGAGAGATTTAAAATATGGCATTAAATAATTGATTTTGTGTGGATATAGTTCAAGAAACTCTGAAATATTAATATCTGTTCCCCATTTTGATAAGTTCTCAGATATATCTGAGATTTTAATAGAAGTACGGACCGGCATATAAATTTGGCCATCGTTGGCAAAAATTTCCAATGTTGTGCGATCAATAAGGATTCTGAGTTGAATTTTACCATCAATGGGTTTTAATGGCGCATAACCTTCTTGACAATAGAGCTTTTGCTCATTGATATCGTAGGTAATTTGTACATTTTTAACTAAAAGTCCAAACCTTTCAGCACTCCCAATTTCAAACTCAACTGAAATATCGTATAAGCCATAATCAACATTTTCTTCCATAATTGAATGGTGACCTTCCTCGATCACTTTTTCTTGATATATCCAGTTTTTGCCGTAAATTTTCTTAATTTCATCTATAGGTTGAGCAAACATTCTCAGTCCATCTTCTGTAGTTCTTAGGGTAAGTTCAACGGGAAAGAGCATCTGTTGATTAAATGGCATACCTGGCATGGGACTTATTCCCCATGCCATCTGAATACGTCTACCATCTTCTTTAGGAACATTGTTAAAAGTCTGTGATGCGTAGAAACAATTACCATAGTTAAACTCAATCTCTTTAGTTTCGGGAATAAATTTCTTCCCATCGAATTGTCCTATATCGTAACGTCCATTACCAGCATATAGAATCCATTTCTTGTTCTGCTGATTTCCATCAATAGCCAGCTGGAATAGTTCCGGACATTCTTGAAGATTATCTCTTCTGTACTTACTTTGAAGTTCCCAGGATTTAAGGTCTTTAGATGTGAAAAAACCCATAATACTGTCTTCTAAGTATAACACAATTATCCATTGTTTTGTCGGTTCGTGCCAAATAACCTTTGGATCACGATTATTTGGTTCAAGGATTTCTTGAACAGGATTTCCCTTATATTTGGTGAAAGTTCTACCATTGTCATTACTATATGCGATTGACTGTGTAAAAGGCTTATCTTTTGACCACGGAGTCTTACCACCTGCAGAAGTATATATACATACAATAGATTTGTCGTCACTACTTTGAAAACCCGTGGTATTAAACTTATCAACAACTGCCGAACCAGAGTATATTCCACCTAGGCTATCGGGATGAATTGCATCGGGTAATTCTTTCCAATGTATTAAATCCTTGCTTATTGCATGACCCCAAGCTTTATTTGCATCTGGGCCATATATCCATCCGAAGGGATTATGCTGGTAAAATAAGTGATATTCACCATTATGATAGACTAGACCATTAGGATCATTATTCCATCCCCGACGTGTTGAAAAATGGAATTGAGGTCTTAGGTGTTCTTTATAGATATTTTCTTCTCCAGGATATGAATCAGCTTGATAAATTTTATCGAATGCTTCATTTTCCTTATTGATTTGTAAAGATGCTTTTTTCCCTTTAAATTCAGAAACATCAAAAAACACCCAAAAGTCTGGGTCGCCTATCGCTAGGGCAACTTTGAATTCACGCACAATTTTACCATCAATAATGAAGCGCATCAAACTCTCTTCTGTTCCCTCTTTAACGGGAAAATTAAGATACTGTTTCTCAATCGTAAACTCTCGAAAAATAATTTATCCCCTTTTCGTCAGTAATTTATATTCTATTTTAGTGAAAAATTCATTTTCAGATTTTTAAACCCAACAATTCTTAAAAATTTTTACTTCTGTATACGCAGAAATTAGCACCATGTTTTAGAAAAAAAAGAAGAGATTAAAAATAGGAAGTATAAGATTAAATATGAGTTCTAAAGAAAAATATAAACCAACTTGGAATTCTCTAAAAAAGCATAGAAATCCAGAATGGCTTGATGATGCTAAATATGGCATCTATTACCATTGGGGAATTTATTCCGTCCCTGCATTCGGGCCAAAAATAGCCAAAAATGGGTCTTGGTACGGTCATGAAATGTATCTCGAGGGAACGCCCCAATATAAACATCATACAAAAACTTACGGTCATCCCTCTGAGTTTGGATATAAGGATTTTATACCCTTATTTACAGCAGAAAAATTCGATCCCGAAGAATGGGCAAAACTCTTTAAGCAGGTAGGAGCAAAATTTGCAGGACCAGTGTGCATTCACCACGACGGTTTTGCAATGTGGGATAGTAAGGTGACGAAATGGAATGCTGCTCAAATGGGCCCCAAAAGAGATACTGTAGGTGAAATGGAAAAAGCAATTAGAAAACAGGGTTTGAAATTCATGGTAGCGTTTCATCATGCCGAAAACCACTGGTTTTTCCCACACTGGAAAAAAAATTATGATACATCAAATCCTGAATATTCAGGATTATATGGACCAATCCACGATGAAGATTCAAAAATTAACTTACTATGGAGATGGACACGTCAAGCCAAGCCAAGTAAGGAATATCTTGATAATTGGAAAGCAAAGATAATAGAAGTATTAGATAATTACAAGCCTGATCTCATATGGTTTGACTTTGGCTTGGGGAAGCTTCCTGATAATTACAAGAGAGAAATGCTTGCATACTACTTTAATAAAGCTGAAGAGTGGGGAAGGGAAGTTGCCGTATCTTACAAAAGACATAATTTACCACCTAGTGTTGGAATTCTTGATTACGAATTGGGAAGAGCTGATAAACTCACATATCATAAATGGATAACAGATTCATCAATTGACGACCAAGGAGCTTGGTCATATGTAAAAGAAGCAGGTTACAAATCAGGAGACACGCTTGTTCATAATTTAGTAGATCGGGTATCTAAAAATGGGTATCTACTGATGAATTTTGGACCGAAAGCAAATGGTGAAATACCTGAACCTGCACGAAATTGCCTTCATCAAATAGGAAAATGGCTTGAAGTTAATGGAGAAGCAATTTATAACACAACTCCATGGTTTACAGCTGGTGAGGGAAAAACAGAACTAGCAAGAGGAGGAATGTTTAGCGAATCAGCTGAAGTGAAGTACACTGCTAAGGATATCAGATTTACTGTGAAGGATAATACAATTTATGCCATTACTCTCGGATGGCCTGGTGAAGAATTCAAAATTAAGACCTTGAGGAAATCTTATAGAAAACTTCTGCGCGCCCATGAAGCTATGTTCTATTACTTAATGGATGAATCGGACATTAGATCCATTAAGTTGTTGGGCGTTGATAAAGAATTGCAATGGGAATTAACGGATACGGGTCTTAAAATAAAAACTCCAAATGAAAAACCTTGCGAACACGCATATGCTTTTAAAATTTCAAGAAGTTGAGTATGTTTTTTCACGCAAAACTGATTTTTTTCAATTTTTATTTATATTATAATATCAAATTGGTTTTTATCAAAATAATCTTCATCGATCATAGCTCTTTTTGAGTATATCCATTACATCATCTGCTGTTGCCACTTTTGCATGATTTTCATAATCGGGTAGTTTAAAAGTTTCTTTCCCATTATCATTTAATGTACTTTTAGGCACATTTTTATCCTTCAAACTCATCCACATTCCGATTTCTCTTAAGAAATTATCCATCTCATCACATGCTTTTTCTGCAGCTACCTTATCCGGTTCATCCTTTAAGGCAGGATTGAATAGTCTACCTACATTTGCATATTTTTTGATCTTATACTTCCAAGTCCAGCGATTTATTTCAGGATACACCAAAGCCAATGCTTCACCGTGATGGATGTGAGAAGCATTACCGCCTATGGCCATTCCCATCCCATGCGGTAAAGTTACACCTGCATTAGAAATGGATAGTCCCCCAAGGGTATTTGCCCAATGAAGAGCTTCCCTTGCTTCTCGGTTTTGTCCATCCTTCATTGCTATTGGTAAGTAATTAATAACAAGTCCCATACTTTCCAATGCATGCATATCTACATAATCACAAGCACTAGTGTGAGAAGTATAACTTTCAAATGAGTGGCAAAAAGCATCCCAGCCTGTTGCAGCTGTAATATGAACCGGCATTGTTATAGTTAACTCAGGATCAATTATAGCGACATTTGGGAATAATAATTTATCTGCTAGTGCATATTTCAAATGTATGGCAGGATTTGTTATTACTGAAACCGGGGTTACTTCCGTTCCGGTTCCTGCGGTAGTGGTCACTGCTATAATTGGTAATAGTTTATCTTCTATCGGTTTTCCATCTATTACGCGGTATTCCCATGCTTCACCATCGTGAGTGACTCCTACTGAAATGGCTTTTGCTACATCAATAGGCGAGCCCCCCCCTATGCCTAGAATTACATCCACATCATTTTTTTTAGCTATTTCTGTACCAGCATTTACCATATCAGTCGTCGGATTAGTAGAGACACCATTATAACGTATAACATTGATCCTCTTATCTCGACACAGTTTTGTTATTTTTTCTCTTATGGGTTCTAAACTTTTACCAGATCCTGTTACCATTAAACATTTTTTTCCAAATTGAGATAATATTTCCCCAGTTTCTTCAACCCTACCCCAACCAAATCTAATATCAGTAGGGTTATAATAATCAAAACTTTTCATTTATTCCACCTATTCTTTATTTACATCAATAAAAACTTTCATTACTTTATCTTTTTTATCATCAATATATTTATAAGCTCTATCATAATCCTCGAATGGGAAATGCTTCGTCATTAATGAGTTGAGGATGATTTTTTTATTATCTACAAGCTCAATCGCTTTAATGTAATCATTAGCTTGGTACATCAAAGTACCAATCAATATAAGCTCACGATCTTGCACGAATCCTAAATTAATGGAAGGTTTTTGCCCAAAAACACCAACAATTATTATGTCTGATCCCTTTCTTGCGTTTCCGATTGCAGCGTCTATAGTTTCGTTGACACCAACACATTCGATTATTAAATCTGCTTTATCTGGCCCAAATGCTTTCACTATCTCTTCAGACAAATTTTGTTTTGTTGGATTTATGGTAAAGTCAATCCCAACCTCTTTTGCGATTCCCAATCGAAAATCACTTAAATCCGTAATCATTACTGCTTTAGCCCCAAGAGCTTTT
>SDBT01015406.1_pt1 | contig 12150 bp, 9 predicted proteins | sample 2277101 | NCBI WGS metagenome assembly SDBT01 (sample SAMN10404973, study PRJNA504765) | marine sediment metagenome | isolation source: marine sediment core GS10_PC15, 103 cmbsf | place: Arctic Ocean: Southern Knipovich Ridge | collected 2010
GCCTCAGGTGTAGACACAGTTAAAACACCTTTTCAGGCACCTAACGCAAATGCTCATTCGGAACGCTACGTGCTCAGCTGTAAAAAAGAGTGTCTAAATCACTTGCTGATTTTTGGTTTAGATCGATTGCAGCATGTCGTTGATTGCTATACTTCATATTTTAATGAGCACAGGCCACATCAGGGCATTGATAATCAGATTCCCTGTGAGTATAATATGATGGCTAAACGGCAGGGCGGTAGCGTGCCATCGAAGATAACTATCAGAAATATTGTCCGAAAAGAGTTTCTTGGCGGTTTATTAAAGAGCTATCAGAGGGCAGCTTAATTTTTTGGAGCCTTCACGAGTTAAAAAAGGTTAGAGCTATGAATATTTACACCTTACGCGATGTCAAAACAAATTTTTGGTCGTGAATAAAGGACTATTTTGAAAGGATTTGTGGTAATGCGCAAAAACATATTAAGTCTGCTATTGACTGTATTTATATTAAGTTCTTTGGTTTCAATTGCTTATGCCGGTTCTCTGGATAATGAGTTTCCGGAAAAGGTAAAGTCCAAAGTAGACTTTAAAGCTCATATGTTCAGCCTCAAGAACGTCAGGCTTCTCGATGGGCCGTTTAAAGACGCCATGGGTCGCAACGGAGATTATCTGCTCTCATTAGAGCCGGACCGCTTCCTTGCGTGGTTTAGATTACGAGCAGGGCTTGAGCCAAAAGGCGAGGTTTACAAGGGCTGGGAAAGTAACTCCATCGCCGGGCACAGTTGTGGCCATTACCTGACGGCATGTGCAATGATGTACGCCGCCACCGGAGAGCAAGAGTACAAAAATCGCACCGACTATATGGTCGATGAGCTTGACCTTGTACAGAAGGCCAACGGCAACGGGTACATGTCAGCGTTTAGAAAAGGTAAAGAAACTTTTGAACAGGTTAAACGCGGCGAAATCCGCTCAAAGGGTTTTGACCTTAACGGCTTGTGGGTGCCATGGTATACACAGCATAAGTTGATCGCAGGTCTTTGCGATATTTATGATTACACCGGCAACGAAAAAGCACTTAAGGTTTGTTCAAAGCATGTCGACTGGGTTTATGATACGCTTAAAGATCTAAACGAAGAGCAGTGGCAGAAAATGCTCGACTGCGAACATGGCGGGATGAATGAGGTCCTTGCACAGCTTTACAGTCTTACCGGCAATAAGAAATACATGGAACTTGCCAAAAAGTTTTATCATAAGTCAATCCTCGATCCGCTTTCAAAACGCGAAGACAGCCTGGCCGGTGTCCACGCAAACACGCAGGTGCCAAAAGCTATAGGTGCAGCGAGGATCTACGAATTAACCGCAGATGAAAAGTTCCATACTATTGCAGATTACTTCTGGGACACAGTCGTTAATCATTACTCATACGCAAATGGCGGCAACAGCTGCGAAGAACACTTCGGCAAGCAAGACGTCCTCGGCTATAAAATGAATGATTCGACAGAGACGTGTAACACTTACAACATGATGAAGCTGACTCGCCACCTCTATGCGTGGCAGCCGAATGCGTCATACATGGATTATTATGAAAGGTCGGTTTTAAATCACATCCTCGCCCATCAACATCCCGAAAAGGGCGGCGCACTGGCTTTCAAGGGTTTTCTTGATATGCCTGCCAAGAAACATTACAGCCACCCGACAGAGAGCTTCTGGTGTTGCGTAGGCAGCGGCATGGAAAATCACACCAAGTACGCCGACACTATCTATGCTCATTCTGACAACACACTTTACGTTAATCTGTTTATCGCATCCGAGTTGAACTGGAAAAGTAAAGACATCAAAGTGACGCAGCTTTCAGAACTACCAGCTGGCAATGCCGTAAAACTTTCGTTCAATTGCAAAAATTCCACAGATATCGAACTCAAGATCAGAAAGCCATACTGGGCAAAGACAATGACTCTTGCCGTCAATAGCACCAAACAAGATGTTACAGTTGGTCCTGATGGATATTTCGATATCGCAAGGACATTCAACGATGGAGATATCGTCGAGTTGTCCATGTCGATGGGTTTCCATGTATCCAGACTGCCGGATATGCAGAACAGGGCAGCAATTTTATATGGCCCTACATTGATGGCGGCAGTACTCGAAGAAAATCAAAAACCGCCTATGCTCGTCTCTGAAAATGCTGAAGCTATGTTTGAAACATTTAATCAGATCAAACCGCTCAACTATTCGGCCAGCGGTATCGCCAATTACATGAAGGATAACAATTGGGTTCCAGGTGATCTCCAATTGCTGCCAATATATCAGATCGCAGAACAACCTTATACGGTTTACATGGATACCTTTACGCCTGAGGCATGGAAAGCTGAGCAGGATGAATTCGCCGCAAAACTTGACGAACTTCGCAAACTTGAAGAATCCACTGTAGATTTTATAAACCTTGGCCAGATGCAGCCTGAGCGCGATCATAATCTTACCGGCGAAAAAACAAAAGTTGGCACTTTCAACGGCAAAAAATGGAGAGATTCATATAATGGCTGGTTTGAATTTGACATGAAAGTTCTGCCCGATACGCCAATGTCACTTGCCTGCACTTATTGGGGTTCCGAAAGAGGCAGAAGAAGTTTCGATATTCTCGTTGACGGAACAAAGATCGCCACGCAAAAGCTGGAAAATGAAAAGCCGGGCGAATTTTCCCTCGCTACATACCAGATCGATGCTGAGCTAACAAAAGGCAAAGAAAAAGTCAAAATCAAGTTTCAGGCTCACCCCGAAAACTGCGCAGGCGGTGTCTACGATGCAAGGATAATTAAAAGTAACTAATTATGGGCGGGCTCATGATGTCAAAACAAATATATATTTTACTATTGATGTGCATCGCTGTAAGTTGCAATGCCGCAGGTGTCGATGTTACATTTCTAATTGCGACCGACACTCACTATGGCGTTGGCGATGATCATATGGTTTCGGCAAATCAGACCGCCATTGACAATATGAACAGCATTGGCGATGCTGCCCATCCGACCCTGCCATCTACCAAGGTCGGCAAGCCCCTTGGCGTCATCGTAACCGGCGACCTTACTCAGGACAGCAAGCAGACAGAGTGGGACCTCTTCACCGCTGATTACGGCCTAAACGCCGATGCCAGATCAGCCTATCCTGTCTATGAAGGATGGGGCAATCATGATCAGAACACAGGCTATACAACCCCGGTAACAGAGGGCATAAAAGCCCGAAATCCGAAACGTCCCGGCATCGTAAAAATATCGAAAAACGGCTATCATTACAGCTGGGAATGGCAACAACTGCACTGCATAATGCTAAACGAATATCCAGGCGAGGCAAAAGGCGAACAAAAAAGCTGGGGTTCGCCGCTTGACAGCCTGGCATTTCTAAAAAATGACCTCGCCGAAAACATCGCTAATAGCAATAAGCCAGTTATCATCTTCATGCACTTCTCATTTGACAGTTGGGGCCTTTCTAACTGGTCGCTCGCAGAACAGAACGCTTTTCATGATGCGATCATTCCTTACAAGCAAAACATAATCGCCATATTCGGAGGCCATGGCCACACCGCCATGCAGGGCAAATGGAACGGAATAGACTTTTTCCAGGTAGCAGCCGCCCAGCCCGCAACCGATGACAATGGATTTGCTCTAGTGCATCTGACAGACAATAATCTCACTGTCGCAAATCGTCACCTCGCCGACAATACCTGGGGCAAAGTATTCCAGAAACAATGGAACATCTCAAGCCAAACACCACTTGCTTCGAAATCAATTATAGCGCCAATGACCGAGCAGATACGCCAAAAGTATGAATTAAGCGACTTCTACAAAAAACACACAACCGTCAAAAATTTCCTGCTCGTATCTTCCGAAAAAGTTGACGATTATGCCCTGCTCGAAGCGGCATACCTTGTCGATAAGGTCATAGGCCACCGTCCCGACGTTCTCGACGCTCTAACCGAGAAAAAAGTTCATCTAGTAGTAATGGCGTATAATGAATTTACCACCGACGTCCCCGAACATAGTGAAATGACACCAAAGGATTTCTGGGACAGGCGAGCACGCGGCCTTGGCTCATCTTACCATTGCCCGGTCATAAGCTGCGGTGAAGAAAACTTGCTTTGTTTCAAGGGCGACCCTTACGACAGCGAAAATATAATGATCCATGAGTTTGGCCATTGCATCCATCATGGCATGAAAATGGTGGATGACCAATTTGACAAGAAACTTGAAGTTCTTTACAAAAAAGCAAAAGCCGCAGACCTCTGGAAAGACACATATGCAGGCAGTAACAAGGCTGAATACTTCGCCGAAGCCGTTCAGTCATGGTTCGATACAAACCAGCAGAACAATTATATACACAACCATGTAAACACCAGGCAGGAATTAAAAGAATATGACCCTGCTCTTGCCGATTTAGTAAAAGGCGTCCTCGGCGACAGCCAATGGCGTTATAAAAAACCTGCAGACAGAAAAGAAAAGCTGCACCTTGCAGGCTACGATCCAAAAAACGCGCCAGCATTTGTCTGGCGGAAAAAACAAGAAGCTAAATAAATTTTATTATTTTAATTGGAGAACATTAAATGTTCAACGCAATGAAACTGACGTTAGCCGCAATTCTATTTTTTGCATTGGTAGGATGTGAAGAAGAAACAACGGCAATGCAAGACAACTCATCTGATACGGCCACGCAAACCCAAGTTGAAGTCGAAGAAGATGTAGTCGCAATGAAAGATTACCCCTATGCGCCAGTGCCGTTTACAGCGGTTAATTTCACTGATAAGTTCTGGGCTCCGCGTATGGAAACAAACCGCTCAGTAACTATTCCTTATGCATTTGAAAAGTGCGAAGAAACAAAAAGATTTTATCACTTTGAACGTGCCGCAAAAGTTCTCAAGGGCGAAAAGATCGACGACTTTTCACCTCCCGGCTATTCTTTCGATGACACCGATCCATACAAGGTTCTCGAAGGCGCAGCATTTGGCTTGTCAGTAAAATACGATGCCGAAATGGACGCCTACCTTGACAAGGTGATCGCACTTATCGCCTCAGCCCAGGAACCAGACGGCTACCTTTATACAGCAAGAACCATCTGCCCCGAAAAACCGCACAGCTGGGCAGGTAAAAAACGCTGGGAAAAAGTTAAACAACTCAGTCACGAGCTTTACAACATGGGTCACCTCTACGAAGCAGCCGTTGCTCATTATGAGGCAACTGGCAAACGCACCCTGCTTGATGTTGCTATCAAAAATGCCAACCTGCTTTGTGATACTTTCGGCCCTGGCAAAAACGAAGACGCTCCAGGCCATCAGATCATCGAAATGGGCCTCGTACGTCTCTACCGTGTAACGGGCGAAGAAAAGTATCTCGATTTGGCTAAGTTCTTCCTCGATACGAAGGGCCCAGATGGCGGCGAATACAGCCAGGCTCACAAAAAGATCGTCGATCAGGACGAAGCTGTCGGCCACGCTGTTCGCGCAACATACATGTACTGCGGAGTCGCAGATGTCGCTGCCATTACAAAAAGTCAGCCTTACATGGATGCCATGGACAAAATATGGGAAAACGTAGCAAGCAAAAAGCTCTACATAACAGGCGGCATCGGCGCGAAACATTCAGGCGAAGCTTTCGGCCCGAACTACTACCTGCCAAATATGTCAGCATACTGCGAAACATGTGCTGCTATCGGTAACGTCTACTGGAACCACAGAATGTTCCTGCTCCACGGCGACTCAAAATACATCGACGTCATGGAACGCTCACTCTATAACGGCCTTATCTCAGGTATCTCACTTGAAGGTAAAGATTTCTTCTATCCAAATCCGCTCGAGTCAAAAGGCCAGCACCAAAGAAAGCCATGGTTCGGCTGTGCATGCTGCCCCGGCAACATCTCACGTTTCCTCGCATCGGTTCCAAGATACGCCTATGCTCATAAAGACAAGAGCATCTACGTAAATCTCTTCGCCGAAGGAACCGCCGATGTCGAACTGCCAGGCAACAAGGTTGTCATCGCCCAGAAAACTCAGTACCCATGGCAGGGCGATGTAAAGATGACAGTCAAGCCGCAAAAGAAAGAAAACTTTGAGATCTGCGTAAGAATCCCCGGCTGGGCATTGGGTAAGCCTGTCCCAAGCGATCTCTACTCGTACAAGAGCAAGTCAACCAAAGCTGTTACTATGAAAGTTAATGGCAAGAACGTCCCAGTCGAGCTCGAAGACGGATATGTCAAATTGAACAGAGTTTGGGCCAAGGGCGACACCATCGAATTGCAGATGCCAATGCCGATCAGAAAAGTTGAAGCTCATCCAAACGTCAAAGCAGACATTGACCGCTTCTCTATTGAACGCGGCCCGATCGTTTACTGCCTCGAAGGTGCCGATCATCCCGATAAACTCGTAAGAAACCTTCTCTTCGACGAAAACGTTGCTCTAAGCACAAGCTTCAAGCCAAACCTCCTCGGCGGCGTTCAGATCATCGAAGGTAAAGCAAGTGCCCTCAAACTCGCTGAAGGCTCTAATGAATTGGAAAAGACATCTGTCGATGTTACAGCTATACCATACTATTCCTGGGCAAACAGAGGTGCTAATGAAATGACAGTCTGGCTGCCTACAAAAGCTAAAGATATTGTCATTAAACCCCATCCGACTATCGCCTCAACGAGCAAAGTTTCTGCTTCAAAAGGTAATGGTAACCCCCAGTGCCTCGTAGACCAGATAAACCCGAAAAGCTCACACGACAAGGCAGAAGGCATGTATCACTGGTGGTCACAGAGAGGCAACAAGCAGTGGGTGCAGTTCGACTTTGAAGAACCGACCGAACTTTCAAGTATTGAAGTTTATTGGCTTGACGATTCGAGAAACAGCGGCGGCTGTGGCGTACCTCAATCCTGGAAACTTCTCTACAAAGACGGCGATGACTGGAAACAAGTTGTCGACGGCAATGGCTATGCAACTGAACAAGATATGTTCAACAAGACAGCCTTTACTAAAGTCAAAACAACTTCTGTTAAAATAGAACTTCAGTTGAAGGAAAAATTGTCTGGCGGAGTTATCGAAGTCAGATTTGAATAATAATTGAAACATGTATTCATTTCGTAAGGATAACGACGCAAACATGAATAGGCCAAAGCCCCCAGCAATTAACCATTGTGGTGTCAATGGACCAAACGTGGTTGGGATACCAGGCAGGGATGGAGCGAGCTTTACCTTGCACTTTCTTTGGCTTAGCTGATGCTTTAGGGCCTGTTCGAGGTTTCGGTTGATTGAAAATGTTCCGCACGGTCGAAGCGGACAGGAAAATATTCAGCAACGCCAGTTGGTTGGCAACCCGAACGCGTCCCCAACTGGCATTGGCTTTTGTTATTTCCCATACAAGTGCTGCGATATCGGCCGGTGTTTTGTTCGCAGGGATTCTTGCTCGCGTCTGCTCCTCGATCTTATGCAGCCATCGGTAGAGCGTTGATTTGGCGATACCCAGTTTCTCTTTGACTTGGTATCTGGGCATCTGGAAAGTTTCCATATAACAGAGAATGAATAGCTTTTCGCGAAGTGTGTATCGTTTGTTTGTCTGTTTCTTCTTGAGACCTTTTTGAAGGATAGTTATCTGCATTTGCTGTTGATAGTTCTTATCGCGAAGAAAGATGATCTCTTTGTCTTTCTCGTCAATATCCATTTTGGAAAGTCGTTTCAGGCTGCGTTTGCGGGCTCTTCCGGAGAATCTGGCTGCGAGAAGGGCGGCTTTAATGATCAGTGTGACTGCAGCGTTAATGATTTCAATTTTGTTTGTCAAATTCGCATCAATCCTCTATGTAATCAATATTATGTTCTTCACACCATTGAATTGCCACTTGTTTATATTCATCATCTCTGTACATAAACCATTTTTCCTGTACCTCAAAACGATAGAGGCAGTCCTTGAATCTTCTAAAAGCTCCACGCCCTTTTATGCTTTTAGCTAAAGATTGAGCAATACTATCATTGGATAAAGAGTCGATAAAGCTGACCATCATATCGTATTCATCGATTTCAAAGTCATCAGGTAGTTCGATATAATCTTTACTGTCCTCAAGAAATATCTCTTTGGCAATGGCAATATTTTCCCGTTGCCATTCTGGGTAGCCCTCAATGTCACCGCCATCTTCTGCTGCAGAAATATCTGAATCTGACAAGAGAACAATCTCGCCATTCTTGACGTTAACATATGCGGCATTTTCAGAATTAATAAATTCCAAGGCTTCAAGTATTTTGCTAAGATTGACTTTCATGTCGCTCTCCTGTATATCGAATTGCAGGTTTAGATCAATTGGTTTGATATCAACTGGAGGTTTTCTTGAAATTGTTGGGCAAAATCTTCTGCCTGAATATTATAATCAATTGCGATTTCATCAATTTCTGTGCCAAGACAATATTTTCGGGCTGATTGCATAATTTTTTTCAACTCTGAAACCAGCAAAAGCCCATCAAGTTCAAGTATTGATAATTCTTTAGTTCCAAGCCAGATGCTTTCAACTACCTTTAAAAAGCTGGGCCAGTTGATCCATGTTGGTGATTTACTGGTTGGTTTTAGAAGACCGTCAATAACACCCGGCTTAAGCCTATAGAATTTTTCTTTTTTTGAAGTTCTTGTCAGGATGACGCCCGATTGTGCCATTTCTACTAAAGTTGTTTGAATTGTTTTTTGGTAGTAGGCTGTTCTTCTGGCAGCATCGCTCGGGTGTATTTCCTTTACTGATGCCAGCAAACATAAAATCTCAGCTCTGGCATTAATCCCAAGAAATGCTCTTAAACGAAGTAGCAAGCACGCAGGGCTATGTAAATCAAAAGATTGCGAGTATCCTCGTAAGTTTATCTGCCCCCTTCTTAAGCCATGATCCATGAATTCAGGATTCGCATCTTTATCCTGGGGGCACGGCAGGGGATTACCGTCATTGTCAGAGAATAATGGCTCAGCTGGTTCCTGATAATATTTTTTAGCCAGCCCTGACCACTTGAGTTTATAACTCGATTTTTTGGAAAGTAGTTCCGCAATAGCGCTTAGTTGAGGCCCACAGTGAAAATCATACTTCTTTTGTATTTGCTGAAGACGTTGCACATTAATAAATTGACCGTTCTGAAAAAGCCAGTCAATTATCTCATCAAACAATCGCGGTTCATGCCGGCAGACACCCAGTGAAAATAACAACAATGCTTCAGGGTCAATAATTCTATTATCCTCGGATTTGGTTATACCGGCAACTCCCAAAATACTCCATTGCCGCCAGAGGAAATCAAAAATTCTCTCCTGGAATTCATCTTTAGATTTTATCAGCCAATTGCTCATAGCCAAATTCCCGTAAAAACAGTTTTATTGCTACTTGAAAACCTTCTGATGGATCGTGCGTTGTTGCCCACTGGATTGCTTGAATCAATTCCTCATCAGATGGCGAAAGTTGCCTAAGATCCGATGCGTGATAACTGCCAAGTTGATCAACAGCGGCATATAGTTTGAAATGTATCTGATCTAACCGGCTAACATAATAAACCGTCAGTTTTCTGCCTTGATAATTACTTACAAGCCTGTCTTTGAATCCATCAGGAAGGCCTAATCTGAAAAGTCCGCCTTCGCCGCTGCTGGGGCCATTATTAAGCCAGTTATCAGGAAGATTCAATGTATCAGCCACTTCCTTTGCGGCAACAAGTAATTCCTCAGGCAACGGGGCGGGATCTACTAGCTGATTGCTTGAGTCCATAAGAGCAACAATGTCCACATCCTTTGTAGTTCGCTGGATTAAACGCATTGCATTGAGAGCTGCACCACCGCATACAACGAGTGAAAAATGGCCACTTCGGTTTAGGGTTAGTCTGCCATCAAGTAACTTTAGTGCCTCTTCTATTTTTTCATATTCATAGTTCATATTTTCATTATCGGCAATAATAGCACTTATGTCAAGTTGTATTATTACTGTTTGAATAATTTCTCAAAATTGATGTGAAATTTATGATTATTAACAAATACATTGCAATAACTGCAATATTATGCTATAAACGCATATATTGAAATTGAGATGACTTTTGACACCCTTCTAGAATGGATGAAGCAGATGGCTCGTAATCTTACTGACCCTATCAGTGGTTTTTTGAGAAATAAGAAATATCTCATCCATGACCGAGATCGTCTGCCAGGAACGGCTTGGTGGGCTTCTGAAGAGTTACCGGAGAGCAGCTTAATTACGCGAGGAGTCCCTCCATTGGCTCATGCTTTGAAAGACCAGTTCTTGATTGTTTGGGATGATTCTGATAGTGTTACGGATAATAATCGAATGGAATTATGTTTGTTAAGCGTTTAAGTGGAACATGTCAGTTAATATGTAATGATGTAAAGGAGAGTAATTTATGAAACGAAGAGATTTTTTAGCAACATCTGCCTTGGCAGCCACGGTTCCGATGGTTCAACAAACCTTTGCCGCTGACAAACCAGCAGGTGAAAAAGAATACCTGGAACTGCGACACTATGAATTTGCTTCATCCAAAAAGCAAAATGCCTTTGAAGATTTTCTTGGCAAAGCCACCATACCGGCACTAAACAGACAGGGGATCAAGCCGGTAGGTGTGTTCAAAACAGCAGATAACCAAGAGTCCGACATATGGGTGCTTATTCCACACAATTCACTCGAGTCAGCAATTACATCCAATACGAAAATATTGGCTGATTCAAAGTTTACGCAGGTTGGTGGCGATATTCTTAATTGCTCCAAGAGCGATCCGGCATATAAACGTTTTGAAAGTTCTCTTCTGCTGGCCTTTGATAAATGTTCCAAAGTGGAAGTTCCATCGGAGAAAGATACACGGTTATTTCAATTACGCATTTACGAAAGCCATAATGCGATCAAGGCTAAACGTAAAGTTGAAATGTTTAATACTGGCGGTGAAATTGATCTATTCAGAATTACCGGATTAAATCCAGTGTTTTTTGGTGAATCAATCATTGGTTCGAAGATGCCGAATCTTACTTATATGGTAGGCTTTGACGATGCCGATGCTCAGAAGAAAGCCTGGGACACATTTATCAAACACCCGACATGGAGAAAAATGTCATCAGATCCGTATTACAAGGACACGGTTTCCAATATTACTAATCTTGTGCTGAAGCCAAGTGCTTCATCTCAGATCTAACGTGAAATTGTCTGTCACGAGTGGCTTGGCGGACTATTAAAGTCTTATAGGAGAGCAGCATAGCAAAGCTCTGTCTAAAATTAGACAAAGCTAAACATTGACAATTGGTTCGTCATAAGGAGAGTATAGAAGGTCTGTGCTGACCATGGGAAATCTGCATATGGTTAGAATTTAGAGATGTCTGACTGTTTGAGCAAGTGAGTTTTGTTCTTTTCCAGTCAGTTGGATGTCGGTATAATGAAAAATATGAGTTTTGACACCTTACTAGAACAGAGAATTGAAGCTTATGGATTGGCAGTTTGGGTCGGAATAAGGAGAAATGCTTTTAGAAGGGAAATATGGAGCTTTTAGGGATCGATATGAAGATTTATACTTTAATGATGGTCATGTTACTGATGACATTAACATCTTGTAGGAAATCGCCTGAATATCCAAAGGTTATTGCTGATACGGGCAATTTCTACGAAACTCAGTCGTCGCTGGTAACAAGCCTCGGAGTTGTTATGGCATGGAGGGGGGCATATCATCTTGAGGACGGATATTCTCAGGAGTATGGCATGACTCTTTCATGCCTGTCTAAGGATAAGCAGTATACAGTTGCTTTCTACAAACCAGAAAATGGCAGGTTAGTTCTTGTTGGATCACCAGTCGCCTTTGGTGAGCAATGGCCCAGTATGACGGTGCACAATGATCGCCAAGCAATCAAGGGATCCTACAAAGGTAAAAAACGAATAGCATATGTGGATTCGGGACAATTGGTTATAGAAAATGAGTGACTAAATGCGATAACTTATTGCTCATTTGGCAAAAAAGTTAATTAGTCAGAAAGGAAAAAGAGCCGGTTTGAAATACCCCTGGTGATCAGGAAAGTGATCCGGTGATGTTCCGCATTCTTCTTGACAAACGTTTCATTGATTTCAACAAGTTCAGCAACCTGTTTTTCAAGTTTCGCGATGCGGCGAATATAGAATTGTTCTGTTTTGGAAGTCAAGTTTCGTCCTCAAGTTTGC
>SDBT01015407.1_pt1 | contig 12148 bp, 14 predicted proteins | sample 2277101 | NCBI WGS metagenome assembly SDBT01 (sample SAMN10404973, study PRJNA504765) | marine sediment metagenome | isolation source: marine sediment core GS10_PC15, 103 cmbsf | place: Arctic Ocean: Southern Knipovich Ridge | collected 2010
AAACAAACCCTTTTCTATGCTCATAAATAATTGCCTGGCCACCCTCACCACGAATCATTGAATCTTTTAATGTATAGGTTTTGCCATTGATAGAAACTTTATCACAAGACATTTAAGTTTTCCCTTCCTAGTTTTTAATGTAAATTCAATTCAATTAACCACTCAAAATTTTCAAAATTTGCCAGGCCCATGGCTATTGGGAGAAATGCTTCTTCCCAAGTATCAGGCTTTATAATCTGTCCATCATTTTTCGTGATACTAAATTCTGTATTTAGTATATTTTTTTCCATATCTAAAATTTTAATAATCAAAAGTACGTTTTCAAGATATGTAAGTTTTTCGTTAGAAATATCTGAAAATATGTCTGCATCTGTTGAATAATTTTCTCCAAGAGCATTTAGAATTTCATACATATGAAATTTTTTTCTTGAGTGCTCACTATCTTCAAAAACTTTAATGATTGATTCTTCTGTAATTTCCATATAAATTATTCTTTAACAATAAGACTTTTGCAATTTTCTTTTTGAATTCTATCTTCTTTAATACATACCATATTATTTGTTGCTATAGACTTCATTAATTCGTCAGAATAAGGCTTGTAGTCGCCGGTAGTGTGATGGGTACGTGAATCGACACAAAACTCAAGTGTGAACTCAGAACTCTGAAGACAATCTTCATAATTTGAATCTTCCAACACTTGAGCTAGAACTGTACCACAAAAACAAATAGCAACTACAAATCCTATAAATAATCTTGTTTTGTTATTCATTCTACAATCTCCCTGCCACAACAACTGTAGTATCGTCTTTGAGGAAACTGGGCTTGACGATGTTATCCTTCACCACATCTCTACTTAATATGTTGAGTCGTTTCTGTACATTTCCCTCTCCCTCTCCCCAAAAATGTCGTTCAATAAATTGGTTTGAATCTCCGACTGGTTTTTTCTTAATGAGCAAATCTTTATTTTCGTGGATATAATCTACTCCATCAGTAGCAGACATAATTGTTTCAATATCACCAGTACTATGAGAAATTACATCGAACTTTAAGTCTTCGTAATCATGATGGCCTGGTGCAGTAAGCTTGAATGCAAAATAAGGTGGAGCATTTCCTGGATATTCTTTTTGACAGTACTCTTTACCATTCACAAGAAGAGATCCATCTCCCAAACTAAATGTGTAAGTATTATAGTTCAAAACTATAAATCCAACTGTTGTAAAAAGAAAATAGTCATTGATCACATCTCTAAAGCTAGAAAGGGAGTCAGACATTGAGCTTGCAAGAGTGCTTATCTGAGCAAGAAATTGTTGTTCAATAATATTGAACCCATCCTCATAGCCAGGAAAGTTATGATCACCAAATCTTCGGCCACCTCTTGCTATGTATGCAATGTTTTTATAGATGAGTTCAGATAGGATCTTTGAACCCAATTTTGCACCAACTTCTGAATGAGCTCCACTACCACAACCATCACAAACAACCGAAATAAGAACTTCAGGTTTATGAATCATAGACATTGAATCATGATTATTAATCGTTCCAAACTGTCCTGGCCTAGTATGATAAGACCCAGAAACAGATCCTCCTGACATTCCAAATTTTTCTCCAATATTCATTTCAGGTTCCAAATATTCCTCAAGAGGTCTTAATATCAATTCATCTTTTGACATTTTCTTTTCTCGGTTGATGCTCAGTATACGATAGTTCTTCCAGTTGGTCAAGGAGCCAATCTCTCCAATGTGGATAGCATTCTAATTCTTTTGCAAGAGGTATTATGAACATTTTAGTTTCCCACTTATATCTCTCCAATCTATACGGTTTGAATGTATTGACTGCTTCTCGTAAATTTGAAACCCTATCACAACATTTGACAATTACAGCAAGATCACTTGAATATACTTTTTCATGAAAGTACTCAACCAATCCCCAAGTTCCAAATTTCATATGTGATTCTTTTGTTAAAGCCTCGACAACGAGATTTATGGCTCCTTCTAATGGTGAGCCTTGCATTCCTCTACTATACCCAATAAGTTTTGCAAGATCATAACAGTCAAACGAAGTTCCATCTTCCTTTATTCCATCTTCAATAATGTCGTGCAGCAAACAGGATTTTCTAATTATTTCTATAGTATCACTCTTATGCTCTTTTTCCCACTCATCTGTAAGATTAATATCAATTCCAAACCCAACTTCTTTCTGCATTTCTTCAAACACATCCAATACATCAATTGGGTGTTGCCAGGCTGGTGTAATACCATTGTCTCGCAAGCCAGACATATAAATTTTTAGTTTTTCTATAATCTCTCTATCACTAATCATCTTGGAGTCCCCACATTAATATTTTACCATCAATGAGGGGAGAAGAGTCAGCAAAAAAAAGCTAAAACTCACACAATACTTCCATCTACATCAATAACAAGCTTATGGCAAATCACTCCATAAAGATTTTCTTCATTTAGTAATCCTGATTTTTTAATAACGGTTCTAAGCAATTCTTGAACCTCACTTAAAACCTTTTGCACTTCTGGATGGAAATTTATCTTTCCTCCATATACTTCACTCATAGTACACCACCTGAATCCCATTGATTCTTGATCAATGATTGGTTCAAACTCAGATGGTATCACTCCTATAAAAGTTTCATATGTTAGATTTTTTATTGGACTACTATGGTTATGAGCCGGAATTAGTACGATAGGACCCTGATATAGAGACTCTTCATAAAATTCCCTTGTTGCATTTTGCACAGAAGACTCACCAAGGGCTGAATAACCTCCCCAGCCTGCATATTTGCCGGCTTCGTCCATCATCGATCCCCTTTGATTTAGTAGAATTCTTCCTGAATCAGCAGCTATTGGTATAATACCAGCTGCTTTAGTAAAATCATCTGGTGCTTGGGCGAATCTTCTACGATCATGCATATAGATAAATATCTATACCAACACTACTTTTCCCTAGATAAATACAATTTTCTAACTTGAATAATGTCTTTTTCTAGTACAGAGCTATCCTGGGCATTACACCACTCAAAAAATGCTTGTTCTTCATTTCCTTCTATTTTGAGCTTTTTTGGGGCTGTTCCCTTTTCTCGGGCTCTCCAAATCTTTTCCTTGATTGTCCGACACCTTTTCCAGTGAACGTAAAAGGGAAGTTTGATTTTGATTTGAAAATTTGATGCATCCTCAAATACAAATCCTTCAACTGGGGATCCTGAGAATTTATAGTTTTCTCTTGTAACAGTTCTAATGAAGTCACTAAACTCGTCAGCATTATTGATAACTGCAGCTCTCTTCTTTACAAGAAAGCCAAAATAATTAGCAATAGAAACTAGATCCTCATAAGGAGTTTTCTCAAACTCTTCTGAACGATGTACCACATCCAACAATACAAGGTGTGGTTTTTCATATGCAATCATATGAGGATCATTGACTGGGTCGTTCACCTCAAAAACAAATGTTGAATGTGTTTTTCTTACGTACTCCTCAAACAATACTTGTTTATGCTCTTGTACGGTATCATGAAAAATATCTTTTAGCCATCCTGCAAAATCACTTTCTGAAGTTGATTTGGATGCAAAGAATAACTTGTTTCCATCATGTCCAATAAGACCTAAATACCCATTCTCTTTCAAGTAAGCATTTACTGGATATTCAAATTTTGTTTTCAGCTCCTCAAAAGAAGTCCCAGGTCTCTCATCAACATTGAAAAACTTATTATATGATCTTGCAACAATGTTCTTGCCTCCATCACCTACAAAAAGACCACGTGCTTTAATTGTGATAGAACTCCAATCTCCACTAAAAAATATATCTCTTGTAAAATTGAAAGAAGAAATTCCATTACCAATATCTTTACGTCTTACACCACCATGAGAAGACAGTGCATTGTATGTTTCAGTAGACATGTCATCTTGACAGTCCCATCTCAATTGAGGTGGCTCTTCTTCTTCATGAGAAATTATATAAACATCATCAAAACCTTCTGATGCTTTTGGTTGACCGGTTGAAGAATAAAAGCTCTTATACATACTATACATTGTATCGTCCGGAACTCTTCTATCGTTTGAACGTTGAGCATTACGATTCATACACACATGAAATGGAGTATCCATTACAACAATTTCAGTATGCAGAGAAGTTCCCACTACACGTAAAATTGGATTACGAGCTTTTGGTCGGACAAAGGTAGCATCAAAATAAATTACACCCTCTTCATAATTTTCTTTCAACCATGTGCTCTTCCCAGACCCAGGTATCCCACACATAAGAACAACCTTTCTGTACTCACCAGACCAAACAGCTTTATACAATCTATCACTAGCTTGCTTCCATGCATTTCTGGATCGATCAAAAGTGAAATGATAAGTTCCATCTTTTTGAATCAAATAGTTGTCTGGTGAAATGATCATAGTGGTCTTCTTATTGGAGTGCTTGACAAAACGTCTTCACTGAATTCTAGTTTATCATCACCAACTAATATAGAATAAACATAGTATTCATATAGTTGGAAACTAGGAGTATAGTCTTCTTTTTTAACAATTGCAAGAACTAAAGCAGGGCAATCAAGATGTTTTTCAATCCTATTGTGAATTCTTTTACTGATAGATGCAATTTGATGATCTATGTAAACAAGATTGCCCGGCTCAAATTCTAAGTCTGCTATGTTTCTTATAATTTTAGCCACTATGGCTTTATTATAACTTATGAGCCCATCTTTGTAAGCTTCAATACCGTCTCATTAGTTTCAAATGCCATTTCCCGATTGGGAGGTAGAAGCCACAATCTTTTACGTTTACATGGGACTGGTTTGCAGCAGGCACCATCAGTAAAAATAATCATAGCATCATAATGATGAGTTCTCTCATTCACATATTTAGTAGGAACATCAAAATCAGTTCCACCACAACAGACTCTACTGGGTTCTAACTTAGAGCCTCTCTTCCAAACAAAGATCTCATCCTCATTGACCATTGAATCAAATGGAATCACCTCAAAAGAAACATATTGAGCTAAGCTTGATAATTCAGCAAAAAACAATTGAATCTCTTCATTGTGAACAGAGCCAGACTGATCAACAGCAATAGCTATTCTAGCAGTCCTTCTTGTTTTAACCCCGGCATGAATATAGGGATATCTCCTATTGATTCTTTTCATTGTTGTTGTTTTATGCATAGACTTAGCCATTCCGACAAAATCTTTCAACAACTGTTTCCAATTTACTTGTCTTGATGCAAGCTGTTTTAGTTTTTGTTGCAAGTGACCTGGAATAGAACCCCAGTTACTTGCCCGTTCAGCTTCTCTAATTGCATCCTCAAGCATGTCTCTAACATCTTCTTTGAGGATTGCCTTTTCTTCTTCTGACAGTCCTTCACCAAACCCATCATGCTCATCCATGCCACCAAGAACCTTCTCAATATACTCCTCTCTTGAAAGACCACCTTCACCTGGTTTTCCAATTTTTATTCTAAATGGATTTTTACGTCTTTCATTATCCATTTCTGCAATTTTCTTACAGCATGGACTTTCAGTCAAACGATTGAAATACCATTCAGCAGTCTCTTCTTTTGGAAGACTTGCAATCAATGCATTGAACATGATTATAGCTTCTAGTTCATCTTCTTTGCCAGCATCCTTAAAGCTCTTTGCTGTTGCTTCATCAATTTCTGTAAGTTTTCCTGGCATGATTACACATTCTGGTAATCGTTCTTCCTCAAGTAATGAATTGATTGCCAGATCTTGAGCTATATTGGCAATACAGTGCATATTTCGATCATCAGTTAATCTTCTACTGGTACAGTGTCCAAAAATAAGATGCATAATTTCATGCTTTAATAATTCAAATCTTTGATACCACTTTAGACTCTTGACAAACTTTTCATTATACAGAAGATGAAATCTTCCTTTGTTTATATAAACACCAGCAGTTGGAATCTTTTTTGATTTCATTTTGTGGAGTTTACGAGAAATATGAGCATAAAAAGGTTCTGTAAAAACAAACTGAACCATTAAGGCATCAAAATCTAAATCTTGAAATTTGTCGTAATTATCTTGATTTATTGCTCTTGACATTATTTCACCAAATCAACCATAATGTGAGATATTTTTGCAGCAAACTTAGAGCTGATGTTAATAGGTATTGTTCCTTTTGGAGAACAACAAATTTTAGTCCACATAGCTTGTTGCATTTCTTTCGGAAGACATAAGAAGTACTGATACATATTTTCTAACTGCTTTTTATCAATAGCATCAACCTTCTTCTTTTCCTCACTTTTGTCTTCGTCGGCAGAATTGTCAGAAATATATGTAGCAAGCTTATCGATAATATTGTTATGCAATTCTGTACGAACACTTTTACGTCGACAATCTTTTCCTGAATCCCAGAAATCTTTTCTGTGCTCGGCAAACTTATCAAAAATGTCTTCTGCTGAATAAGTCTTCTCATCAGTAAGAAATCTTAGAAAGGCAGAAGTTGCTTCGATACCAAGAAACCCACTTCCAATATTGGTAAGTAGTGAATAACTTCTATCACTTTTTGGGTCTTCTAATATTTCTGGCAATGTAATTAAGGTATCATTAAACTTTGCCCAACTACGACGACTGGGGTATATCTTGGAGCTTTCTAGCTCTCCTCTAAACTCTAAGTGATTTGATCCTTCAATTTGAACAAAATCTAAAATCTTAGTAAGAATTCGATCTCCCTTAAGTCCCCAGTCAAGCCAATCTTGAACTGTTGGCTCAAGATCAACAGTAAAGAATCGATCAGACATTGCTGGATCCATGGCATTCACATTATACTGTGCTCCATGAATTCCACCATTAATTGCTGCATAAATTCTACAGTCCTTATGAACTTTTCTACCTTGAATTGATCGATCAAGAATCAGTTCAAACACTGCCTGTTGAACTTCATAAGAGCCTCTATCGATCTCATCAAGAAAAATAACATGTGGCTTTTCCATACATGCAACAAACCAATCTAGAGGAAGAAAGCTTGTGCAAGCACCACGAATATCATTTGATTTTGATGCAATTGGTTCAATTTTGAAAGGAAGGCCAATCAAATCACCTTCCGTAATTTGAGAAATTCTTCTTTCCATTACTGGAAGTTTAAAATATTCTTCGGCCAATTGATAAACACATTGAGATTTTCCAATCCCGTGTCTACCTCTAATTAATACTGAATTGTTTACTGGTAATAATTTTGCAGTTTCAATAAAAGACTTGAAATCCATAAGAGGGATATTATCAATTTTGGGACGCTAGGTCAAGCACCAAGTCTAGTTTAACAGAATAAATCCAACTACTCCTATTGCTATCATGAATACTAAACCACAATAAATATACCAGGAGCTCAAAAGAAAATTAACAATAGAGGATATAAATCCACCACTGCTTGCACCGGCAATAATCATCAAAATTATAAATGCTAATAACCACATAATAAATTCTACATTTCTAAAAAGAAGATTTTTTGATAAAGATTATCTAACTGATCTTTATCGGCTGTTGCTGGAAGATTATATGGATTCTCGATTTTCAATTCAATCATTCTTGATTTAAGACGGTCGGCCTCTTCAACAATAGAATCATAAGATCTTTTTCCATTACGAATATCAAGCAATTCCTGAGCATCATCTCTTTTTATATTCAGCTTTCTTGTTTCAAGAATTTCAACACCAGTCCTACTCAGTCTAATGAGGTGGCTTGCATGCTTTGTATCAAATCCCCACTTTGCTTCTAGTGCCTGTCTTTTTGGATTTCTTTCTTTCTTCCAGCTTTTATACGATTTATATTCTTTAAGTTTATGTCTGTAAGTTCTCTCTGCATGCAATGCTCTTCTAACACTATCATCAATGCCTAGAGATGATGCAGCTGTGTCTTCTAGTCTATCTTCTAAGGAGGCATCCTCACAATTCAAAACATCACACATGAATGATCGTAGATTTTCATTTAAAACTAGACGGGAAGCAGCATCCATTTGGATTTCATCGATTCCCCAAGTTCTAATTCTTGCTGTAATCTGCTCATTGATTAAATCTCTTTGATCTTGAGGAAGAACAGATTCATGATCAGGTAATCCAAAATCAGATCTATTTGGTTTTTTAGGAATCTCTCCCATCAAATACTTTCTATGTCTTTGAATTTTTTTGAGCTGGGCTTGAGCATAACCAGTGTAAGTATCTTTTGCTTTCAGAGATAGAAAAAGATGTTTGTTATCCACTAAGAACTCTCCAATTCTGTCACAGAAAATAATATTTTCAGAATCGGTAAAAAGAATCTCAAGCATATTTGGATTACAGTCACCAATTAATTTAATTGCTTTTGCAACATCATAAATTGTTGAATCTATTTTTTCATCAGCCGGTATTATTCTTTTGACGATAGACTCAATATGAGATCTCATTTTTAAATCAATCCATGAATCATCTTCAGTTTGATCAAATTTTTTAGATATAGAGATTCTATATTCATGAGGAGCTACACAAATTCCACGAATATCAATATCACTTGCCGGTGTGGCCATGCCATATGAATGGGAGCCAGCAATACAAGCTATTGATAGAGAGTCTTTTACTTGTTCAGGTTTCATTATTGTACCATTTTATAAATGACAATGCCTCTAATGTTAAACAGTATTTAAGCTTTAGATAAGGCATTAGATCAATCACATTATCAAAATTATTTTCATTGGTGTTGAAATTTTTTACTTCAATTAAGAATCCTTCTTTAATTGCTTGAATTGGAATCTCAGAAAAATCTACCAATGGTTCACCATTAGTGAATTCATCATATGCATACATAATTTGATCGTAAGCAGCCAAGGTAATATGATTTGCAATCCATGAACGTTCAATATCAACAATCTCTTCTCTAAGACTTCTCTGTTGCTCACTAAAGTATTCTAACTCATCATCTTCGGTATCTGCTGAATGGAAAATAAAAAATGGAACTCCATCCTTATCGTATCCAGAAGTAGCAAATAATTCATCTGCAACATACAGGTCTATTCCATATTCACTAAATTCACAAAAGTCTATGATGTGTTCACCATAAAATTCAATGTAATTTAGAATTCTATCTTTTGACTGTCCCCGAGCATTTGGATTTTGTAATTCCATGTCATGTATATTTTATCACACCTTAAATGAAAAAGGACCATAATTGGTCCCCTTTCTTTTTCTTTACTTCTAAAGAAAAAGCTCGTAGTTCTTATTTATTACTGTTATCCTTCAGTAACAATAGAACTTGACTCTCCTACACTTACCTCATTTACAGTTACAGTTGAGGTATTAGATGGAAGGGAAGGATTTGCAGCTCCTGAGATAGATTCAACAATTCGACGAAACTCTCTCTTTTTAGCATTACCTTGAGCTTCAATCTGACCTTGTTGAATAAGCTTAGTTGGGATTGCTCCAAAACTACTATCCTTAAACTGGGCATCAGGGAACATGGAAATTGCTCGTGCAACAATATCCTTTTTTGACCACCAACTCAACATCTCTTGCTCATTGACAGCAGCAATAAATGCAGCTCCGGCCGAAGGTCCAGGCTTATGACCGGCTCTACGTCCAGGTGTTACGATGGTATCAACAAAAACAGGCTCTTGGGTTGTGGCAGTATAAGCCATTGTTGGCCCTTGACCTTCAGATGAAACAAATTCACATTCAATCAAAAACCTCATGGAATAAGAAACATCCTTTGTAGCCAGATTAAGTTCCCGGCCAACTTGAGCCGAAGTGACAAAATTGCCATAAGAATTAATAAGACTTGCCATTACATTTCGATCGTTTGTAGTCGGTCTTGTAACTCCCCGTCTTGTCCCAGCAATTGGGGGACGTCGGAGCATATTGCCTTCCACATCAAAGCCAATATAGTTCAAAGTTTCAGGTGAGAGCCCACTCAGTTCTTGACGAATAGTATCCATGTCTAAATTTGTATTACTTTCATTCATTTATGTATATCTCCTTAGCGAGTTCACGCTTGGTATTTCTCACAGTACAATTTTTATTCAGCGGTGTCAACACCTTTTTCATCATTGTGGGCCTTTTCGGTCTTTAGTCTCTTGATTACCTCTCTTGCTAACAAAACATCAATATCATTTTGTAAGCCACCTAACAAAATAATATGTAACATGTCCTTATGTGGGCTTTCGTCATCTAATGAATCATGTGTTTGTTGAATGACGTCAAAAATTTGACCCCTCTTTTCTTCTGTCACCTTGATTTTTTTTGTGGTGTCAACTTTATACCTTTCAATAAAGGACGGCATGCATCTTGCTATGCAATTTTTTACTTTTTCTTCTTCATCTAATTTTGAATTGATGATACGTTGTTTAAACTTACCATCATCATCTGATAGGAAAGATTTTTCTTTTTCAGAATCAAATGCATAATCAATCTTATTGTCAATTGCTAATTTTGATAATGCTTTTTTGGTAAAATTTAATTTAAAGATATGCCTCAACAATTCATGATCATTCGTTATACATTTGATGAATACTTTATCGGCTAATTGTCCAATACGATTAATACGATCTTCAAATTGTTCATTAGTAGTTGGAACCCAGTCCAGATCATTAAAGAGGATATGACTTGCATGAGTAAGTGTGATCCCAGCATTACCAGCTAATAGAGAAATTGCAATACCTTTGAGCTTTCCATCTTGAAAGTCATCAATGACCTGACCCTTTTCTTTTGCAGTCATACCTCCAATAATCATCCCCCATCCTTTTCGACCACCAATTGTTTTTACTGGGTCTCTATGAGCTGAGCCGAATACTAAAGGTTCTCCATTTGCTTCATACTCTTCTACAATCTTAATTGATGTTTTGAGATTTTCAATGGCCAACTCTTTTTTGATTGTTGCCATCTCAGTAATATCAGGAAGGTTGCCATGTTTGAATTCTGCAGTCTTCTTATACAACTCCCAAGCCGTATCTAATGATTTGATGACATGATTGCTTGACTCAGCATAAACTTCTATATATGTTTTCTCAGGTAATTGGATATCAATCTCAGGATCTTTTTTAGATCTACGAAGCATTATCCTTCTAAGTCTTTCACTGACTTCTGGATGTATTTTGCTATCATCAAAGACATATCCAAACCTAGTCTTTTCTCCTCCAAACAATTTGACGAAACCAAAAAAGCTATCAAACACTTCGTTTTCTAATCCAAGAGCTGTAAGCACTCCCCATAATTCTAACGGCTTATTCCTCATTGGAGTGCCTGTTGCACCTATAGCTTTTTTACACAACCTACCTAGATATTTTGCTTTCCTGGATTTTTTACTCTTGGTGTTTGCCAATCCATGACACTCATCATAGATGACAATACAGTTAGAAAAATCTTTCACTTGGGCTTCTGTAATTATTTTATTTTTACGTTTTCCTTCCTCCGGAGCAACCCAGTCAGGAATCTTTCCATAAGAACAAATAAATAACTCTCCTGGCTTTGGGGCTGAAAAATGTTTAGAGCTTTTAATGATTGTGCAAGAGAGATCTGGTCTCCATCTCTTTGTTTCTTTAACCCAAGTAGCTATAACTTGATCTGGTGTTACAACAATCGTACCAACATCACTTGGTATAGACATAAGAAGCATTAGAGTTTTCCCCAAACCCATGTCATCAGCCAAGAGACAATTATCTTGTTCCATTAGCCAATCAACACCTTCAAGTTGATACGGATACAGTCCAACATCTGCAGCTACCTTGAGAGCTTCTTCAATATGCTCTGGCCTTGTAAATTCAAGAAATTTTTTATCAATTTTAAGTCCAAGTTTTTTTGAGACTTCTAATATTCTCTTTCTATCTTTAGACAGAGTAGAAACAATCCATTTATTTCCACGAGGTTTTGCACCGGGCATGGATTTCAATAGAGTCTTTTCTTTCTGATCTAAATCGACAGGTATAGAAATGATTCCATCAAATGAGAGACTTCTAGAATAAGACTCTTTGACAAAATCAACATATTTTTCAAATTGATTTTTATCTGCAACTCTTTTGACACAATTTTTATATTTGCATACTGTCTTAGAAGAAAAAATGAATCCTTCATATGGATTCAAATGCATTTTACAAACACTACAATTACTATAATCTTTAGTTAAGTACATATTTTATTTTCTTGATTCAAGCTCTCTCCAGTTTA
>SDBT01015408.1_pt1 | contig 12148 bp, 19 predicted proteins | sample 2277101 | NCBI WGS metagenome assembly SDBT01 (sample SAMN10404973, study PRJNA504765) | marine sediment metagenome | isolation source: marine sediment core GS10_PC15, 103 cmbsf | place: Arctic Ocean: Southern Knipovich Ridge | collected 2010
GCCCCGGACGGCCCGGCTTGGCGCTCGACCTGGTCGAGGAGTTCCGCCCGCTAATCGCCGACCGGCTGGTGTTGACGCTGATCAACCGCAAACAGATCGGACCCGACGACTTTCACCCGCGCACCGGCGGCGCCGTCGAAATGACGCCCGAGGGCCGCAAGCGGGTCATCGTCGCCTACCAGCAACGCAAACAGGAACAGGTCAAACATCCTGTGCTCGATGTGACCGTCAACTACGGGCGGCTGCCGTTTCTCCAGGCCAAGCTGATGGCTCGAACGATCCGAGGCGAGGGCGACGCCTATCCGCCCCTGCTGCTGAAGTAACGCCGGACCTCCGCGCCCGGCGAGAAAACCGCTCATGCTGGAGAGTGCCGAATGTTGGTCCTGGTCACCTATGACGTAAACACCGAGACGCGAGCCGGACGCCGCCGCCTGCGGCGTGTCGCCCGCGTCTGTCTCGACTTCGGCCATCGCGCGCAGAAAAGCGTCTTTGAGTGCCTCGTCGGAGAGAAAGAACTCGTCGTTCTGCGAAAGCGGCTGCTCGACGAAATAGATGTCAAAACCGACAGCGTCCGGCTATACTTCTTCGACGAAAACACCCGGCAACGAACCGAGCACTACGGGCTTGGCGAGACGCCGGATATGGAGGGACCGCTGATCGTCTAACCCCGGGCCGCAACCACGCCGGCCCGGTCGGCAGAACTCGAGTGCACGTTTGAACACCGCCGACAAGGCCCGCGACCCCCAAGCGCGCACGAATCCCCCGGGAGGTTCGCGGAAACGTGTAACTTGTTGTATGAACGCCTGTTACGTGACATCTCTATCAACGCTTCGGTTGCGGACCGGGCCGCGAACGGTGAGGTTCGCGGATTCCAGTCGGCAACCGCAGTGCCAAGCAGAAGTTGCAAACGGGCCAATTCCCCCGTCCTCACCGACGGGGGCGGATTGAAACCAGGGGTGGAAACGCGATGCTTCCGAGTGCGGTGAATTCCCCCGTCCTCACCGACGGGGGCGGATTGAAACTACGCCGCCGCCGTTTCCTGGACGAACCGTCTAGAATTCCCCCGTCCTCACCGACGGGGGCGGATTGAAACTGCACCGGGAGTGGCGGTCACGAAGCGGTAGGGACAATTCCCCCGTCCTCACCGACGGGGGCGGATTGAAACGCCAACCCCGCGGGAACCGCGGCCAGTGGGGGAAAAATTCCCCCGTCCTCACCGACGGGGGCGGATTGAAACGTCGGACGCGAGAGCCGAACCACGCAGACGGCTCTAATTCCCCCGTCCTCACCGACGGGGGCGGATTGAAACAAAACTTCGCTCGACGTAGACGCCGGAAGCAGTCAATTCCCCCGTCCTCACCGACGGGGGCGGATTGAAACTCTCAGGAGCCGAGCGGAGTCGAATCGACACAGCAATTCCCCCGTCCTCACCGACGGGGGCGGATTGAAACGCGACGATTGCGACCACGGCAGCGAGCAGCATCTGAATTCCCCCGTCCTCACCGACGGGGGCGGATTGAAACGAATCGCGCAGGCGGCCTGAGAACCTGATCGGCTAAATTCCCCCGTCCTCACCGACGGGGGCGGATTGAAACGCAAGACCCAACTCGAAGCCGCCCGCGCCCACGAAATTCCCCCGTCCTCACCGACGGGGGCGGATTGAAACTCGGTGAGCCATGGGGCGGTGGCGTTGCCGTCGATGAATTCCCCCGTCCTCACCGACGGGGGCGGATTGAAACATCTGTGGTGGCTGGCCGCATCGGGAGCGTTCGAATTCCCCCGTCCTCACCGACGGGGGCGGATTGAAACACAACGCATAGCCCCCGAACGTGAACCCCATGTGAATTCCCCCGTCCTCACCGACGGGGGCGGATTGAAACCCCATGAAGTAGTCGCCTGTGCGGACGGACGCTAAATTCCCCCGTCCTCACCGACGGGGGCGGATTGAAACAGAGTCGCTGACCTTCCTGGAAGGGCCACGGAGAAATTCCCCCGTCCTCACCGACGGGGGCGGATTGAAACTAATCCTCCGGACTTCCAGCGTGGATGATGACCACAATTCCCCCGTCCTCACCGACGGGGGCGGATTGAAACGTCTTCTTGCCGCGCGAGGAGCACGGCTTGTCGGAAATTCCCCCGTCCTCACCGACGGGGGCGGATTGAAACGGCTACCGGCTCCCTCCCGGTCACGAGCGTTGGAGAATTCCCCCGTCCTCACCGACGGGGGCGGATTGAAACTTGACATCGCGCGGATCCGAGTAGCCTGTCGGGTCAATTCCCCCGTCCTCACCGACGGGGGCGGATTGAAACCCCTACTTGAACTCGAACTTACCTTGCGCGACTTAATTCCCCCGTCCTCACCGACGGGGGCGGATTGAAACCGCGTCGCGACGTCGATAGAGAACCGGGAGTGAAAATTCCCCCGTCCTCACCGACGGGGGCGGATTGAAACTCGGTCAGCGTCATGGCCTGGATTTGGGCGTCTCAATTCCCCCGTCCTCACCGACGGGGGCGGATTGAAACTCCGGCCGGTCATTCGCAGCGGCCGGCGGCTCGCCAATTCCCCCGTCCTCACCGACGGGGGCGGATTGAAACACGACTTCACCGGCCGCCGCAACTGTGTCGCGCCAATTCCCCCGTCCTCACCGACGGGGGCGGATTGAAACACCCCCACGGCGCGCTATCGGTACATGCTTCAGACAATTCGCCCGTCCTCTCCGACGGGGGCGGATTGAAACAGGAAGACTGCCGCCGCCACAGCAGTTGCCGCACGAATTCCCCCGTCCTCACCGACGGGGGCGGATTGAAACACGGGCGCGGATGTAAGGCCCGCCTTTGTTGTAATTCCCCCGTCCTCACCGACGGGGGCGGATTGAAACGTTTCCTTGGTCACCACCGCGTGCGGTTCGACCAATTCCCCCGTCCTCACCGACGGGGGCGGATTGAAACTCTAGCGCGACTTCCACCCTCCGCCGATACGCCAATTCCCCCGTCCTCACCGACGGGGGCGGATTGAAACGCATCGGGAGCGTTCAATGCACTCTCGGAGGTGAATTCCCCCGTCCTCACCGACGGGGGCGGATTGAAACGTAGGCAGCTATGACAGGGTGACGGCGACGACGACGCAATTCCCCCGTCCTCACCGACGGGGGCGGATTGAAACTGTCTCATATCCTCCGAGCCGCCAGACACAACGTCAATTCCCCCGTCCTCACCGACGGGGGCGGATTGAAACGAGCTCGGACTCACCGTCACCGCGTCCGAAGCTACAATTCCCCCGTCCTCACCGACGGGGGCGGATTGAAACCCACTACCGCTGTCGTCGACGATCAGCATCGGCACAATTCCCCCGTCCTCACCGACGGGGGCGGATTGAAACTGGCTGCGGACGCTGACGCGGGAGGCAATGCTGCCAATTCCCCCGTCCTCACCGACGGGGGCGGATTGAAACTCACCGGCCTGCCCGTCGCCGCGTTCGCTGATCTCAATTCCCCCGTCCTCACCGACGGGGGCGGATTGAAACACAGTCGCTGGTGCGTTCCCTGCTCACGTGAACAATTCCCCCGTCCTCACCGACGGGGGCGGATTGAAACTCTCCGATCTCGGATCCGCCGCTCTTGGCGTCTCAATTCCCCCGTCCTCACCGACGGGGGCGGATTGAAACATGTCCGCGGTGTGTCAACTTCGCACAACTCACAATTCCCCCGTCCTCACCGACGGGGGCGGATTGAAACGTGCTCCTGTTCATCGCCGCCACGGCCGGCTGCAAATTCCCCCGTCCTCACCGACGGGGGCGGATTGAAACACAACGCTGCCGGCCCGTACGTCCGCAACCGAGCCAATTCCCCCGTCCTCACCGACGGGGGCGGATTGAAACTACCCGTCGCCGCGTTTGCTGATCTCGCGATCAGCAATTCCCCCGTCCTCACCGACGGGGGCGGATTGAAACAAGTCGCTGTGCGCAATGCAACCCGTGCACTGTCAATTCCCCCGTCCTCACCGACGGGGGCGGATTGAAACTAACCGCCAAGACGCCAAGGCGCCCAACAGTACCAATTCCCCCGTCCTCACCGACGGGGGCGGATTGAAACTGAGCCACCGTTGCCGCTGTCGTCTACGATCAGCAATTCCCCCGTCCTCACCGACGGGGGCGGATTGAAACTGTGTGAAGCCGAGCGGAGTCGAATTGTCCCGAGAAATTCCCCCGTCCTCACCGACGGGGGCGGATTGAAACCCCTCAGAAGCCCTACGGAGGCCACCAGTGAACAATTCCCCCGTCCTCACCGACGGGGGCGGATTGAAACCCCTCAGAAGCCCTACGGAGGCCACCAGTGAACAATTCCCCCGTCCTCACCGACGGGGGCGGATTGAAACTTCCAGCAGGCAGTGGAGATGCACGTGCCACAGCAATTCCCCCGTCCTCACCGACGGGGGCGGATTGAAACGCATAGCCCGCCGCTCCCGGTCCGTGCCGAGATAATTCCCCCGTCCTCACCGACGGGGGCGGATTGAAACCTCCTCTCCGCCGCCGCCCACTTCGTCCCACCACAATTCCCCCGTCCTCACCGACGGGGGCGGATTGAAACATCGTCCGCCGCCCGGTCGCCGCCCGTCCAACCGAATTCCCCCGTCCTCACCGACGGGGGCGGATTGAAACTACATCAGCGAACTGTTCGCTAATCGCTGCACGCTAATTCCCCCGTCCTCACCGACGGGGGCGGATTGAAACTCCTCCGTCTCACCGGCCCGACGCCAATAGTGGAATTCCCCCGTCCTCACCGACGGGGGCGGATTGAAACCGATCCGGCACGTGGCGATGGTGACAGACCCGGTGAATTCCCCCGTCCTCACCGACGGGGGCGGATTGAAACGCGGCCAACGCGGTTCAGACGATCACGCCGGCCGAATTCCCCCGTCCTCACCGACGGGGGCGGATTGAAACACAAGTATGTCACCGTCGGGGACGATCGCGTACAATTCCCCCGTCCTCACCGACGGGGGCGGATTGAAACATCGACGACGTGCTGGGGGCAACCCTGTGCGTTGCCACAATTCCCCCGTCCTCACCGACGGGGGCGGATTGAAACTCGCTGTCTGGCCCGTCGCTTACGCTCGGGGTACAATTCCCCCGTCCTCACCGACGGGGGCGGATTGAAACGTAAGGCGGATCCGCAATCACCGCGTGGACGCACGAATTCCCCCGTCCTCACCGACGGGGGCGGATTGAAACACCGAGGGGCCGCTGGTCGAGGACGGGACCGGGGGAATTCCCCCGTCCTCACCGACGGGGGCGGATTGAAACACCACTTCATACAAGCCCCTACCATCCACTGGGAATTCCCCCGTCCTCACCGACGGGGGCGGATTGAAACCGTTAGAGCCCATCGCGTCCAAGTCCCGCTACCGAATTCCCCCGTCCTCACCGACGGGGGCGGATTGAAACTTGCTGACCGAGATCGAGATCCCGTACTTAAGCCGGAATTCCCCCGTCCTCACCGACGGGGGCGGATTGAAACTCTTGTTTCACCATGCCCACGGCCTCGCGCGCGAAAATTCCCCCGTCCTCACCGACGGGGGCGGATTGAAACGAAAAGCGATCGCTGTGTCGTCAGATTCACTGGAATTCCCCCGTCCTCACCGACGGGGGCGGATTGAAACGGTTGCGAGCAGTCGGTCGAACTCGACGGTCACAATTCCCCCGTCCTCACCGACGGGGGCGGATTGAAACATGATCGGCGGGTTACCTTGCAACTCCCGGTTCATAATTCCCCCGTCCTCACCGACGGGGGCGGATTGAAACGGGAAAGCGTGGATGGTTACGATCGGAGTTCAGAATTCCCCCGTCCTCACCGACGGGGGCGGATTGAAACAGAGCTGTACGTGGAGCGTATGGTCGAGGTGTTCCGGAATTCCCCCGGCCTCACCGACGGGGGCGGATTGAAACGGACGTAACGTGGGTGTCGCTGGGGCCGGGGTGAATTCCCCCGTCCTCACCGACGGGGGCGGATTGAAACCCTTGGCCCCTGCCTGCTCGTATCGGATTCGGTAATTCCCCCGTCCTCACCGACGGGGGCGGATTGAAACACAAGTGGACCTATACCGCCACCGGCGGCGAGCGGAATTCCCCCGTCCTCACCGACGGGGGCGGATTGAAACGTTTAGCTCGTACAGCTTCACGTCCCCCTGGTCGATAATTCCCCCGTCCTCACCGACGGGGGCGGATTGAAACGCGTGCGAGTTTGCGAAGGCGCAGATCAAACAAAATTCCCCCGTCCTCACCGACGGGGGCGGATTGAAACGCTTTACCTCGATCTCGACGGCTCCGACCGGCGTAATTCCCCCGTCCTCACCGACGGGGGCGGATTGAAACCGATAGAACGGGCGTAGGGCGTGCGACTTGAGCAAATTCCCCCGTCCTCACCGACGGGGGCGGATTGAAACCTTCGCGTTTGCACTGGTGCTCCATGCCGAGAGAATTCCCCCGTCCTCACCGACGGGGGCGGATTGAAACGGGAGTCTGGCAGTTCGTGGGGGGAATCTACGTGAATTCCCCCGTCCTCACCGACGGGGGCGGATTGAAACTCACCGCCGCGTCTGTTTCCAATCCGCAATCCGCAATTCCCCCGTCCTCACCGACGGGGGCGGATTGAAACTTGGCGCCTTGGCGGTTGCCTTGCAGACACCCCGCAATTCCCCCGTCCTCACCGACGGGGGCGGATTGAAACTGTCGCGCCACCGTCCATTCTTGAACCGCCAAGGAAATTCCCCCGTCCTCACCGACGGGGGCGGATTGAAACATCGCCGGCGCCGTGGTGTGCGCGGTCCCAGATCAATTCCCCCGTCCTCACCGACGGGGGCGGATTGAAACTCGTGCGTGGAGACGAACGACGGCGGGTGCAGCTTAATTCCCCCGTCCTCACCGACGGGGGCGGATTGAAACTTTCAAGTCTCAGATCAGCTCTCACCGGTCAGCTCAATTCCCCCGTCCTCACCGACGGGGGCGGATTGAAACCTAGGCGGGCCGCAATTTGAATCGAGGGCCGCGAAATTCCCCCGTCCTCACCGACGGGGGCGGATTGAAACTGAACTGCAAGACGTTGAAGCCCAAGGACCTGGTAATTCCCCCGTCCTCACCGACGGGGGCGGATTGAAACTGAGCCGACGCCGGAGCTGTACGTGGAGCGTATGAATTCCCCCGTCCTCACCGACGGGGGCGGATTGAAACACCATGCTGGACTGGACCGGGCCGAGTGCGACCAATTCCCCCGTCCTCACCGACGGGGGCGGATTGAAACAAGGCGCCAAGAGCTACCCTGATTCTGGCCCTGCCAATTCCCCCGTCCTCACCGACGGGGGCGGATTGAAACCTGGCCCGGCAGCAGCCTCCTGGCAGATGGCAACGAATTCCCCCGTCCTCACCGACGGGGGCGGATTGAAACTTGCCGGGTGTGTATCAGCCTGAGAGCAACCCCAATTCCCCCGTCCTCACCGACGGGGGCGGATTGAAACGCAGCGCGCTGAGCTGGTCGACCGGCACATACCGAATTCCCCCGTCCTCACCGACGGGGGCGGATTGAAACCACCAGCCCGGTACTCTCGCCCACCAGGTTGAAGTAATTCCCCCGTCCTCACCGACGGGGGCGGATTGAAACTATTACAACTTACTGTAGTGTTCCTACGCGGTCGAATTCCCCCGTCCTCACCGACGGGGGCGGATTGAAACCGGACCCTGGTCGCGGTGCGTCGACCAGGGCCGGAAATTCCCCCGTCCTCACCGACGGGGGCGGATTGAAACTGACGCGCCGTTACCCCTCGCGTCGACGATCAGTAATTCCCCCGTCCTCACCGACGGGGGCGGATTGAAACATGCTCGCCGAAATCGAGCGCGGTACGTTCACCAATTCCCCCGTCCTCACCGACGGGGGCGGATTGAAACTGCGCCGCCGGCTTCTAGGCATACTTGCTGACTAAATTCCCCCGTCCTCACCGACGGGGGCGGATTGAAACAAGCACTGCCCCTGGTGCAGCGGCCGGCTCCGTCAATTCCCCCGTCCTCACCGACGGGGGCGGATTGAAACGGATGGAATGACGCGTGGCGTGTGGTGCACCGCGGATTCCCCCGTCCTCACTGACGGGGCGGATTGAAACATTCAGCGGACTCAGGAGTGGTCAACCTGGACCGCGATTCCCCCGTCCTCACCGACGGGGGTGGATTGAAACTCGGGCTCAACCGCTTGGGGCTCGTTGAACGGCAAGGATTCCCCCGTCCTCGCCGACGGGGGCGGATTGAAACCATCTCCATCAGGCGCTTGCGACGAATGCCGCGCATTCCCCCGTCCTCACCGATCCGCAGTCTGATCCGGCGCGTGCCTCAGAAGAACTCCACATGGGGATCGCCTTGGATTCAATCTGAGCTGGCGCTGCTCGGTTACACGGTGGACCAGTCGACGGCGGCGTGGTACATGTGCCGGCATCGCAAACCACCGTCACAGACTTGGCGGACATTCCTCAAGAATCACGTACGTGATACAGCCGCGATTTCTTCATCGTGGCGACCGTGCGGTTACAGTCACTCTACCGCGTCTTCGTCCTTCGACATGGTCGGCGGCGTGTCGTCCGTTTCAACGTCACGGCCCACCTGACCGGCGGCTGGAACCCAACCTCTTCGGCGGCCTCATCAAAGCCGCCCTGGACAGCAAAGCTGTCACGAACCGGGAGTTAGTCGCCGGAGTCAGCTAGAGACTCGGCACAGGAGAATGCGTGGTCGCACGAAGTTGGTTGTGCCTCATGCTTGCCTACTGCTTAAGTCCCGAAGGTCCCGCATGGCATCCTCCGGGTCACGATTCACGATCACTACTGCGAATCGGGTTATCGTTCCGTCGATCCTCGTCGAGACCCAGAATGTCGAGATTCCTGGATCGATAACGCAGTCACCGAGCCAGGCGACGACATGGCCGATGGACCGGTCAGCTGCTTGTGCCAGCGTCTGATATAGAACAGCAACACTTCCGCTAAGCCGTTCCTGAACAACCATTTGCGTAGTGTATTCAACCTCCACCGCCGACAGGTCCTGGGGGATGATCACATCCCGACGGTGCTCTTCGGTGACCAACAGCCGCGTTTCGTATCCAGCAGAATGCGCCCACCGCACGGCAGCCCAATCGTCTACTCCTACTAGATTTGCGTGGTCGTGCCGCCGGCCTCTTTCGCCTCCGGCCTGACGCGAGGTCGCCCGATTTAACAGCTCGCCTCCACGGCATCCGAGGCATTGGGCGATATCATCGCGCGGGACTCCAGTTGCGTATTCCCACGCCGTGATTACGCACTCCCCCGTCGCATCTTCTTTGCGGTACGAAAACCCCAATTCGCGACACATCGCGTTTGGCCTCCACCGATCAATTGTAATGCTCGAATGGCGGCGGCGGAATCCCAACGGACATTGAAACCGTCTTGCCGCACACGTAACTTGCTGGGTTGTGTGTGGCGGTTTTGTGGCGGCCGCTCGAGGCGCGTACGCCACTGCCGACACAGAAACGTGAGACTGACAGGGCCGCAACTATCTGCCACCAAGCTAGTTACGCCGCGTGGGACATGGGCTACAGGCTATCGGCGGAGAATCCCCCCCCTTCTGCGAGCTTCGCATCCGCCGATTCGCCAAGGTTGTTTGAAAACCTCATAGTGGTGTCCACCAGCAGGCAGTATTCAAACAAGTCAGGCGCATTGCGCAAGTTATTTGGCTGCAACGCGTTAGGATCCTGCACGCCTAGCGTGCTTTGGCCGGCGAACTACACATTCTCCCCAGTCTGCCGGCCGCAGTGGGCCCGTACACCGCGTCGATCGCCGTCCGCACGGCCTTACTGCCGTCGATCACGAATAGCGGGGCTGCGCAGAGGCCGGTGTGAGGCGCGCGAACCCGAGCCAGTTCGGCCGGTGCCGATGCAGCACGTGTACGCAGTCCAGCCGTTCGTCAGCCGGCAGGTTTGGGCGATCATTCAGGTGCAGCTCCTGACGGCGGTCCGCCCGGGCGCTAGCTCTTGCGGATAAGCGTTTTGATGACCCGCGGCAGCCAGCGGCGTCGCGGGGGTGGAGGTTGCTTCCCGGGCGGGGGCGTGACGGGCCGGCCGTTGTGTTTCCACGCGGCGTAGTGCCGGAGCAGGTACTGGCCGGTCGTCAACACGATCCGCCGAGCGAGCCGGCTCCACGCCGCGTCGGTCACGCCGTGGTGGCTGCCCTTGGCGCTGGCGATGCTGCACACGTGTTGCAACAGCTCGTCCTCATTGGCATCCAGGAAGCCGACATCAACCAGAAACCGGCGGCACAGGCGGATGCCGCCCTGGCTCTCCTTACCCTTGCGGAAGGCCACCAATGACTCCCGCCGTTCAACCTGCGCGATGCTGACGACCAGCGCCTCCAGAAACGAACGGGCCTCGTTGATCGCCGCGTGCCAGTAGCCGTCGTCGGCGGTCGCGTCCGATTGTTCCAGATGGTAGCGCAGCGTCTTCAAATCAAGCTCCGGATGCCGCTGTATAGCTGGCAGCAGCCAGGCAAGCTCATCCCGCGGGGTGAGTTCTCCGCTCGCGACGCCGGCATCCGGCGTGGCGAGCGGTTCGGTCGCCGGCGTGGCGTGGTTTCCGCCGACGGGTCGCGTTGTCAGCACGGTCATGATCTTGGCTCCTTTGGTTCGGGTGCACGTACGGTTGCGGGTGCCGGCGCGGCCTCGAGGTCCCCGGGCCGGGCGTCGATCTCGGCCGCCCCCGCCCGGACGATCAGGTAGTCCAGGCATTCGGCGACCACGTTCAGCAGTCCGTTCCGGTCACGTGCCGCAAGCATCCCGGCCAGCTCCTCGGACAGTGCCCGGCGTTCGTGGGCCCGTCCGCCGGGAACTTGCCGGATGAGCTCGGCGGCCTGCAGCCGCTCCAGTGCCGCCGCCAGCAGATCGAGCACCGTGCCGCGGTCGACACCCCGCAAGTCGTCGAGTGCGTCCAGCGCCTTGGCGTATTCGTATCGAGCACCACCGGGAAGCTGCAGCATGAGCGCCACGGCCCGGAAGTAGACGGCGAGCGTTTGCTGCTCGCGGGTGAACTGCACCATCCAGAACTGCAGGGCCCGCAACAGCCGATCGGTGCCTCGCACGCTCAAACCGACGTGAAACAGTCCCTCGGCGTCTCGCAGGTCCATTTCTTCCACCACACATCCTCGCGCGGGGGCGGGCACGGCCCGCCCTACTCCATTCGCGCCCACCAGCGCTGCCACCAGGTCGGATACGGCTCGACGTCGATCTCCGCCATCCCGGGCCGGACGATCAACGCGTCCAGGCATTCGGCGATGACGCTTAACAGCCCGTGCTTGATCTTGGCCTGACGGTTCAGGTAGTCTTTCCACTCCGCCGACAGCTCGATTTGTTCGTAGTCCTTCCCGCCGGGAACCTGTTTCATCACGCCCGCCGCCCCCAGTCGCTGGAGGCACTCCGCCAGCACGTTGAAGACAGCGTTGCGGTTGACGCGTCCCACCCAGCATCGCGGGTCCTCATCCGCGTTGGGCTGGTCGTCGTCGTTGTCGTCGTACATAACGTACCGGTAGCGCGCGGCGCCGGGGAGTTGGTACATGAGAACCGCCGCACGAAAGTAAGCGCCCAGCAGCAGCATCTCGCGAGCCATGTGCGCCATCCAGAACTGCAGCGCTTCGGGTAAGTCCTCGGTACTCCGGACGTTCGTGAAGAAGGCGACCAGCTTGCCGTCGATCTTGAACGTGGGCGATTCGAGCATGTCGTGTTCCCCTTTTCGTGTCGGGCGGGCCGTGCCCGCCGCCCACAGCACCCCGCGACCGGGCAGCGCCCGCCATGACAAGCACGGACGCTGACCCGGGCGAGGCGCTGCGCTCTGGCAGGGCGTGCCGATCCCGCCGCCACGCGTACATCACGTCGCAATCGGCGGGCACGGCCCGCCCTACATTCGCCGCAATCCGCGCGCGACGGCGCCGCTGTTTTGCTGACGGCTGAAAGCTGAAAGCTGATGGCTCCAAAGATGAACCGCGGAGATCGCCGAGAGCGCAGAGAGGCCAGTGTTTGGCTGACGGCTGAGAGCCGCAAGCTGAGGGCTGATAGCTGAGAGCTGATAGCTTTTTAACAAACACGGACGCCACCCGATGC
>SDBT01015409.1_pt1 | contig 12148 bp, 7 predicted proteins | sample 2277101 | NCBI WGS metagenome assembly SDBT01 (sample SAMN10404973, study PRJNA504765) | marine sediment metagenome | isolation source: marine sediment core GS10_PC15, 103 cmbsf | place: Arctic Ocean: Southern Knipovich Ridge | collected 2010
GCCTATTTTTTTAGAACTAGTCCGGCTGCTGGTTCATGCAGGATCTGCATACTCTCATGAGCAACGACGGCGACCAGATTGCAGATGAATGGTACGATGACATGTCATCGCTCTTCAGCACCGGCCCACACACGCTCAACGATGGAGAGTCAATAACCCTTGAGATCGCAGTTATCGGCGCCGACAACGAAGAGGACATGATTGCCCGGGCTGCGCTTATCGGCCAGGCGGATATAGTTGACGGCGTGGTCGTTGGTCCCAACGGCGCCTGCTGTGACGACGCTACCGGCACCTGCGACGATGACGTCTTCATCTTAGACTGTGCAGGTACCAGATTCGCCGCCAACACTCTCTGCGTCGACCTCGAGCCGCTATGCGGCGAGATTTCCGGCTGTGAGTATTTAGTAGCCGACTGCGACCACAACGGCACTCCGCTCGAGCTTTCGGACGTTGTTATCATGATCGGCTATTACAGAGGTACGGCGGTTCCTGGGTACGAGTGTGATTGCCCGGGTGTAAGCGATACCTTTACTCCTGATGCTGACCCGAACAGTAACTGCGTAGCTTATGAGCTTAGTGACGTGGTTGCTATGATTGCTTTCTACAGAGGGCAGTCAGTTCCTGGTACCGGATGTGCGAGTTGTCCGGGTCAGGGCGGATTAGCTCCGGGAGAAGGAGGAACGCTCCTTATACCGTCCTTAAAGTCAAAGATAAAGATTAGCCAGCAGGGGTCCGCGGACTGATGAACCGCTGACATTCTGATGTTAGTCTAGACTTGAGGCTACAGTTCTGCAATCTGCAGGACGAGAATCGGGGTCTTCGAAGGCCCCGATTCTTTTTATGTTGGCGGTTTATGCAGCACATCCAGGATATCAGCCAATAAATCTATACGAGATCTACCATCGGTTTGAAGAACCGCCGGCAGTCTATAATCCTCGATACCTGTTTTTTCCCTTTGAATTTGATTATCGCCAGTGGGTGGCGATAAACCTTTACACCGTCCGGAAGCGCTTTCTTCGGGGCGAACCGCTTATTATAGGCCCTATCCCGTATTGCGAATGTCCAGTAATCCCCCGGACGAAGGATCTGCTTTTTACCTCCGTCATGAAATGTGGCCTTGATTCCTCGTCCCAGGTCGTGAACCATTTTGGCAGAAACAGGTGAAATATATCCCAACCACCGGCGAAGTCGCGGAACGAGGAGATAATTAGGCTTCGATTTACTCCCAATCTGAAATCTCCGCAATAACGGATGAATTTCGGAATCAAGGGTTACCTGAAGACCTGTTTCATCGTGTGTGATGGTCTCTATGCTGGCCATCTGTCCCCCCTGCCGGTGATGCTCGGTAACGAAATTCGAAATCTCAACCCAGTCGCCCGCCTTCAAGGATTCGCCCGTTACGGCCTCGACCTCCTCAACAATTAGCGAGTTGCTGCCAACTACTCTTAACATTCTCACCACTGTGGCGGCGTTTTCATCGGACCATTTGAATCCCTCGCTGTAACCGCCGTTGGATTCGACCCCCCGGTGAAGCTCAACCCGGAAATGCAAATTCCCCGGTATAAGTCCTCCTCCCGGATCGATCTCCCCGAAACTTATGGGAATCTGATGGGCAGTTTCTTCGATCTTTAGCGTAAGAAGCAAATCCTTCCCGGAAAAAGCGTCTCTAACATATTCATCAGCCTTTCCGGGTGTATTGATATCATCAGACACATACCTGAATTTCACCTGTGCGACCAGTTTCTTTCTGAGGCAGGTATCAGGCCCTCCCAGAGCAGGTTCCCTGATCGTCTCATCGTCTATATAGTTGATTGTCTTGTTCCAGACCTCCGCATAAACCAGTATACTCCCGGTTCCGTCCCGGATTTCGGGTTCGGGATAGTCGGGCTGGGCCCTGAACATCATATCATTTTCAAACAAGCAGGGATAACCCCCGATATAGACGATACCGCGTCCTATGGAAAAGTCAATGATTCCGCCGGGGCCTCTGCTGAAGTTGTCAATTCTTAGCGCACTTGAGTTATCCGGCGTAATCTCGTTAGGACACAACGGCACAGCCAGATATCCAAGAATATTGCAGGTAAGCTGTCTCTGGCGCTCATTCCAGATTTCGGCCTGTTCATTCCAGTCCGAATCCAGATCAACACGCCCCTGTTGCTTTAATACCGATAGATAACTGTTGGCGGGCTTGAAATTGAAGCTTGAAAAATCGCCTTTCACGGCATCTCCTAACGGCTCAAGAGGCTTGCGAACAGCAGCCGGCGCCACCCGGAATCCAGAGATTCCTCTCGCCGGATTCTCTTTTCGTTCATATCACCAAGCCGCATTACAGTCAAGGAATAATCCGGTCGATTCTCGCGCGGCGAAAGTCTGGAAGCGGAGAAACCGGGCGAAATGTGTTCTCTGTTGCATCGTTTTTCATCCGAGGTTTCCTTCTGAAAAATTCCTACCTGAAAAGAGTATGATAATTCTTTGATCAAAATGGCCATTACACGATAGCGATTTGGAACAACATTTTTCATGCCAGGATAGAACTTGCCTGTACATCGTAGATTACAGCGAGAACATATAAATGGAACCCGGAGGATACAGGTTAAGCCTTATGCAGAGCATTAAGAATCTGCCGAATTACCTCATGAAGTCGGAATTTTACCGGGTACAGGCAGAGGGTCCCGGGGAATCCGGCGCCGCAAAGAGGAGTACATAATGGAAATCAATAAAGAAGTAGCAATTAAGGCAAGCCTGGAAGATGTCTGGTCATACCTCACTGACGTGGAGAAATCGAGGTATATCTGGAGCTTAGAACTCAAGGCAGGCTTGAAAATAGGAAGCCTCGTGAAGTTCTCCGGATCTAAGGAAACTCTGGTAGTCAAAAGCATCAAACCGCCAGGGCATCTTTCCCTCAGTGGAAAATCCAAAACCATATCCATAACAACAAATTGCGATCTCTTACCCAGGGGGAAGCGTACGATTTTGAGGATAACCATCAGCGGATGGGAAATGATGGATCCGGAAGAGGCCCAGATAGAAGTGCCTCGTGTCTCCCTCGAATGGGAAAAGAGATTGAATCTCATAAAGCGCACCATAGAATTGGCTCAAAAATCATTGGTCAAATAAATCCGAAGCGGTCCGGGCAAAAAAGGCCATCTGCTTCTTTCCGACCACTCTTGCGGTCTTCTGCATTTTGAAGATTCGAAATATTGCTCCAGCGACCGGAAAAATCCCCGCCGGCTGATCGTCAGGATACCCGTACCTGAATAAAGATCCATTTGATCCAATTTCTGGAACATCTTATCCCCTATTTCATGTTAAGATCATGATGTTGCAATATTATTCGGCGTCCCGGTATGCTTCGCACTTGACAATAATAGGGCAATATTTATATTTAGATGTAAGTGCAATACTTCCTTTGAGATATTCGACGGAAGAATATCGGTGAGGAATATTGCTTTCGTGTATTTGAGGGAATCTGCCCGTTTTTCATCCCCAGGCAGATCTCTGATTTTCTGGAAGGGGATATGGGATTTTGCAATGAATCACTGGATGGAGATTTGACAAGGATTCTTAGAAGTATATCTATCCTATTCCCGGCGGCTTTGTCTGTCATGATTGTTGGATGCGGAAAGGAAAAAGTGATTATCCGTTATCTGGAGATTCCGCCGCCTGTTGAGTTGGTATCGCCGCCTGTTGACACTTTCATTACCGAGGGCATTCTGACTTTCTACTGGGGTTCCAGCGACGTGGCCGTGCGTTATCAGCTTCAGGTATCCCCGTCCGACAATTTCATCAGAAAAACCATTGATATTGAAACGACTGACTCCTCATATACTTCGCAATCCGAATTGGCCAACGGCAGCTACTTCTGGAGAGTCCGCGGGGAAAACGACGACGATCTGAAAGGCGATTGGTCGGACGCGGAAATCTGGACATTTTATAAAAGCGATTATGTTAGCTATATTAACCCTATCTCAAGTATCACGACTATCGGTACAGCCCAGGACGTTTTCGTCCGGGGGGATACGGCATACATTGCCGATGGGCAGGCGGACCTCACGATCGTGAATGTTATCGATAAGTATAATCCATTCATTATCAGGAACATAGATACCATAGCCGACGATTTCGCCAAAGGTGTTTATGTTGCCCCCGCCGATACGTTTCCGTTCGTTTTCGTAGCGGATATGGATGCCCACGTGCAGGTAATCAATATCGCAGATACTATCTTCCCGGAATATGCCTCGTTCGCGCAGCAGAATATTGAAGATATATACGGCACATATATAGCGGACACTCTATATATATTTGCCGCCCGCTCCAAGGGGGCTTCTCCGGCAAATTTCAGCTATTATCGAATCATATACGACCCGTTCCCCACAAACATAGCTCAAGTCTACTCCATGGATTTGCCTGCCGATGCCAATGGCGTCTTCGCGGATTCCCAATATTCCTATATCGCCGATGGCGTGGCGGGCTTGATTATCGTGGATCATTCCAGTATTCTTGATCCGGTGCAGATCTCATTGCTCGATCTGACCGGCAGCGCTCTCTCGGTTGATGTTGTGGGCAATTATGCCTATGTTGCCACCGACCGGGCCGGGATTTTCGTAATCGATATTACCGACAGATATAACCCCCTCATAGCAACTCAGATAAACACTTCCGGTCGGGCGCAGGACGTACATGTTGTAGGCGATTTTGCCTTTGTTGCCGATGGCTCGCAAGGCTTGAAGGTAATCGACAGCTCCTCTCCCGATTCAGCGCATGTCATTGCGGCTTATGATACCCCCTACGCGTATGGTGTCTGGGCCGATTCCGAATTCATCTATCTTTGCGATCGTGACGAGGGCTTGATGATTTTTGAAAACCTTGTTTCGCAATAAGAAAACTTTGTCTGGTCAATCTCAGGAGGATTCATGAAAGGCATTTTTAGATTCACAACCCTGGCCATTTTGATCTCTGCGGTAGCAATGGCTCCAGTGAGCGCGGTAGAGACGGTTAGAATCGTTTCCGATATCGGAAGCGAAACCGCCGGATTAAGTGTAGATCAAAGTAACAATTTGGAAGCGAAAATCGACCTCGATATATCCGCTATCGAGCTTACACCGGTAAGCTTGAATGGCTTTGACTACCAGGAAGTTCGATTGCCTGAGGCCGAGCATCTTTTCGCAGGAGAGATCGCTGAGGAAGGCAAACCGGCCCTGCCGGTTTTAACCACCTATCTCGCTATTCCTGATCAGGCCGGGATCGATTTCACGATCGAATACTCAGGTTACGATATCATTGAAGACGTAGATATCGCGCCCACTCAACCGTCTCAGTTGGAATCCGGGCAGGAACCTGCTCCTTTTGCGCTGGATCAGGCCACATACAGCAGTGACCAGTTCTACCCCGGCGACCTGGCGGAGGTGCATGATCCGGTAATAATGCGGGATCTGAGAATGGTTCAGATATCCATGTATCCGGCCCAATATAATCCCGTCAGCCGCCAGCTAAAAATATATCGCGACCTGTCAGTTTCGGTTTCCTTCACGGGAGAAAATGTCATTAATCCGAAAACGACTCACCATCAATATCTCTCCGACGGCTTCTATCCGATATATCGATCCCTGGTTGCCAACTTCGATCAGTTCTTCTCAACTACAGAGGTTCGCCGGGGCGGGTATCTGATCCTGGCCAAGGATATGTTCGTGGATACCCTGCAAGCCCTGGCGGATTGGAAACATAAAAAAGGATACACCGTTTATATCGCTCCGACATCGGAGATAGATCCCAACGGGGACAACCCCACGAAATACGAGGTATTCAATTACATCCAGAACGCCTATGATACCTGGGAGGTGCCGCCCGAATACGTAATGATAGTCGGAGATGAGGACAACCTCGGCTACACCGGTATCGAGGATTATCCTTACAGTTATTACGCGTCCGACCATCCCTATTCGATGGTGGAAGGTAACGATTATTTGCCGGATATCTTTGTCAGCCGTTTCTCGGTTGACAATATGAGCCAGCTAAGGGTGGGCCTGGCCAAAATCCTCAATTACGAATCCAGCCCCAACATGGATGACCCTGCTCACTGGCTAAGAGGGCTCTCGGTAGCCGGAAATGTCTACGCCACTACTCCGAGAATAACGGTATTATGGGTCCGCGAACTATTGCTCGCGAACGGTTTCACCCATGTCGATACCTCGTTCCGCTGGAGTTCTGGCCAATCCGATCCCAATCTGCTTGGGTATTTCAATAGTGGGCCTTCCCTTGTAAGTTATAGAGGCTGGGCTGGCCCTTCGGGATGGTATTCTCCCAGTTTCAATACCGGCAACCTGGGGCAAATTCAGAACCATAACAAACTCGGGGTGATGGCATCTATCGTTTGTGGCACGGGCAATTTCAGCAGCAACGAATGTTTCGGCGAAAAATGGATCAGAATGGGAGCATCGCCGACAAGTTTTAAAGGCGGCCCGGCATTTTTCGGGACCACAGACGGCGACACCAATACTAAGTGGAACAACCCCATAATGTTTGGCTTCTACTGGGGCATCTTTACAGAAGATAATTATCATTTCGCCGCCGCCGCTGTCAGGGGAAAGATGCAGCAATACAATACCTTTCCTAACCACCGTAGCGGCAATGTAAGGAAATATTTCCATACATACAATATGCTCGGAGATCCCGAGCTGGAGATCAGAACAGCCATTCCCAAAATCATCAATGTATCGCATCCCCTATCTCTTACACATGGTATCAATCATATCCAGGCCATCGTTACGGACGACATGGAACAGCCGGTTGAAGGCACATACGTTACGCTGGTAAAGGGATCAAGTGATGAGGAGGAGGTTTTCGAGGTTGGCAGAACTGATTCCTTCGGCAATATATCTCTCACATTCGATGCGAGCACAGCCGGTACTATGTATCTTACTGTATCTGGCCGCAATCTCTACCCCTACCAGGGCACCGTTATGCTAACAAGAGGTGAACTGGCAGTCGGCCATGAATCTCATGCCATCGACGATGATAATTCGGGTTATTCCTCCGGCGACGGGGACGGAATTGCCAACCCGGGTGAGACAATAGAGCTTTCTGTTGATCTGAAGAATTTCAGCGACGATCAGACCGCATATGACGTCAACGTTGTTCTCGATCCTATCGATACAGAACTGGCAACCGTCTACGATGCCGATCGCAGCTTCGGCGATATCGGAGCCGGCGAGATCGTTTCGACGGAAACTCCATTTGTCATCAGGATTGATCCTCATGCTCAGGACGGCGATGAGATCTGGCTGAAGACAACCGCCACCGATAGCAATGACGATTCATGGGAATCCCTGGTAGAGATTCCTGTTGAAGCCCCGAAATTCAGGGTAATCAGCGTATCATTCCCCGGCGGAAACGGCAGGCTCGATCCCGGTGAAACTTTGGACATGGTCCTGACCCTCGAGAATATAGGATCCGTGGATGCCGAGGGAGTCACAGCGACAGTTGCAACTATGGATGATTATACCACTATCGAAACCGAAAGAGGCATTTTTGGCAGCATACCGGCTGGCGGTTCGGGCAACAACTCGTTAAATCCCATGGTAATATCATCCGATCCCGGCACCTTCGACGGTAGAAGGCTAAATCTGATCCTGCATACCGCTACATCCTCGGGCGCGCAGTCTTCAGTGCCACTTACAGTGACCATAGGCAACGTTCTGTCAAGCGATCCTATCGGCCCCGACGCTTACGGTTATTACATGTTCGACAATACCGATGCCGGCTATGCCCCCCAACCGACTTACGAATGGATCGAAATAAGCCCCTATGTTGGTGGCAACGGAACGAGAATAGTATTCTCCTACCCCTATGATGACGAATCAGTTCCCATCTCTTTACCTTTCGATTTCGTTTACTATGGCCAGAGTTTCGACTATATGCTGGTTTGCATAAACGGCTTCGTTGCCTTTGACACTACCGTTTACGATATGGGAGGAAATTACTGGTTCAACTTCCATAACAAGCCAATCCCCGACCCGGGCGCGCCGAGTGGTCTTATCGGTCCATTCTGGGATGACCTCGAGTATTCCGGCAATAACGGCGTATTCGAGTACTACGATTCTGAGAATAATCGCTTCATCATAGAGTGGGAAGATTGCGTGCATCCCAACCCATCACCCCATTCCCCCGAAACCTTTCAGATGATCATTTATGATCCATCCTACCATCCGACAATCTCCGGTGATTCCGAAATTCTATTCCAATATCAAACCGTTTACAACGATGATAACGATTATTGGGATGGCGACCGGCCAGGCCTCTATTCCACAGTGGGAATGCAAAACCCTGATAACAACATTGGATTGGAATACACCTTCGATAACATCTATGCCCCCGGTGCCACAACCCTGGCCAGCGGCCGGGCCATAAGAATCACCACCAACACCGGCCGGGGAGCCATCTTGGGCAATGTCGACCTGAACAATTTCGGATTTAATCAGGACGTTAAGGTTACGATATCCGCCGGCCAGTACAGGATTACTCCTCAATCGGGCGATTACTGGATCAAGAATGTTCCACCCGGCACGTTCGATGTAACCGCCGAAATCAGAGGCTATTTCCCCATGACTTCAGAGGGTATCGACGTTGAAGCCGATATGACAGCCGGTGATATCGACTTTAGTATGACCAGATGTCCCAGACCGGAAAACCTCGATGCCTCCGAGGGATTGGGGGACAGGATCGAGCTGGCCTGGGATGCCGTCGATCATCCGGATATGATCGGCTACAACATACTCCGCGGCAAATGGGAGAGCGGTGATTTCGAAATGCTCAATGAAGAACCAATTACCGAGACAACCTTCACCGATCTTTCAGTGCCGGATAACGACGTTTACTGGTATTACATAACCGCCGTCTATTCCGGAGACTACGGTGAGGCCGAGTCTTTTGCGTCCAACCACGATTCCGGCACCATGGAGGATTTGACGGGAACCGACGACGAACGGCTTATCGTTCCGGAAAATTTCTTCATCTCCCAGAACTATCCAAATCCGTTCAATCCCGTCACAACCATCTCCTACGGTCTGCCCGGCGGCGCCGATGTCAGAATCGAAATCTACAACATCCTCGGGCAGAATGTCCGCACGCTGGTGGACGAGCGGCAGGCGGCCGGTTACCGATCGGTCATATGGGATGGCAATGATGATTCCGGCAATCAGGTATCGACCGGCGTCTATTTCTACCGGATCGAAGCCGACGATTATCAAGCTTCCAAGAAGATGCTGTTGATTAAGTAATAATTTGCGCTATCGAAAACTTTGCCCCGGCCTCGGTCGGGGCTTTTTTTATGTGGCAAGTTGGCGTGGCTGCAAGAAACGAATATTCCCCTTGATATTTATGATTCACACTATTATCTACCGGATTAACAAATGATAAACGTCTTTTTGAAACGGAGGAGTTTGCATAATGAAGCCTCAAGATAAAGAGAACGCTCCCACCTGGGAGATAGAATCGATATTCCCGGGAGGATCGAAATCAAAAGAATACGCCGATTTCAGGAAAAAAATAGTCACTGATCTTGAGGTCGCCGGGAAATCCCTGGAGAGATTACCGGAAAATCTCGATACCGATAAGAGCATCGCGGATTGGGCTGTCTGGATCCTGGAGTTACAAGGATTGTATGAGCGTCTCCACCTGGCCGGTGCTTTTGCCGGATGCCTGACCAGCCAGAATGTCAACGACGATGAGGCCCATAAGATCGAAGCCGGGATCGATGAATATTATTCCAGATGGAGCATGCTTAATGCCACCCTGGAATCATTTTCCAAAAACCAGAGCGATGAATCCTGGGCCCGGCTGATCAAGAGAGAGGATATTGTTCCGATCAGTTTCCCTTTGAATGAAATGCGCGACCATGCGAGGTTGAAGATGCCGGAGGCCCAGGAAAAGCTGACGCTGGAGCTGGCCGTCAACGGTTATCACGCCTGGAACAGGCTTTACGACAAGATGGCCGGAGATCTGCGGGTGGAAATCGATGAGAATGGCGAGAAAAAGAAGATCTCTCTTGGTCAGAACGCTGCCAGGATGTCGGAGCCTGAAAGAGAGGTCCGCCTCGACGCTTTTATGAAAATGGAAAAAGCCTGGGAGCCCCAAGCCAATCTGGCGGCCATGGCATTGAACTCACAGGCAGGTTTTCGGCTTTCCATATATAAGAATCGCAAATGGGATTCACCGATTTTCGAGCCTTTATTAACCAGCCGGTTGAAACGGGAAACCCTCGATGCCATGTGGCAGGCCATCGTAAAAGGAAGGGCAAAGATCGCGGATTATGTAAAGGCCAAAATGAGATTGTTAAGTATCGATAAGTTTTGCTGGTATGATCAAACTGCACCGGTCGGAAAATCCTCGAAGAAATTCAATTTCTCCGGAGCGGGTGATTTCATAGCGGAGCATCTGAACACTTTCTCCGCGGAGATGGGCAAATTTACTCGTTCGGCACTGGACAGGCGCTGGATCGAGGCCGAGGATCGTTCCGGTAAAGCCGCAGGCGGCTGGTGTTCAAGAATACCTATCCGGAAGGAATCGAGGATATTCATGACTTTTGCCGGTAATTTCGATGGTCTGGGAACCCTGGCCCATGAATTGGGGCACGCCTATCACGGATTTGTTCTTAAAGACGAGCCACCGTTCGCTCAAAAATATCCGATGAATCTGGCGGAGACAGCCTCAATTTTCAATGAGCTTCGTGTCACCGATGCGGCCTTCGAGATATCACATGATCCCGATGAAAAACTGATGCTTCTCGATCAAAAGCTGCAATGGCCTCTCACTTATTTCGCCAATATCTATACCCGATACCTGTTCGACACCAGGTTTTATGAAGAACGCAAAAGCGGGATTGTCGGCAGAGAACGTCTCTCGGAAATGATGGTGGAGGCGCAGACAGAAGCGTTCATGGGGTTGCTCGACGAAGACGAGGGATATCATCCGCTATTCTGGGCGTCAAAGCTGCATTTCTTCATCACCGGGACTCCATTCTACAATTTTCCATACACCTTCGGATTCTTATTCGCCAGCGGTGTTTACGACCGAGCGATGAAAGAAGGACCGGCTTTTGCGAAAAATTACCGCGCCCTGCTCGCCGATACCGGAAAAATGACCACCGAGGATATAGCCAGAAAGCATTTGGATGTCGATCTGACAGGGGAGGATTTCTGGCGTGACGCCGTAGCGCGGTCGCTTGCCGATGTTGACTCCTTTGTGAAGCTTTGCGACAAAGCCAAATAAGTATTGTCGTGGTGTCGACCCTCGGCGGTCGACACGGGCGGGCGGGATGCTCTGGTCGAAGACCTGAGCATGCTTATCCTTCGTAAAAGCATGCCACCCATCTCGTATGTTGGGGGTCCTACGGATCCGTATGGATTTATCCCCTAACAACTGAGCTCTATCCTATTTCAAAAGAATACATTTTCTTGCTTGCACATAATCACCCGCCTGAATCTTGTAGAAATATATCCCCGAGGGCATGTCCTTGGACTCCCAGAGGATTGAATGAAATCCAGCTAATTGCTTTCCTGAAATAAGCGTTTCAACCTTGCGGCCGAGTAAATCGTATATGCCAATGGTGACATCGCCGACTTCAGGCAGACTATAGCCAATGGTGGTGCTGGCGTTGAAGGGGTTGGGGTAGTTTTGCGAGAGGGAAAATCTATGGGGTCTGTTATGTGGTTGGTCAACATGAGTCTGAGCGAACCTGAGAATAATTAATGAAGCCCAATCAGCCACATAAGCGTAATCACCATCTACGAAAACGCCCCAGGCCGAACCCGGTGTGTCATAATCTCCAACCCAACGCGGCCGGGCAGGGTCGCTGATGTCTATTATCCGCAGACCGGAATTGTAATCAGCTACATAGGCGTAATCGCCGGAGACGAAAACACCATAAGCACCACCCGGCGTATTATAACCACTGACCAAACCTGGTTGGGCGGGGTCGCTGATGTCGATTATCAGCAGACCGGAAACGCCATCAGCCACATAGGCGTATTCGCCGGAGACGAAAACGCCTAAAGCATAACCCGGCGTGTCATACTCTCCAACCCAGCCCGGCTGAGCGGGATCGCTGATATCGATTATCAGCAGACCGGAAACGCCATCAGCCACATAGGCG
>SDBT01015410.1_pt1 | contig 12148 bp, 6 predicted proteins | sample 2277101 | NCBI WGS metagenome assembly SDBT01 (sample SAMN10404973, study PRJNA504765) | marine sediment metagenome | isolation source: marine sediment core GS10_PC15, 103 cmbsf | place: Arctic Ocean: Southern Knipovich Ridge | collected 2010
TGTGATTTAATTTGTGTGTAAAGGATAAATTTATATTATGACTCTTCATCTCTGTAATTGACAAGAATTATCTATCCTATAATTATGACAAAATCAAATTTCAATTTAAAATTTGGTCCCTACATACACCCTGGATTTTTGTCTTTTGGTAGTGTAAGTGATTACACTCTGATTTCGCCCTTCTCTCCCTATCATATTTTTGACGCTTGTTTGCGTCTCGTAGAGTAGGGACCACCCTTTCTTTTAAATATTTAATTTTTTTAATGTGAAATTTTCTACTCCCATAAATAATGTTTATAACAACTATCTACCTGATGAATAGTAATAATCCCAAATATGTAGCAGCGAGGAAAATGATGATTCAGGACGCCATTGATGAAATCATTAAGGTTCAGAATTTTAGCGACTTTTACCAACGAGCTTTCTATCAGATTGCCAAATTCGGACTCCAATTAAATGCAAGAAAAGAAAAGCTATTTGCTTCTGATAATTGGTCTAATCCTCAAAGTAAGGATGAGTTAATAGAGGATTTCACGTACTAAAGAAGCTCTAAAAATCCTTTCTGAATTAATAAAAATGTATGAACAGAGAAAGGTAGCTGTGGAACATGTTGAATTTGATTTTCATATTCAAACCAAGCCAGTCGCACAGCTTATATATTTAATTCTCCAACAAAAACAAATTGGGTATAAAAATGTTGTTGTCAACATATCAGGGGGATTGAGATACATGAGCATTTGGTTTTATATAGCGTGTTCAATAACTAACACAAAGATTATTCATGCTGATTATAAATATGAAGGTAAAGAAGAAGTGGGGATTAATTCAAATGTAGAACTCATTACCTTACCATTTAACAATATTACAGAAAGGCAGTTTGAATTTTTAGAGTTGTTTTTCGAACCAAATTATTCACTTGAAGATTTTTTCTCTCAAAGATATAGTTTTAATGACCATCCTGTATTAGCAAAAATAAAAAAGTACAGTTCTTTAGAACAATTAAGAAAGACTCTGGAAATAAGAAAAGGTAGCCCTCTAACTCGAGGTTCGATTAACGGATATATTAAGAAATTACAAAATTTATCAATACTCGAAATTTCCCCCAATCCAGAAGATAAAAAAGAAAAAACTATAACTATCAGTTATATAGGAATAGCATTTTTCTTACAGAATTTATTTAATAAACAGAATTAGAATTAAATATAATAAATAAACAAAAAAAACATTAGTAATACTCAAAAATTAGCAAATTCTGAGAGGATAATTAATGCAAAAATGTTATTGGTCTAGAGCCCATGCTTGCTTAATAGAGCATGATCAAAATCAAGAGAATGTATTTATTGTTGCTTCGAACGATCCAAGTCGGTCGGAATATATCGAGTTGATAAAAAAAACCGTAGGATTGTTTAAATTAAATCCTATTTTTGCAGTAGATTTGAGTAAAAATAATAATCGTCAAGCATTTTGCGATAACATATGTTCCTATATTATATCTTCTCGATTAATTATAATTGATTTATCCGGTCCAATCTTACCGAAATGTGAAAAGTGTTCTACCGAATACTTGCAATTTTCAATAAATGTTTTTTGGGAATATGGATATGCTGCGGGATTAAATAGGACTATTATCGTTATTTGTGATGAAAGTCAGGTAAAAGATATTCCTTTTGATATCTTTGACAAACATATCTTATCTTATACAATGGCGAGCTTAGAAGAAGACTTAGGAGAAATTATCAAAATTAAGTTAGCGGAAGATAATTATCCCGATTCAAGCCTAAAAGCCATTTTAAAAGATTGTTATGATAGTTTGAGAAAAATATGTGATTTACATTATCAAATAACAGCAAATTTTAGCGATCCAAAAGCTAAAATTGATACAAATTTAACTTATAATGAGGTTTTTTTAGCTGTAAAGAAAATTGAGAGAAACAAGGATTTATGTCTTGAATATTTAAATTTATATTACGAAGCGGACAATGAAGAGCTCACAGTGGGCGGGAAATTTGAAATATTATTAGAGGAAATGAGAATTTTGGTTTACTTAAACAAAGGAAGATTTCCCGCTAATGCATTTTACATACTTAAAAAAGGAGATCCTCAAAAACGTATGGTAAGGGAAGAAATCCTTCAAGCTTTAGCTAAAATTAATGAGAAGATCTCACAGATTTGAAATAAAGGATTATTTGATTGAATTAAAAAGACTTGTATTTATAGCTGTAGTTTAACTGAAAAATTTTTTAAAAGATTTACAAACCCTAACGGATATTGTAAAAAATGGAAACAGGACCGACGCAAAAATTTATATAGATGGATTAAAAGATAGAAAGTGAAAAATTCTTGCTGCCGATACGTATTTTACTATTTTAAGAACCTATTCCCCCCTTTATAGTTAATTGTGGAAATCTTTTATTAAGATATTAACAATTGAGCTTTCACCTAAATAACATTTGAAATAAAAATTGTATTAGTCCGTATTAACAAATTTGACTCTATTCATATGTAAATAGTATCTTAATCTACCTTTTAGAATATGATTCTAGATAGTAATAAAGATTTTTTGCCAAGAAACTTTTTACTACAACTTATTGTCAGAATCACATTTTACTAATTTTTTTTCTATACAGTTTTTTGTGTTTCACTAAGATAATATTTTGAGAAAGTAAAGAAATTAAAAAAGTAATACTAACAATCAAAAAATTGATTTTTTAATCCCATTCATTTCCAACTATTATTAAATTAACAGTAACTTATATTAGGGAGAATATATATAATGTACTCAATAAAAAAAATATCAGAGTCATGAAATATCTTTACCTTGATCAAAATCAGTGGAGTAGAATAGAAAGAGTCTTTTATCAATTAACTGAAGACTCTGAAATTTCAAGAATAATTCAATTAATAGAAACTCTTATTGATCAAGGTAAATTAAAAATTATAATTGATATTAATAGAATGAAGGAAACATCCCAGAGAGAAGACAATATTAGTCGAAGAAGACTTACAGATTTAATGTTTAAATGGTCTAATGGATTTTATGTTATACCTTGCTTCTTTTTAGAAGAATACGAGATTAAAAATTACATTTGTAGAAAACAAGGTTTAATGGAAATTGATATACGAGAATTAGCAGTTAGTGATGATGCGGGGTATTTATTTTGTGGGAGACCAAGTTTTACTTCGACTAATATAAATGGAGAACAAATAATAGAATTAAATACCTTAATGAATGAGTATATCTCAAAACCTGAGTTTATACTATTACGATTTAATAAATTTTCAGAAATCAATGAGTCTGTGAGACAGCTTCATGTTCAGAATGCTGAAAATGCTCGCCTTCCTATTCAAGAAATGGATGATAAAAGACAACGCAAAAAATATCTTATTAAACAAAATCTTGGAGTATTATTAAGAAAAATAATGGAGACTTTTCAGATAACTGATGATTTTGAAGATAAAGTCTCAATAGAAAAGAGAGTTGCGAATCTTTTAATGGTTAGGGAATGCCTTCCTTCCCCTTTACGAAAAACCAGTGATATAATAGAATTTATGAAAGAATTTCCCCTAATATATACACATGCAACATTAATAAGTGCTAGAGATCGAGATCTGGGTCGTCCAATTCAACCAGGTGATTTAATAGATATAGTTAGCTATGTAGTACCAATTGTCCATTTTGATTTCATAGTTGGGGAAAATTACTTTATTAATTTAGCTAAACGAGAGAAGTTAGATCAAGATTTTGGTTGTGTTTTAGTTAATAAACTTGAGCAACTAGAACCATTTCTCCAGGAGCTTTTATAATCATTACAACTTATAGTTATAGTTAAAATCATAATTAAATTTGAATGTGAAATAAATTTCTATTTTAGATCTTCAAGCTTTAAAATTTCACTATCAGAAGATTTAAAAGATGCTGTAGGAAGTGGAAATGTCCATTACATTGACAAAATTCTAGACGAGATTGAATTTAGACCTCAAAAGTATTAACCCATAAAAAATAGATGTTTATGCTGCTAAAAGACAATTTGCTATAAAGAGAGTTTTCTCTCCTTATTTTTTTTATTTCTGACCATGATCAAGCTATACTTTTATTTAATAAATTATCTGTTACAAACTCCTCCAAATTTGGTAATCCTCCAAAATACTTACTACAGAAAACCATGATTTCATTATATTCCATTGACTTATGTGTTTTCCCTTTTTTTAGGAGAGATATAAAATAATACATCGTTTTTAATTGTAATTTATTAAAATCTGAATCATAGTCTCCCTTTTTTCGATATCTGAACGCGATTTCGAAATAGTTAAAAATTTGACTATCAAGAGTACCTGATTTATATAAATATTCCAATTTTTTGCTGATTTCTGTTAACGAAACACGTCTGAATGTTTTATCATGGAGTACACAGAAGTAGAATCCGAACTTGAATAACGCCTTCGAATATTCCTTTTTTGCAATATCTGTAAGCCTGTTTTTAAAGCTCTTTTCAAGATGGTAAAAGCCCCTAATCAAAACATTATCATAATCAAATTGAATAGTATCAGTTTCAGGAATCTAATCTCTAATGTCTGTCCCGTATAATAAATTATTACCATCACCCAAAATAAAGTAAAGAATTTTTACACCTTATTGGTCGTGCTATTTTACATACCTAGTTTCAATTAAGGTAATTGGTACCAATTATCCGATAAAGTTTGAATTCTTAATATTAAATAATTTAAAATTAATTTTTTTTATTTGATTTGTATGGAAATTCCAATAAAAACTTTAAAAATTGTTAACTTGGAACTTTATAAATTACACAATAAATCTAAGAGAATATTTTTCCACCTATCAAAAGATTTATATATATATAAGCACCCAAAATGATCATAGGTTGCTAAGATTATGCGATCTATCATCGGATTTTGCGGTGAATAGCAGTAAGTTTGGGTTTAGTAGAGTAAAGAGTATAGTAGTGTGGATGATTGGAAAAGGATAAGAATATTTTGTATATAGTATAGAAAGCGTACAGATAAGGATAAGGCTTATTTTATAGGAAAAGATATGTATGCTGTTTGTTTGAATGTTTCGCTTTTTCATGTTGTAGGGATAACAGGATTGGGTTAGCTTTTTAATTGTAGGTATAAGATTATATGAAATTTATAGAGCTAGATTAAAGACAAAAGATTAGGCAGAGAGCAATTTTTTACCTATTTGCTGCGAAATTCAACCTACAACACAGAAAATAGGTGAAAAGCAAATTATAAAATATTCAAATTATAAAACTAATATTATAATGGATGTATCCAGTGTGGCGTTCAATAGAAATTTAGATATTCCTCCGAAAGTTGAAAATATTAACGTTACTTTTTATACTTTTGTAGGATTAGGATATTATGTGATCGGGATTGCTGATAAATCTTTAAGATACTGCATTGATAACCCTTATTGGTATGATAGTAAATATATCACTTCTGATTACTTTACTGAATTTAATTATGCGGACCCAGAAATTGCTGATTTGTCTTATAGACTTAAATGTTTTATAATAACTAATGATGAATATAAACAATATGTTGGAACGCCTTTGGAAGACTGGTTGAACAAGATATTAATTCCCTTTAAAATAATTGACGGCAAATTTAATTTGGTCCCAAAAAAAAATCTTTTCAAATAAAATTTGCCTTTTTTTTTTAATTTTAAAATATCCTTTTGGATACTCTAATTTACAATACCTAACCTTCCCATATAATATTACTTACACTCTAGAAAAATATTCCGAGACAATTATATTCTATACATCCCAAGCTCGTATATAGACCCCAATACAAACGAGACTGTTTCATTCCAAGAAGGAGATATTGTCGCACTTCGATATAATTCTCCTGTAAAGAGCGGAATCCCTATTGGTATAGGAACCCTATATCTTGAAAATAAAGGATACAATTACGATTCCCATGCCACTATTCCAAAAGCAGAAATTTTATTAGTGAATGCAAGCTCTGATGTCGCATATTCAGAATTTACCAGCGGATATTATTATCAAACTCCAATACAACCCACTCCGTTTAATACTGAATATAATAATCGATATAGTGCCATTAAAATTGATCTGAATTTCACTTCCCTTTACGAATCTACCAGCAGTACGGTATTAAACTTCACTCATATTGTATTTTCAGTCCCCGATCCTACTTACGAGCTTACCATAAACGAAATTGTCATTCTTGAGGAATCTTATGAACCAACCACTCAGGATGGAAGCTTTGACGGTCGTATATGGCAATATACTGAGATAGAGTCTTTTGATGCTGATGAAACTCCTGAAGATGATTATTATCAAGTAAGTTTGACAAATACACCGCTATTCTACCCCGATTCTGAGTGGTTAGAATATTTAAATATTTATGACGAAGATGGTAATTATTATACAGCTGGAATTACAGGAAATGATCACCAACTCCACTTCAATCCGACAAACGATACATTTACATGGAACCCCAGCTTTAACCAATTCCCTGAATATTTCGGTATGGAATTCCAAGAACCGTTAATAATTGAACCTAACAAAACTCTATACATCGAATATGTTACTAATACTTCATGGGCAGAACCAATCCTTATAGATGTCGAAAATGTAGATCTTAGCTCCATCCGAATGATTTACGACTATAATTATCTCCTTAAACCAGAACATTATGACTGGTATTCAAACCTATTTGGTGTAGATCACTCCTATGAAAGTATCTCATATTCCCTAAAAGACGAAACTGAGTATGAGGTTGTTCAGTATTATTATGAGGAGTTTACTGTTTATTCAAATAGCTCACAATACATTCACACATTTGATATTGGCGACCTTATTTTCGAAGATGATTTTGTAAATATTAGCCTCTATAAAGTAATTGGTTTAACTACGACTTTCGGAACTGAAATTTTAAACGATAATGCTGATTTCACCGTTGTATTTAACGAATCTACTAACGAACTCAATATTACTGATCTAAATTCTGCTGATGGACTACTTGATACTTTTGATCAAATAATGGCTATTGTTAACTTTTCATACGGTCCAATTTCAAAATATTCTGAAATTTACATGAAAGATACATTTAACTTAACCTATCTTTCTGATATAAAGGATACTTTCTATAATTATTTAGAGGTTGATTATCAATATTCAGCTGAATCAGGTTCAGTTCTCTTTTCCGAAAGTTCAGAAAGTATTACAAGTGAGACAACGCTATTAGAACCGATTGATTATAACAGAAATCCTGATATGAGTAATGCAAATAAAAAATTAATTGGTTATACTTCTGAATTATATGATCACTTTGAAATTTATAAAGATGAAAGCTCAATAATCTATACCGCAGATATCGATATGGACGGTGAGCCAGATTATAAGCAGACGATCGATGTGAATAAAGATGGAGTTATTGATATAGTTAGATATGGTATTGATGATCCGGAGAACCCAAATGAGATTTACTGGTACACTATAATCCAAGACTTTAAGAATCAAGAAATAAGTGTCTCACGCGAACTACAAGAAGAACAACGAACTAAGTGGTTTGATATTGAAGATACTCTGTTTGCTCACTACGATTTCAATCTTGGAAAGCTTGTAAAGATCGTACTCTCCTTACCCCTTTTACCACTCCATATAGCTAAAATGCTTCTCCCTGATGTCGATTACTGGGCTCAAAAATCAACTCAACAATTAATAAATAAGGAGGAATATACTCAAACTTCCTATTACAGCATTAAATCAGATGCAGACCGAGATGGTTTTGCCGATTCTCAAATTGACTTCGAAAGTAAAAAAACAGGTGTTTACTATGAAATTACAGAATACAAAAAGACAATCCTTGCCGCAAAATTTCAAGATGTATTTACTTACTTAGCTGAATACGTAGAAAGAAGTATTGTTTCATTATTTACTGGAGTCACTGAAGATTCTGTATTCAATGAGGAGTTAAAATCAGAATACTTAGAATCAGGTAATTTTAGTCAAGCTAATATAATAGTTCAAGTAAATGCTCTGACTTTACGTGCTACTTACAGAAAGTTCACCGAGAATACAACCACCTCCTTTATTGATAGTTTCGAACAATCTTCAATAACAGTAATAGATTGGAATGAGGGAGAAATTGAAGAGCAAAGAATTTATCGTGATGTCTTTGAAAATTACGAGGTTGAAGATCTAGAATCCTTCTTTACAGATGTATCGACAGAGCATAAAGTCACCAATATCGAGACTGGGCAAGAATATAGCGTATTATTTGATCCCGAATTGCCTTATGCACACCCTGCAAATATTACTTGGGAAACCGGTACATGGGGTCCAGATAACATTCCCACCCAATTTGACTCATTACAAGTTATAAACTTTATAGACAAGGAGGATTCCTATACAACCAATGCCTTTGAACCAAAAATACCAATACATATTAGAATTCCTAACCGTTTCTCGTTGTATAATGATTACGGCAAAACTTCAAGAGCTCAAGTAGATGATAATGGCTGGGTTGAATTTGAAGTGGAAGGTGTACTTATTACACCTCCTGGCGGAGTCTATTATACTTCTGATATTGAATCATTTGCCTCTGGGACAGCAAAAACAAGTGGCTCCTATTTCTACGTAGATAGTGACCAAAATGGTTATTATGAAACTGTCTATGTTGTCAAATATTCTAGAACCAATAGATTCGGCGCTCCCGTATACGATGTTATGTCAATTGGTTTTAATAACGACGGAATTCATGATTTTGCTCCATATGAAAAATTACGAACAACAGTGACCTCTGTATCCGATTTTAGCAACTTAGCTTCCGAGTCCACACAATTTGGAACCGATTGGATCTATAATTTTAATAAGCTCAAAGATATTGCTCTTTTAGGAGAAGATGAGTCTCCTCTCGATAAATACAACCTCAAGGCGAAAGATACATTATTTGAAGTATTTAAACTTATATCCCAGAGCGAACAAAATAGCAAATTTTCAGAATTGTTCTATGAAATACGACACAAGGCTTATAACAAAGCGTGGGATATTTATAGAACGAAGCTACTAGCTGATATAGCAGAACAAGTATTTATGTCAGCTGTAGCCTCATTTGTAAGCGCGACCATAATTGCCATCACTGTCACAACAGGAACCCCCCTTGCGCATCTAGCTTATTTTGCCGTATATACATTAATGACCAAATTTTCAATTGATATGAAATTAAAAGAAGCAGAATCGCAGTCACGTTCCCAAACTTTCACACCTATTTCAATTGAACAGCGAGACCCTGTTTCACTCAATGAAAGATCTGTTGCTGATCGGGTAGGGCTGAAAGATAGTATGGCAGCAGCATTACTTGGTCATCCAGGAGGCTATTATACCGCAGTAAGTGGAGGAGAACCTGGAAATATGTATACTGCAGAAGCATTGGTAAGTCCACCTAACTATGCTCGTATGCTTGGGGCGTTTAGTTTCGGCTTCTTAGGCCTTCTTTGGGAAAACTTCCAAGACATGGGAGAATCTAACCCCGATACCTACACCGCCCTTGATTTTGACGATATGAACCTCGACTACCGCCATCTCACAAGTGAACTATCATCATTCAACAAGTACCCCAATTATGTTTATAAAAATACAGAAAATGTCTTCCATCCATATACCCAGAGTTATGCAAATACACTAGGTTTCCTTGAGACAAAAGTAAGAAAAATATCTAACAATCAACTTGACACCATTATCCCCACCACAATTGACGGAAGGCCAGAATACCGATTCATTAATGGCACTACTCAGGGTTTAACATTACCTTTATCTGTACTTTACAAACCAGTTGTCCTAAGCAAAGAAAGATATGGTAAAATCCAACCTACTCCGGGACATTTAGTTATTACTGTTCAAACCAAAGATTATAATAATACAAAAGGGATAAATCCATACACATTAACTCATGTGGAACAATTAGTTGGGTATAAGGCTAAAATCCCATTAATCAACAAAGAATTTGAATATCCTATCCAATATATTTCAATCGATATGTTGAAACAATTAGGAATACTCCCAATTTATTTTGCAAGAGATATTATTATCAATAAATCATACTACGCAATAGAAGATGGAAATCTCTACTTTACAAAATCTTTAGAGGAAATTGTATCCGAGCAGTATTCGGAATTTGAGACAGAACTGCAGCAAGCAGATCTATTTTTAACTACCATATATTTCGACATCCACATCTTTTTTGATCGATTTGTCCCTGACAATACAACCGAAACAAATAGCTTAGCCTTAGCCCAAGCAACATCCTATGCAATAATGGATTATTTCAATCAGTACACATATGCCGAAGTTACCGCTAATATGATATCCGAGATTGCCTATACCGAGACTCTTACATTCTGGTCAACTCTTATCAGTGCACCTCTTGTCTTCCTTGGTTCATGGGCAATAATGGGGACCAAAACATTTTTAGCGCAAGCAGAAGTAGGAACTGTTAAAGCACTACTAACTCAATTCGCAGGCCAGTTTATCATGGCCCCCATTAAAGAAGTATTTCAGGAAATTATTGAAGACGGATTCAAAGAAGCAATAGCCGAAAATTTTGTAGACCTGATAGGCGGAACTGAAGACCTCGGGTTCTGGTTATCCTCTCTGTGGACATCTAAAAGAGAAGTAGGTGGCGCATTAAGCCAGATCTCTTTAGGTAAAGTGGAAGGCAAGACCAGCCTTGGATCAGTGCTCTCAATTGCTTCGGCGCGCCTCTCGGGAGATACTGAAGTAAAGAACGCTATTCTTACCCAAATGAAGCAAGAGTTAGCACAGAAAACACAAGAATATCAACAAAAACGGGCAGAAATGAGTACATGGCAAAAACTTATGAATGCTGGAACGTTCAGAATAATCGTTATGACAGTAGCCTCCCTCTTTTTCGGAGGATCATCCTTTCTTGCGCTTCTAGGGTTAAACAAAGCCCTTAAAACAACAGCAAATATGGCACCACGAATTTACGGAGAAGCTAAAGCTAGATCCCACGCAAATAGAAAAGATGGAATCATTAAAGCCTACGGAGAAAACAACTTCTATGAGAATTTAAAAAATATGGAAAATCAAATGAAAAAGCCCTCTAATATCGATGGAGAAGCTCTTAACAGCATATTTAGAAGCCTGCAAAAATTAAGTACAACTACCGAGACAAACATCGCACCTTCTATTGCTGGTGCTCCACGAATCAATCCAAATCCAAAATCAGTCCAACGAAATCTGCTTGCAGAAAAATTTAATAAAATAGCGAATTTTGAAAATTTTGGAAATGTAGATTCTGATAAATCATTCAAAGAGCGATGGTTAACTCAAACCGACGGTCCTGGTGGAAGTATTAGTTTAATACATGAATTCTCTGTCAAGAAAGATATATCGATACTTAGTTTATTTAAAAATTTAGAAATTGATGTAATGGATTACTCTATAGCTATTAATTCTAAAATAGTGGATTCAGAAAATTTTGATACTATTTTAAAACCTCAAGACCAACTCCTACTAGCTCCTATTTCTAAAGGAAGGAAGCCAGATCCCTCATCTGTACGGGATGATATCAGTGGTGAAATAACTGAAAGCAGTATTGATGCCGAGGAAGGAGCGTTTGCACTATATGACCAAATTGTAAGAAAAGCCTTACACGCAGAGTTGTTCGGTCTTGAATTTGAGAAACCTACAAAGCCATTGAAAAAGACTGAATTAAATTTGGATAAAGTAGCACGAGCTAAGACATTTTTAGAATCTATTCTATATAATGGTAAAAAAGTAATTGTTGATGGGGCCTTCAATTGGGAAGTTTTAACCGTGCTTAAGGAAAAGTTTGTTAAAGGGGAGGAGTTTAATTGGGAAGAAGGATTAATCGCCGATGTCGCTGTTTTCTATATGGGTGATAAAAATATTATTTCTAATGTAAATAAAGTTGAGAAAGAAGTTGAGAATGAGAATGTAGTTGAAAATACAATTATGGATGATAGCCACAATGAATTTGAAAATTTATACTTTAGGATTTCCAACGAAATAATAAAAATTTATAATGATCCAAGTACCCAAATACCAAAAGATTTATCTGACATTTTCGGGGATGTTCTGGAGATTAAAAACATTAATCGACCCATTCCTAT
>SDBT01015411.1_pt1 | contig 12146 bp, 12 predicted proteins | sample 2277101 | NCBI WGS metagenome assembly SDBT01 (sample SAMN10404973, study PRJNA504765) | marine sediment metagenome | isolation source: marine sediment core GS10_PC15, 103 cmbsf | place: Arctic Ocean: Southern Knipovich Ridge | collected 2010
ACGCTCCCACTTAACACACTGATCATTGGTGGTACAGTAACCCTCTATCTGGTTGCAGTGGCTTGATGAGGCGCCGCACACGTTTTCGTTGTTCTGCTGTGCGATGTTGCGCATATGATCAGTAACCGGAGCACAAACACCGCCACTTTCACCGGGTGTCCGGTAGGGGCATACGCAGCAGTTGATTTTGGTTACGTTTGTCTGGGTATCACAGGCTGACACCTGATCGCAGGTTTTCCTGTGGAGCGTGCCCGAATCAGGGCATCTGCCGTGCTCATTGTAGTACTCTGCATGACGATACGTCCAGTAGCAGTTCCCCGGACCGTACTGGCAGCACCAATCACCGGATGTCTGTGCAGACACCGGCTGCGGCATCAGCAGAACAGCGAACGTGATGAGCGCGAACGCTGCTAAGGGTATAATTCGCAGAATCGTCATGATATTTACGGTAATTGGATGCTATATATATTACGGGTATTTGCATCAGAAAAATATAACGTCTTTTCATCGTCCGATAAAAATACTGACGAAATAGTATAATCACGGTCCAAATCAGCAAAAACGGGAATCGCAATAACCGACTTACTCCCCGTACTCGCATTGATCTTATAAAAAGTATCGTTAGTATTTACCGCAATTTCAGGAGCAAAGCCAGCGCCGGTTTCCAATCGTTTTGGAACGCCACAGTATATCGTACTGCTATCCGAAGAAAATGCGCACTTGGACGTCCATGTCTGTAAATTGAGCGTTATTGTCTGGCCTCCTGCTGTTTCGCCTAAGGCATTAACGAGATAGAGTGACGGGTTGTACCGTGTTTCTTTGGTGTAAACACTATAGAGCAGCTGCCCGCCGCCTGGTGACCATAATCCCTCAAAACCCCTGCCATTTGTTACAATCGATTTAAAATTTTCTCCATACACACCTATTGGATATATCTCCTGACCAGCTTCATTATATGATTCACGGTAAAGCGCTATAACCTGGCCATTCGGCGACCAGTTTACATTAACAGAATCTTCATTTTCTCCAAGCGGCTCAATAAGCTGAATTGCAGATCCATCCGGATTAGCCATCGCAAGCCACTTATCAGCTTCAAAATCTGATACATTCAAGAAGCCGACTTTATTGCCCGATGGAGAAAATTTGATATCATCCCAATCGTCAGGCAGCGTAACCTGCTTTTCTTGATCAAAGTCGTACAATATTTTTCGATTATCAGGAAAAGTTATAATCGCCTTATTATTCGTCGGCGACCATTCTACTTCTTCGGCCTGAGGAAATAATGTATCTGATAAAGATTGTGTAACCCCATCCTCGTCAATTTGATAAAAACTGCCCTCACGTTCGTCATAGTACCGAATTCCCGTGCCTCCGGGAGTGAGCTCAGCGGCATCTGCGCTGACACTAATTATCGGTTCAACGGTCGTAGGTCCTCCCGTCGCAACCGTACCCGGACCAGCCACATTCGCGTTTAACGGCAGGCCGCTATTTACCGCGGCATTAGTATTAATAATCGGCGTTGTATTAACTGCCGGGGCGCCGTTTATAACAGGTACTGTTATATTAACGTTGGCAGCAGCATTTACATTTTCATTACTGTCTAACGGTCTTGTAATATCCCGGATAAATACAAAATATATAAGGAAACCAAACGCTATCGTCACGATGATAAACACGATGATCAATAAAATCTTTTTTATACTCATACTGATGTTATCTACTGATTATTGAAAATAATAAAATAAGGGCTAATATCTTAATTCAACCTCGAGGCAGCAAGTCTGGTCACCTAATAGTTCTGCATCTGTGCATCCTGTTGTGCCTCCCTCGCCCCCACTCTCCTTATGCTTAAAGTTTTTCAATTCGCCATTTAACATAAACTGGCATGTTTTGGATTCCACCTCATCATCGTTACAATCATTTTCATCACTGCAACCAACGTCTCCAGTATCTGCGCAACATATGGATGCCGCACCTTTTGTTGCTGTACCATCAGTGCATACGTAACGCTGTGATTTGCCCGTAAATCCCTGGGCACTTGATGATCCTCTTTTTCTAAATCCCGGCTGCCCTTGATACCAACAGGGAAAGTCGGTATTTCCTGAATAATGCAAAGTGTCATATCCGGTCTCGCCCTCCTCACAATTGATACGTATCCAGTTATCCCCACTGCAGTCCATACTCTTTCCGTATTTACAACCTTCGGTAGTTCTCTCAAGCGGGGTAAAAACAGTTTTTGTGTAATGCGAACATGCAAATGCTTCGATACCATTACGAACCATCTGTGCACTAATTTTTTTGCAATCATCCGCCACCTGTGCAAATTCATCACAAATCAACTTAGCATCTTTGCACTGATACCCCGTACCCCATGGCGTACAGATCGTATTAGCGACTTTTTCAGAACATTTCCCTGAATAAATACACGTAGTGTCTATATTATCAATTTTTACCGTCCCTGTATCGCCGCACGCAGTTGCGCCTGATTTATGCGGAACCGCATCAGTGTAGTCTTCACACCAGATTGTATCACTGAATAGCCTCTCAATTCCGGCGCCGAGATTCAGGTCAAACTTAACAAGATTCGGATTTACGAAGTACAGGATCATATACGAACCAAGAGTCAGCGCGAGACCCAGCATAGCTGCAACGATCGTTTCTTTTGCGTCCGTGATCTTTTGCTGGCTGCCGAGCGAGATAACATACTTGATTCCGCCATACATGATCATGACCGCGGCGAGAATACCGGCTATCGACGCGAAGTAACGGTAGATGCCGACAATATAGCATCCGAGATTTTTTATATAGTGGGCATCTCCAATCTCATACGTAACGCCTGGGATGCGGATATTTAACTGGATTGCGTCTGCTGGACTCGTAACTTTGCAGTTGTTGCCATCGTTAACCTGCGCATGGGCAGTGAGAGGGATCATCAACAGGGACGTAAATAATATCAGAATACATATCGTGCCGACAAATTTTGATACATGTCTAAACTTCATAATACGTAATAATATATGATTTTAACAACTATTCCGATTTCTCTTCAGGATGTGATTCATATTACAGATCTTCTAGGTCAAAAATACTCGTATTAACATTATTGTTGCTTGATCCAGTGGCCGTGGTTACCACTCCTTTATCCTGCCACGTCGCGGTATCTACATGCCACTCACCATCTTCCTTAAAAAACAAAAGGATAATCTCCTGGTAATACGTATCATTGACGGGACCTTCCTCCACACGCTGGGTTGTAAATTGTACAGTTGCCCGATCACCGCCCATTGTTAATTCTGGCATTGAAAGAACTCGGGTGGTTATTGAGGTAAATGTATTTGTTGCCCCTGCCGCTCGCTGCACCCGCACATAATCATCAGCCCAGATCTGCATCTTATCTGTCATATAAGTTTTCAAATCAAGTATGTTTTGGAAGTCGGCATCCGATGAGTAGCTCCCAAGCCGTTCAGTAAAGAAGCGCGCAATCCTTTCAAGAGCAAGCTCTTCTGGCTCTGCAGTTGTATTTTGATTCACCGCCGGTTCAGAGTTCACTGTCGCGTTGACAACAGTAACGTCATTGGTAACCGGCTGCGGCGTTGAATTTACATTCGTTACTGAATCCGACTGAAAATAAAGCAGCCAAACACCAACACCGGCAATAATCACGATGGCGGCTGCGATGATAATTGCTACTGCTCGTTTATTTTCTTGTGTCATAATTGTATATTATTAATTGCTCTCACTATTGTTAATACTGTTTGCTTAACCCTCCTGTTCTGCGCGGGATTCAGCAAATTCTTTTTTTGCAGCTTCTATTTCAAGTAGCTGACGGGGGTCGGAAGTGATAATCTGATCCTCAGTATATGAAGCGACAACCTTTATCGCTGCGTGCTTCGATCCTGCAAAAAAGATCCCTTCTCCGACTCCACATTCAAGCAATAAATATTTCTCTCCCTCGGTCAGGAGAAATGTCTTCGCTACGAGATCAATCGCCGCGGGTGACTGCTTCATAAGCAGCTGAATTGCGGAGTTGGTAACAATTGCTTGTCCGTATGGCGAACGAAGGAAATCATTAACATCCTGGGTGATAGTCGTCACACCGAGATAATATTTTCGACAACGTTTCACGAGCGCATAAATAAACTTGGCTGACTCTTCTTGTTGCATAAGCCACCAGGCTTCATCAATTACCATGATTCTCTTTTTTAGCTCAGAACGCACCGTATTCCAAATATACGATACGATTAATGATATTCCTATCGGCTTTAGTTCGTCTTCAAGGTCACGAACGGAAAACACAACAAGCTGATTTGTCAGCTCAACATTACTCTGATTATTAAGCAGTCCGGCAAACGTACCTTCGGTATACTTTTTCAAACGTATTACAAGCTCTTCAGCGCCAATCATCCCCTCGAGGACTTCTTCAAAATCTTTAAACAACGGGGATTCTACTCTTGAAAGGTCAGCTTCAGCCGTTATGTCCTTCTTGGCATATGTTTCAATCAATGCCCGATCGATAATTGAGTCTTCTTCGTGAGTAAACTCTCCAAGCATCAAACGCAATAAACCTTTCAATGTAATGACAGCTGATCTGATGATATCTGCCGTTTTCTCATCTTTATGTGTCGGGCGCGGTAAATCAAACGGATTAATTTTACTTTCAGAACTCAGTGAAATATTAATGTATGTACCGCCGACAGCGTCAGACAGATATTTATATTCCATCTCAGGATCAATGACAATAACATCCGTGCCAAGCATCATGCTACGTAAAATCTCAAGCTTGACTGTATAACTTTTGCCTGCGCCGGATGTGGCGAATACTACAGAATTGGCATTTTGGAGTGAAAAACGATCGAACAAAATCAAACTATTATTATGACGGTTGATACCATATAAAATTCCATTATCGGAAGTGAGCTCTGAGGAAATAAACGGAAAAGATGAAGCACATGGTGATGAGCTCATATTGAAACTAACCGCGAGCTCATCCTCTGCCAATGGGAGTGTGGAATTGAAACCCTGTTCTGCCTGATAAAAAACGCGCTTCGTGTAGACGAGTTTTGAACCGTAGAGTGACTCAACCTTCTCGGTAATCTTATCCAAATCCTCCTTGCTCTTCGCATAGACTGTTGTATACAGTGAAAATTGAAAAAAACGTTCAACCCCTTGTGTGAGATCATCACGTAATTTTTCTATGTCCCGAAGGGCAGTTTCACGTATAGGATCACGTGGGGCGCCTTTTTCCGCATCAGCCAGTATCTGCGCCTCCAGAGCACCAACCTTATTCCGTAGCTGCTTTAAAATGATTTCAGATCCAACCGGATAGAAGAACATTGCGACATCGAGTGGTATGTTGAGATTAATAACCGGAGCAAACCATCCGACACGGATGTATCGGGGATATGTAACAACAAACATCGTCCGTACAAACCGCGAACCGAGCTCTAAATAACGGGACTCCACTTTCATCGAAGCCGGAGCAATGAGATCCCGAACCGTCACGACCCCGCGACGATACACCTTCTCCGCTTCTAGAAGCGTCTTTTTCTCCTCTAGCTGCTCACGCGCAAGCTGTTCCTGCTGATCACGAGTCAGATCAGGAGGCGCTTCTGTAGGTACTGCTTTAGTTTTTTTGAATAACTCTACCATATTATTCTGCTTGTTGTTCTACATCGAGCTTACTTACGTCTACCAGTCTCTGCTGGTCGTAGGTATCCGGATTATACGTATTATAGAAAAGTTCGATAAGTCCTTGCGTGTCAAGTGGGACCGCTTTGAGTCCGATTGATCCGAGTCCATCAACGATGTAATCTATACGCTTTAATAAGTCAATACGATGCTTATCAAACTTTTTCTGTTTAATGTTTATAACTGTTGTCGGAGAGAGCGATTCCTTGAGCCGTGATATGAAACCTTTTGACTTAATTGAACCTACGGCAAATGGCACAACAATATAAAAACGCTTGCTCATAATATCTGCGAGCTGCACCAGCTCAGCAATATACTGGCGATACTCCCTGGTTTGCACTTTGAGCAAATCATTGGTCTGTTCTTTTTCAATCGCTTTCAGCCGTTCAAGGTAGTCATCAATATTCAATTTTCGTGATTGGATAAGAATCTGAATAGGAAAATCCAGTGAATTCAACCATTGAACATATCCCTGAATAACGGCATTTTGCTCGTCTTCAGACTTCAAAGAAAAATTGATCGACGAGACCAATACAACAGAACGAAGCGTACCATCTTTTAATATGATAACGTTGTCTCTAATTTCGAGTATATGAAGATACTGCTGTGTTGAAGGGATGGCAGTTTTTTTTTGGATTTTTTCTTTTGGTGGTTTAGCCATGTGGTACGCAGTTATAATTCTTCGTCAATAAGGTCTTCCTGGTACGCTCCTCCCGTATCAACGACAAGTGAAAGTTCGTTCAGTCGTGAAACTGATAACCGCTGTTTTGGAATAATCTGCTTAGGAGGTTTTGGCTTTTCTTCCTTAACTGTCTTCATTGTTCCGAACTTATTCCAAACTTTGAGGGTAGGGCGACGTACTGTCTGAAGCATATTTAATAAGAAAAAATGAAACGCCCGACCATTAATTTTTAGAAACGCAAAAACCCCAGTCAGTGCGAAAATCAGCAGTCCCTCAATGGCCGCCATCCAGAAAGGTGCAAGTTTGAAAACTAAAAAAATCAATCCTGCGCCAATAAGAAAAGTTATAAATTGGCGCACGGTCAACGGACCGATGATCTTATTCTCAACATCCAGAAATTGCGGAACAACGAACTGTTGCATTTCTATTAAATCGTTATTGAACTATTCAAACTATTGATTGCAAAAAATTCATCTAGTAGCATGAACGGCCGGCTCTCTGATGTACGCTTGCTAATGACTTCATCAATGCCGGTATTTGTTTCGATACTTTCACGGCCTATTTCCACATAGAGCATATGCAGACGTGATCGTTTCCATGCCTCAATGCCATCCATCCTTATCTTCCATGAGTCTTCCTCGAGAAGCTCTATCATTTCCAGAACTTTATCTGCTGCTTCCTGAGGGCTCGCTCCCATGCGCCTAAATTCCTTCAGATCAAGTGCACCGAGCTCATCAACGGGCCCAACGACTGCCATTGGTTGTTTGATGTCAACCATTTTTGGTCGGTCCGTTTTATCCTCGGTAACCCGTACTCTTCTCGGCATGTCTGTTGATGACGTTCCATAGACCGCGGTTGCTTCTGGTGAAACCGGCGCGGGTTCAACTGGCGGAGCTGGCTCAGTTGGCTTGAGTTCTTCAACAAGAGACGGTTGCTGGATTTGGTCTTGCTTTTCAACAATGCTTGCGGGCTCAGGCTTCAAATCCTGCTTTTGTGGCTCTGCCACTGGCTTTACAATATCCTCATGTGGCAACACGGGCTGTGGTTTATCCTCCTTAACGCGAGGTGGTTCCGGTTTTTTGCCCTCACCCGGCCGTGGCACAAATGCTGGAGGAGGCGCTGGAAGCATACTGCCCCCAGATTCCCCTTTTGTTCCTGATTCAGTGCTCTCTTTTTCTGCCTCGGATTCCTTTTGCTTTTCCTGCAGATAACCGGTCTGATGTAGTCCTTTTAATTCCTTGTCGACATTTTTTACGATCGTATCCGCTTGATCGTCCGGCAACTCGAGTCCACCTACCTTTACTGGCCGCATGAGCAACTCTTTTGTTTCAATTGGGGTACGAATTTCGCGAAGCTGTGATTCTAATACTTTTGTAAATCGCACTAAAAGTATTTCATTTTCAAACTGTAATCCCTGCTCGCGGATAATTTTTTCTATAACATTATTCGCAGCAAATGACGAATCAACTGGTGACTTCGCTACCATTTGATCAAGAGCTTTAGCGTGCTGTTTTATTTCCAGCTCATCATCGGGATCCATTTGTACTGGCGCGATTCTTGATTCTGAAATGGGCGGCGCCGGTTGAAACGTTGCAGGTTGAGGTGGTGGTGATTTCGGTGCTGGTGGCGGAGGAGGAGCGCTCGGAGATGGCGGCGGAGCCGGAGGCGCATTTCTTTTTGGTACAGGTGGCGGAGAAGATACCGGCTTCGGCACATCTGCTGTCTGCTCTTTCTGTGCTGGTTTATATTCAGAAATTTTACCATCAGTAACCTTTTTTAGTTTGCCACTTTTATCCTTAACTAAAAAACCTCGGGCAAAGCTATCGCCAATGTTCTGGTTATTATCAACCATGGTTTTAAAGTGTTGTTATTGGTCTTGTTTGAGTGATATAAAAAATATTTCCCGCGAATGCCCACTCTACATCCTGCGGCTTTCGGTAGTGCTGTTCGATACGTTTACAAATATCTGAGAGCTTAATTATTTGCTTGCCGGTCAGTGCTTGCTGACCCTGCTGTTTTTTTGGTACAGCAACTTCCTTAGTACCCCCGGCGGTCTTTTGGATTATCATTTTCTTCTGCTGCGCAACAGTGATATCAAGTATCGTGCCGTCTTTCTTATCTATGATATACGTATCTGGTGTAATCATTCCGGATACGATCGCTTCACCAAGTCCGAATCCCGCTTCAATCACCATATGATTTCTGTTACGGGTCACGGGATGAGCAGTAAAACACACGCCCGATATTTCAGAATCAACCATTGTCTGGACTACAACTGCGACACTAATTGCTTTCTTGTCGAGACATTTTTCATGGCGATATACTATGGCCCGCGGTGTAAAAAGTGATGCCCAACAGCGTTTAATGGCGTCGAAAAGTTCACGCTTTTGGATATAAAGATATGTTTCCAGCTCTCCTGCCCACGATGCTGCATCTGAATCCTCTGCGGTTGCCGATGAGCGAACTGCTACAAATGACGCCCTCAGATCATTAAATTCATTTGTAATTATACTCTGTAAATCGCCTGGAAAGTCAGCATCTTCTGTCAAATTACGGATACGGCTGGAGAATTCATTGACCGATTTCAAATCCTTATAATTAACGCGCTCAATTCCGGCATCAATTTCAGCTCCAATCTCGGTTTCTTCTAAAAATCGGTTAAATGCAGCTGCCAGTACAACAAAGCCGTCCGGAACGGGAAATTTATTTTTAAAAAGTTCACCGAGATTAGCGCCCTTTCCGCCTGCAATCTCTACGCTTTTTTTGGATAACTTAGATATTGGAAAGGCGAACTCATTCATTAATTGTATTACATTAAAGTAAATTCATTATAGCATAATTTTAAAAGAAAATCAAACCAATAACTTTTACTAAAAACTGCCGATTTTAATGGAAAATGAAATTGAATTTACCCTAAAAAAGTGGTATATTTTACGCAACCAGACAGTATTTATTAAATAATCTGGTCATAAACACCATGGCTGTACAAAGTCCACAAGAACGGGAGCATTATAACCAATGGATGAAAGAACAGGCGAATGAAAGAACTTCGATTAATTCGACAATGGCTGGAGCTAATAGTTCCAAGCAGGAATATACCGACGAACAGCTGCAAATGGACTCGGTCAATCAAGAACTCGAATATGATGCTGCATTGGCCGATCAGCAGCAGCAAGTTGCTGCACGTCAATTACGCACCCAAAAAATGCAGAAGCTTCAATCCCAAGACCAAACAAGAGTAGCAAAAGCGATCTATACAGGGCCACCTCCAAAAAAATTTGGCACAGGGAGCTTTATCGTGGCATTCACGCTCGCAGCAGTTAAAGATGCGATAGATTTCTTTACTCTTGGCTGGGTTGGTGTGTTGGTAAACATTATTGTACTTCCCTCACTTATTATGATAATGATCATGTCCGGATCCGGCATTAAAGAATTTTTAAAAAAACGGAAGTCAGCACTTATGGGTATTGGCGTACTTGAATTTATCCCGTTTCTCTCTTTTATTCCGGCGTGGACAGTTGCTGTCCTCTGGGCAAAAATCGAATCAGATCTCGGCACAAAAATTTCTGTAAAGGGTGCTGCAAAAGCAGCGGGTAATATGAAAAAGACCGCACAGATGAGACTACTGCGCAGGATGCAGGCGCGGAAAGCACGACAAGAGCGGGGTCAGCAGGAGCAGCAGGATATCGAAGGGTAGTCGGAAACATTCACTATAACTACATGATTGAGGCGCACCTGTAATCCTTACAGGTATTTTTCTAGTAATAATTTTCCCGCCTCGCGAATATCCTCAATCCGGTAGAAAATAAACTTTCCCTGCGTAGTTATGCCCCACTCTAGTATAACATCCTTCTTCTTAATTTTTTTAACTGCCTGTAAAATTGTTTTGCGCTCTACTGCAGTTAATAATTTTGTATTACCGTCTGTGTGTGTTAACGTACCTTTCCGATACCAATAACTCACTTCAACTTTACCATGCCGCATTAAATCAACGACTGCACCTTTGACTGCTTCAATCACTACACGATCCTTTTCAATTAGTATCGTTCCGCCTTTTTTCCAGTTCCACGACGGATACGTTACGAAAAGCGCATCACCCTTCTGCTTATTCTGCAGTTTATCTACCGTGGCGGGAACTTGTTTTTTCGGCAGCCAATTTACATATAAATTTTTCCATGCACCATTCTTCATCTCAACAGTACGTATGGTCCATCCAACGTAATCTTTTATATTCGTGAAACGCTTCAAATCTTTAGACGACCGGACAAACTCCCACTCAGGATGCGGGAGGCCAGCGCGATCAATCATTTTTAGTCCCTGTAAGATAGTCATATATAGATAATGCTCTTTTATAAATCTAAAGATTTATAAATCAAATAACACTATTCGGCCTGTAAAGCTTTAGCTTTACGAAATAACCGCTAAACGTCATGTACGCCCGTAAAATCGACAATAGGATACGCTCTTTCAACCTCCAACAAAAATTCCTCTCCAAATTTCTCCTTATAATAATTATGGCTTGAATATCGATAATTGCCATTCATCGCTCCATATCCATGCTTTACAGAATTATGATGAATATAATTAAATCTTTTATAAAAACCTTCTTCATCTCGGATACAGGTATCCCAATAATTCCACCAAACCTGCCTGCCTTTTTCTCTATCCAACTTATTCAACTCGTAAGCGCTACCGCCATTAATAAACCTCACCAATTCACTCAATTCCTTTGCTTTGTTTAACGTCAATAAGATATGGTAATGATTCGCTAATACAACCCAAACGTGCATGATTATATCAAACTCCTTAATAACACGGTCTAATCGGGTGGTAATGATATTCAATTTCTTATCGTCATCAAACAACTTCTTTGCCTGAAGCGTACGGGCCGTAATAAAATAAATTTCCTTATCCTGATATATATGAAATGGTATGTGTTTTTTGAACTTATTTGTGTACATCTTTTTATAAATCTAAAGATTTATAAACCATAGGGGCGGTCTCTGTTATTAATTCAGGCGAGCTGTTTTAACTGATCCATCTCCGTAAACAAATAATCAGGACTATAAGTTTTTAATCGTGATTCTGACATATAACCCCATGTTACGGCGCCCGTAAGAATGCCGGCCTTCTTACCAACTTCAATTTCATGGGTGGTGTCACCTATAAAAATCGTTTTTGACCGGTCAAATTCGTTCCGCTTCAGAATTTCTTCAACAAACTGAAATTTGTCATGCACATCATGGTTCACCTCTGAAAAAATATTTTCCGCTCCAAATCGCTTTATTTCCTCAAATATGGTTTCTTTTATATCACCGCTATAAATAATCATATTTTTCCCGCTGTCTTTCAAAAAATGAAGCATTTCAATACTACCAGGAAATGGTATATTAGGCGGACATTTCATAATCTCTCGTTTATATATTTTTGTTTCCTCTTCAAGTGTGATTCCTGGAATAAACTTCTCGTAAAAAACCATATATGGCTGATCCCACGATTCACGAAATTCATCCAGTGTAAGTCGTTTCACGCCGTAATGCTCAAATACAAGCATTGCGACATTGTATACGTTATGAATACTGTCGTTGATTACTCCCGCCCAGTCAAAAATGATATTTTTTATTTTCATAATTTTCTTACAATACCCTTGGTCGCATCCACCGTGAACCACTAAAGGGTTCACGGTTGCCCAGTACCCTTTAGTGGTACGGGGCACCTCTTCTAATGAATTATACTATATTTTCCTTATCACCCCTTTTGTAGCATCAACTTCCAC
>SDBT01015412.1_pt1 | contig 12146 bp, 22 predicted proteins | sample 2277101 | NCBI WGS metagenome assembly SDBT01 (sample SAMN10404973, study PRJNA504765) | marine sediment metagenome | isolation source: marine sediment core GS10_PC15, 103 cmbsf | place: Arctic Ocean: Southern Knipovich Ridge | collected 2010
CCGGCCGATGCCGTAGATGTACGACAGCGAAATGTCGACCTTCTTGTCGCGGGGAATGTCTATGCCGGAAATTCGGGCCATATGACTCTCTTAACCTTGCCTCTGCTTGTGGCGGGGGTTCGGGCAGACGATGCGGACGACGCGCTTACGCACGACGACTTTGCACCTTTCGCAACGCTTTTTAACTGACGCCTGAACCTTCATAACCTACCTGAAACGATAAGTGACTCTGCCACGGGTCAAGTCATAAGGGGATAGCTCGACCAGGACTCTGTCACCGGGGAGGATTCGGATATAGTGCATCCGGATCTTGCCGGACGCGTGGGCAAGCACCCTGTGCCCGTTAGCCAATTCTACACGAAACATGGCGTTGGGCAAATTCTCCTTCACGGTTCCCTCGACCTCGATTGCTTCTTTCTTAGCCATTCACCCCTTGCGGGGCATTCTCCTCCCTGAGTTGGTCGCCCAAAATACTAAGTCTACAGATACTCATACTCTTACGGCAACGTTAGCACTTCGGCTTCGCCGTCCGTGATCGCCAGTGTGTGCTCGAAGTGCGCGGACAGCGCACCGTCGATCGTCCGCACGGTCCACTCGTCGTCGTCCCGCTTCGTCCGCCAGTCGCCCAGGTTGACCATCGGCTCAATCGCGATCACCATGCCCGGCCGCAGCGGCGTTCCGGTGTCCGGCTTGCCGTAGTTCGGCACCTGCGGGTCTTCGTGCATCTGCCGCCCGACGCCGTGGCCCACGTACTCGCGCACGATCGCCAGGCCCTCGCCTTCGACGTATGTCTGGATCGCGTGGCCGATGTCGCCGGTCTTCGAGCCGGCGCGAGAGGCGCGGATGCCGCGCCAGACCGCTTCGCGCGTGACGTCGATCAGGCGCTGGGCCTCCGGCGAAACGTTGCCGACGCCCGCTGACACAGCCGTATCGGCGACGAAGCCTTCGTACGTGCAGCCGATATCGATGCTGACGACGTCGCCGTCCTGGATCTCGCGCGTGCCGGGGATGCCGTGGACGATTTCATCGTTGATCGAGACGCAGACGGTGGCTGGATAGCCATGGTAGCCCAGGAACGTGGGGATCACACCGGCTTTCTTGAACTCGCGGCGGACGATCTCGTCCAGCTCCAGCTCCACCAGGCCGGGGCGCAGGCTGTCGACGAGCAGGTCGCGGACGCCGGCGACTATGCGCCCAGCCTCTTTCATGATCGCGATCTCGTCCCGAGACTTGACGACGATGGCCACGCCTAGCCCTCCAGCGCCTTCAGCAGATCGGCCGCGACGGCTTCGGGGTCGCGGCCGCCGTCAACGGTCGTCAGCTTGTCCTGGCTGGCGTAGTAGTCGACCAGCGACTGCATGTTCCCGATGTTCACCTTGAGCCGGTTGCGGACGACGTCGGGTTTGTCGTCCGAGCGCTGCGTCAACTCGCTACCGCACTTGTCGCAGACGCCCGCCTTCGCCGGCGGCGCGCTGACCTCGTGATAGACGGCGGCGCACGTGGGGCAGAGCCAGCGACCCGAGAGCCGGCGCACGAGTTCGTCCTCGGCCACTTCGACGTAGAGAGCGCGGTCTATCTGCTTTCCGGCGGAAGCCAGCGCCTGGTCCAGCGCCAACGCCTGCTCCGTGTTGCGCGGGTAGCCGTCGAACATGCAGCCGTTCGCGCAGTCAGGCTTGCTGATGCGATCGAGCAGCATGCCGATCGTCAGCTCGTTGGGCACGAGATCGCCGGCGTCGTAGTACGGTTTCGCCTTCTTGCCCAGCGCTGTCTCGGCGGCGATGTTCTCGCGGAAGAGGTCGCCGGTGGTGACGTGAGGCAGCCCCAGCGCCTCTTTGAGACGGGCAGCCTGCGTTCCCTTGCCTGCACCGGGCAGGCCGAGAAGGACTACGAACACGCTACCTGATGAAGCCTTCGTACTGGCGCATCATCAGCTGCGCCTCTATCTGGCGCAGGGTATCGAGCACGACACCGACGGCGATGATCAGTCCAGCGCTCGTGATGCCGAAAGCGGTCGAGCGGCTGCCCGTCGCCCCAGCGCCGACGAAGCTCGAGAAGATAAACGGCGCCACCGCCACCGAAGCCAGGAAGAAGGCACCGGCCCACGTGATGCGGAGAAGCACGCGGTTGATGTACTGATCCGTCGGCCGGCCGGGCCGGATGCCGGGCACAAAGCCGCCCTGGCGTTGGAGGTTCTCAGCCAGGTTCTGTTGCTGGAAGGTGACGATCGTATAGAAGAAAGTGAAGATGACCACCGTGAAGAAGACAAAGATCCAGTAACCAAAGTTGTCCGGGTTGAAGGCCGTCACGATGAAGTCGCCAATCGTCGCCATCGAGTTGTTGTCGGAAGCCGCGAATATCTGGCCGATGAACGCCGGGAAGATGATCACGGAAAACGCGAAGATTAGCGGGATCATCCCGGTGCTGTTCAGCTTCAGGGGTATATGAGTCTGCCCCGACTGTCTATACATGCGGCCCGATCTGAAGACGCTACGGGAGTACTGAACCGGTATCTTTCGCTGCGCCTCCTGGAAGAAGACGATGTACGCCACGAGCGCGATCATGAACCCACCGAGGAGGATCGTCGTCGTGACGCCGTCCCCGGTGCCGGTATATAACCGGCCACCGATAAATTGCGGCATACCGGCGATGATGCCAGCGAAAATGAGCACAGATATGCCGTTGCCGATGCCCTTCTCGCTGATCAGCTCGCCGATCCAGACGAGGAACATCGTGCCGGCGGTCATCGTGATCACCGCTGCAAACGTGGGTAAGGCGTTGGGGCCCGTCAGTTCGATGCCCGTGATGCCGCCCTGGCTCTGAACGATGATCAGCTGACCGTAGCCCTGCACGAACGCCATCGGCACGGTCATCCAGTGTGTGTAGATGTTGATCTGCTTGCGGCCCGAGTCGCCTTCCTTCGATAGCGCCTGAAGTGTCGGCACAAGGGGCACCATGAGCTGCATGACGATCGAAGCGGTGATGTACGGGTAGACGCCCATCGCCGCCACGCTCATGTTGGCCAGCGCGCCACCGCTGAAGATGTTGAGAAAGCCGAGGACTGTGCTGCTTTCGAAAAGCGCTTCGAGTGCCAGCGGGTTGACGCCCGGCACCGGCAGGTTCGATACGAACCGGAAGATGACGAGCATGGCGAACGTGAAGAGCAGCTTCTCGCGGATGTCCGACTGCCCCATCGCCGTGATGGCCGATTGCAGCAACTGCGGTCGCTGTTGCTGTGGCCGTGACTCTGCCCTAGACGCCATCGCCCTCGGAGTCCTTGTCTGCTTCTGGCTTGGCGGCGGCTGCGGCTTCGTCTGCCTTGCCTTCGGTCTCGGCGCCGCCCTTTTCGGCCTTGGCCTTGCCTTCGTCCTTCTGACCCTTGGCCTTGCCCTCGTCCTTCTGGCCCTTGGCCTTGCCTTCGCCCTTCTGGCCCTTGGCCTTGCCCTCGTCCTTCTGACCCTTGGCCTTGCCCTCGTCCTTCTGACCCTTGGCCTTGCCCTCGTCCTTCTGGCCCTTGGCCTTGCCTTCGCCCTTCTGGCCCTTGGCCTTGCCTTCGTCCTTCTGGCCCTTGGCCTGACCGTCGTCCTTCTGGCCCTTGGCCTTGCCTTCGTCCTTCTGACCCTTGGCCTGACCGTTGTCCTTCTGGCCCTTGGCCTGACCGTCGTCCTTCTGGCCCTTGGCCTTGCCTTCGCCCTTCTTCTCGTCGCCGGCGCCTTCGGCTTCGGCAGGCTTGCCCTTTCGCCGCTTCCGCTTGGCGGCGCCGCGACGTTCGGACCTCACCTTGCGCTCGGTTGTCTCTTCCGCCGTGCCGCCCGCGGCCTCGATCTTCTCCTTCGCAGTCAGCGAGAGGCGCTCAACGCGTACGTTCAGCTTGTGGGAGATCTCGCCGCTGGCGAGAATCTTGACCGGCTTCTTGGCCGAGTCGATGAGGCCGGCTTCCTTAAGGGTCTCGTTCGTCACGTCGGCGCCGTCGTCGAAGCGCTCGAGGTCACGCAGGTTCACAGGCTGGTATTCGATGCGGAAGCGGTTAACGAAGCCGCGGCGGCGGGGCAGACGGCGCATGAGGCGCGTCTGGCCGCCCTCGAAGTGGCGGCGCGGCTTGCGGCCGGAGCGGGACTTCTGTCCCCCGAGGCCACGGCCGGAATAGGTGCCAGTCCCGGCTGCGTTGCCCCTGCCAATCCTCTTTCGGTTCTGCTTCGACCCGCGCGCGGGTTTTAGCTCGTGGGCCTGCATTTATTCTCCGTCCTCGCTTACGTCGACGAGGTGGCGAACCTTGTGGAGCATACCACGTATGGGCCTCGTGTCCTCGTGCTCAACGGTGTGCCCCAGACGCTTGAGGCCCAGTGCTTCGATCGTTCGCTTCTGGTCGATCTTGTAGCCGATGGCGCTCTTGCGCCAGGTGACGCGCAGTTTAGCGGCCAATGCTCGCCTCGTCGGAAAACTGCCTTCGCTTCTCGAGCACTTCCTCAGGGGAGCGCATCAGAGAGAGGGCCAGCATGGTCGCCTTGACGGCGTTGGTTGGGTTACTGGAGCCGAGCTGCTTGGCGACCGCGTCCTTGACGCCGGCCATCTCCAGGACGGCGCGCACGCCGCCGCCGGCGATGAGGCCGGTGCCGGCCGGCGCGGGCTTGATCAGGACCTTCGACGCGCCGAAGCGCACGAGCAGCGGGTGAGGCAAGCTCGTCTTCATCATCGGTACCCTGATGATGTGCTTGCGGGCGACGACCGCGGCTTTGCGAATCGCCTCCGGCACCTCTTTGGCCTTTGCCATGGCGACGCCGACGTGGCCGTTCATGTCACCGACGACAACGATGGCGGTGAAGTGGAAGCGACGGCCGCCCTTCATCACCTTCGCCACGCGGTTGATGAACACGACCTTCTCCTGAAGCTCGAGATCGCTCGGATCCACGCGTTCTTTCTTCGCGATGTACTTACCGGGGTTAGACATATCTCATTCGTCCTGCCTTTAGAAGGTCAGGCCTCCCTTTCGCACTGCCTCGGCCAACGCCTTGACGCGACCGTGATAGCGGAAGCCACCGCGGTCGAAAACGACCGTCGTGATTCCCTTCTCTTTCGCCCGCTTCGCCAGCGCCTCGCCGACGACCGTCGCCACTTCCGTCTTCTTCTGCGACTCCTTGACCGTGGGCCGGATCTCGGTGTCCATGTCGGAGGCGGAGACGAGCGTGTGGTCGGCGGCGTCGTTGATGATCTGGGCGTATATGTGGTTCAGGCTGCGGAAGACGTCAAGGCGCGGCCGCGCCGCCGTCCCCGTGACCCTCTTGCGGACGCGCGCGTGCCGGCGCTTCCGGGCAGCCCTTGCGGTTTTCGATCCCTTCATAGTGCCTTACTCCATCGCCTTGCCGGCCTTGCCGGCCTTGCGTCGGACGTATTCACCCTCGTAGCGGATGCCCTTGCCCTTGTACGGCTCGGGCGGGCGGATCTTGCGCACGTTGGCGGCCGCCTGGCCCACCGCCTGCTTGTCCACGCCCCTGATGATGATCCTCGATGTGCCGTCCACCTCGAACTCGATGCCTGCCGGCGCCGGGACTTTCACCGGGTGCGAGTAGCCCACGCTGACTTCCAGGTCTTTGCCCTGCATCTGCGCCCTGTAGCCAACGCCGTGCATCTCCAGCTTCTTCGAGAAGCCCTCGGTAACGCCTTTGACCATGTTGGCAAGTAGCGTGCGCGAGAGGCCGTGCATCGCCTTGTGGCGCGTCTGGTCGGACGGCCGGCTGACGATGATCTGGTCGCCCTCCTGCTTGAAGGTGATCTCTCTCTGGAAGGCCCACGAAAGCTCGCCCTTCGGTCCCTTGACGGAGACCTGCGAGCCGTCGATCTTGAGATCGACGCCCTTCGGCAGGGTGATCGGATTTGCGCCTACTCTAGACATCGTTCATTACCACACATAGCACAGTACTTCGCCGCCGACGCCTCGCTTGCGAGCGTCTTTGCCGGTCATCACGCCTTCCGGCGTGGACACTATAGCGATACCAAGGCCTCCATAGACCCGCGGCATTTCGTTGCGCCCGGTGTAAACACGCAGGCCCGGCTTACTCACTCGGTTCAGGCCGACGATCACCGGCTCTTTCTTGCCCGTGTACGCCAGCTGGACGCGAATGCTCCCGTGCCCGTCGTCCTCCCGTTGCTCGTAGGACTGGATGTAGCCTTCCCGCTTCAACACAACGGCGATCGACTCCTTGACCTTGGAGGTGGGGATGTCCGTGTAGTCATGCCGCGCTACGAGCGCGTTGCGGATGCGGGTCAGCATGTCGGCAATTGGATCAGTAACCATGTTCTCTTACCAGCTCGACTTCTTGACGCCCGGCAGGTGGCCCAGCAAGGCATGCTCCCGGAAGCAGATGCGGCAGAGGGCGAAGCGGCGCATGTAAGCACGCGACCGGCCACAGAGGCGGCAGCGGCTGTTTTGTCGCACCTTGAACTTCGGCGTCTTGTTGAATGTTTTTTCGTAGAGGGCTTTTCGTGTCACGTCTCGCTCCTGTTACCCGCGCTCTGCAAAGGGCATGCCCAGCAGTTGGAGCATCCTCTTCGCCTCTTCGTCGGTGGTCGCCGTTGTCCCTATAGTTATCTGCATGCCTCTGATCTTGTCGATCTTGTCGTACTCGATCTCGGCGAAGATCACCTGCTCGCGCAGGCCCAGGCTGTAGTTTCCGCGGCCGTCGAAGGAGTTGGGCGAAATGCCCTGGAAGTCCCGCACACGCGGCAGCGCAGCGTTCACCATGCGGTCGAAAAACTCCCACATGCGGTCGTTGCGCAGCGTCACCGTGACGCCGATGGGCATACCTTCGCGCAGCTTGAAGTTAGAGATCGACTTCTTGGCGCGCGTGATCACCGGCCGCTGGCCGGAGATCGTGGCGATATCGCCGGCGGCAGCGTCGAGCGACTTCGCCTCACCAACTGCCTCGCCGAGGCCGATGTTGAGGTTGATCTTGTCCAGACGAGGCGCCTGCATGACGTTAGCGTAGCTGAACTCTTGCATGAGCACAGGCAGCACGTCACTCTTATAGATCGCCTTCATCCGGGGTTCTACTCTGGTGACCAACTTCGCCTCACTAATCAATGTTCTCGTTACAACTCTTGCAGAAGCGCGTCTTACCGCCGGCGGGCAGCGCCCGCAGTCCGATGCGCGTCGGTTCGCCGCAGGCCGCGCAGACAAGCGCCACGTTCGTCCAGGAGATCGGCGCCTCGCGCTCGATGATCCCTCCCGGCTTCTGCGGGCTGGTCGACTTCTGGTGCCGCTTGACGATGTTGACACCGCCGACGATGACCCTTCCCGGCACAGACCGGCCGAACTTGTCCGTCTTCTTGCCGGGCGGCATCACGCTCCGCACCTCGCCGGTGCGGCCACGGTCCTTGCCCTTGACCACGATTACGGTGTCCGCCTTGCGTATCTTGTTCACGTCTATACTACTTCCGGAGCCAGCGATACGATCTTCATGAAGTTGCGCTCGCGCAGCTCCCTTGCCACGGGACCGAAGATGCGCGTCCCCCGCGGGTTGAAGTCGTCTTCAAGGATAACGGCAGCGTTCTCGTCAAAGCGAATGTACGAGCCGTCGGCACGACGCCAGGGCTGTGCAGTACGAACGACGACGGCCTTCACCACTTCGCCCTTCTTTACCGCGCTGCCGGGCGCAGCCAGCTTCACCGAGGCGACGACGACGTCGCCGACGGCACCGTAGCGGCGCCGCGATCCACCCATCACCTGGATGACGCGGATCTGCTTGGCGCCGGAGTTGTCGGCGACACGGAGCTTGGACTGTTTCTGGATCACTCCGCTTTCCCTTCGTCCGCTGGCGCCTCGGCCGTTTTCGCCTCGTCTGATGGTGCTTCGTCCGCTGCCGGCTCTTCAGCGACAGCCTCCTCCGGAGCAACTTCCGCCTCTTCGGCGGCTGGTGCCTCGGGCTCGGCCGGCGCGTCTTCGGCTGTCTTCACTTCTTCCGGAATCTCAATCTCTTGTGTGGCTTCAGCTACGGCCGGTTGAGTGGCTTCGTCCGGCGCCTCAGGCGCGGGCTGCTCGGCGGGAGCCTCATCGACGGCGGCCGGTGCGGGCGCGACAGTTTCCGACGCCTCTCTCTCCGGCGCCTTCGCCTCGCCGATGATCTCGAGGTCGATCTCTTCCGGGGCGACGGGAGGCAGGTCGATCTGGCGCAGCACTTCGACCAGGCGCCAGCGCTTGGTCTTGGAGACCGGCACTGATTCGACGATGCGCACGCGATCGCCCTTGTGGGCCTCGCCGTTCTCATCGTGCACGACGTAGTTGCGGTTGCGCCGGATCGTCTTCTTGTAGAGCCTGTGGCGAGTGGCCGAGGCGACAGAGACGACGACGGTCTTCTCCATGGAGTGGCTGACGACGGTGCCTTCGCGCATCTTTCGGCCACCGTACTTTCCGGTTGCGGCCGTCATGATGGCTCTCCTTCTCTCGCCTTCGATAGCTCGCGCTGGCGTTGGAACGTTTTCAGCCGGGCGATCGTTCGCTTGATGGCGGGAATCTCCCGGTGGTTGGTCAGCTGCAGCGTCTCTTTCTGGAGGCGCAGTGAGAAGAGCCGGCGATAAGACTCGTCCAGCTGCTTCTGCAGGTCAGCGTCGGACAGCTTGAGGATCTCCTCAACCTTGCCCCTGATCTTCTTCGCCACTGTTAGATTTCCATCCTTCCGATGAAGCGAGTCTTGATCGGCAGCTTCTGCGCCGCCAGCCTCATCGCCTCCCGCGCAACGTCTTCGGCGACGCCGGATATCTCGTAGATCATTCGGCCCGGCTTGACGACGGCGACCCAGGCTTCAACGGGGCCCTTACCACTTCCCTGCCGCACTTCCAGCGGCTTCTTGGTCACTGGCTTGTCCGGGTAGACGCGTATCCAGAGCTTGCCGCCGCGCTTAACGTAGCGCGTGATGGCACGACGGCCCGCCTCGATCTGACGGTTGGTCATCCAGCACGGGCCCAGCGCCTGCAAGCCAAAGTCGCCGAACGTGACAACGTTGCCGGTCTGGGCCATGCCCCGCCGGCGGCCGCGATGGGCCTTGCGGAACTTCGTTCGCTTAGGCTGAAGCATCGCTGTCCTGTGTCGTCACTTCCGGCTTCGGCTCTTCAGCCGCTGCGGGCTTCTCCTCAGCGGCCGGCTTTGCGGGCGCCTCTTCGGCAGCCGGCGCCGGCGCCTCTGCGGTGGCCTCAGCGGCAGGCGTTTCAGCTTTAGCCTCGGCCGGGGCCGGTGCGTCACTTTTGGCGGCCTCCGCCTCTTCGGCGGCGGCAGCCTGGGCGGCGGCACGGAGGCGTTCGCGTTCTTCGGCGATCTTGTCGCCTTTGTAGATCCAGACTTTCACGCCGATGCAGCCCAGCGTAGTTCGCGCTTCTGAAGTACCGTAGTCGACGTCGGCCTTCAGCGTGTGCAGCGGCACGCGGCCCTGGCGTTCCTGGTCGACGCGACCCATATCCGAGCCGCCCAAGCGGCCGGCGACGCGAATGCGCACGCCCTGCGCGCCGCGCTGCATGGCGCGTCCAGCCGCCTGCTTGATCGCCCGGCGGTGAGAGACGCGACGTTCGATCTGCTCGGCGACTGCGCGGGCGACGAGCGGCGCTTCGATCTCCGGCACGCGGATCTCGCTGATGTTGACGCGCAGCTTGCGGCCGGTCAGCTTCTCAAGGTTCGTGCGCAGTTCATCGACGCGCTGGCCGCCGCGCCCGATGACGATGCCGGGGCGTGCCGTGTTAATCGACACGGTGACCTGGTTGGCGTTGCGCTCGATCTCGACGCGGGCGATCCCGGCGTCCGGCAGCATCTCCTTGATCTTCTTGCGGATACCCAGGTCCTCGTGGAGCAGCTCGGTGTAGTTCCTGTCCGCATACCACTTGCTCTTCCAATCGTAGATGTAACCCAGGCGGAAGCCGTTGGGGTGAACCTTCTGTCCCATTTAGTTCTCCTCTTCTTCTTCCACCACGATGGTTACGTTGGAACTCCGGCGGCGCATGATGTCGCCGCGGCCGCGGGCGCGCGGCCGCACCCGGCGCACTTTTTCGGCGTCGCCGGCGAAGGCCTGGATCACGCGCAGACGGCGCGGGTCCATGTCGTAATTATTCTCGGCGTTGGCAGCGGCCGAGCGGACCGCCTTGGCGATCAACTCGGAGTGTGGCGAGGTCATGAACCGCAGGAGGGCCATCGCCTCGTCCACGCGCTTGCCACGGACCTCGTCGAGGATGAGCCGCAGCTTCTTCGGCGAGGCCGGCGCGTTGCGGGCGAAGGAACGTACTGCTACCATCGCTAGATCTTCCTCACCTGCGTCGAGGCGGCAGTCTTGGCGGTGTGGCCACGGAAGGTACGCGTCGGCGCGAACTCGCCGAGCTTGTGGCCGACCATATTTTCGGTGATGAAGATGGGCACGTGGCGACGGCCGTCGTGAACGGCGATCGTCATGCCGACCATCTCCGGGAGAATCGTCGAGCGGCGCGCCCAGGTGCGGATCACTTCCTTGCTCCCGCTTGCTTGCAGCGCGTGCACCTTGGCGGTCAGCTTGGGGTCGGCGTAGGGGCCCTTTTTCGTCGATCGTGACATTAGACGTCGTACCTCCGCCTGACGATGTACTTGTTCGTGTCTTTGCGGCGGCGCGTACGCGCGCCCAGAGTCGGCTTGCCCCAGGGCGTCTTGGGCCCCGGCATACCGATCGGCGCCTTGCCTTCGCCACCGCCGTGCGGGTGGTCTCGCGGGTTCATCGCGCTGCCCCGGACGTGCGGCCGGCGGCCCATGAGCCGTTTGCGGCCGGCGCGGCCGAGCTTGATCTGGCTGTGCTCTGCGTTGCCCACCTGGCCGATCGTCGCCATGCAGTCGGCGAAGATGCGGCGGACCTCGCCAGACGGCAGCCGAACAAGCGCGTAGGCCTCTTCGTCGCGGGCCAGGAGTTGTGCTGAGCCGCCAGCGCCGCGCACGAGCTGCGCGCCCTTGCCCTTGTGCAGCTCCAGGTTGTGGACGATCGTGCCGGACGGGATGTTCCGCAGCGGCAGGGCGTTTCCGGTCTTGATCTCCGCCTCGGGCCCGGACACTACCGTGTCGCCGACCTTGAGGCCGACCGGCCAGATGATGTAGCGCTTCTCGCCGTCGACGTAGTGGAGGAGTGCGATACGCGCGGAGCGGTTCGGGTCGTACTCAACGGAAGCGACCTTCGCCGGTATGCCGTCCTTGTCCCGCTTGAAGTCGATGATGCGGTAGCGCCTCTTGTGGCCGCCGCCGCGGTGACGCACGCTGATGCGCCCGCGGTTGTTTCGGCCGGCGTTCTGCTTCTTGCCGAAAGTGAGCGACTTCTCCGGCTTCTTGCGGGTGATCTCCTCGAACGTGTAGCCGGTCGCGCCACGGCGGCCGGGTGAAGTGGGCTTGTACTGCTTAACGGCCATCTCTATACGCCCTCAAATAGCTCCAGCTTGTCGTCCGGGTGCAGTGTGACGATTGCCTTCTTCCAGTTGGGTGAGTGCTTGATGCGGTTACCGCGAACACGCTTCGGCTTGCCCTTCATGTTCATCACGTGAACGTTCAGCACCTTCACGTCGAAGCCTTTTTCGACGGCTTCCTTGATCTGCGTCTTGTTCGCGACCCGCACCACTTCGAAGCAGTACTTGTTATCGCCGCCGAGGCGGGTAGCCTTCTCCGTAATGAGCGGCCGGACGAGGACGGCGAGTGGGTTCAGTGCTTTTGCCACAGCCTAACCCTCGCTCTCTTCAGGCTTCTTCGTCGTGCGGCGGCGGGTCGTCTTCGGCTTGTCCTCGCCATCGGCGGCCTTCGCCCTGGCACGGGTCGCCCGCTTCGGCTTCGGCTTGTCCTCGGTTGACGCCTTCGCCTTCGGGGCGCGGCGGGTAGTCGTCTTCTTGGCGGCGCCTTCGTCCTTCGGCTTGGCAGCGGCGCGAGTGCGGCGAGCAGCCTTCTTCGGCTTGGCCGGTGCTTCCGCAGCCGCCTCAGCCTCGGCCGCCGGCGCTTCGGCTGCGGCTTCGGGCTTCGCTTCGTCTTCGTCCTTGGCCTTGGCCCTGGCCTTCGGCGTGGCAGCGGCCTTCTTGCGGGCGGGCCTGGCGGGCTTCTTCGCCGCTTTGGGCGCGCCCTCGACGGCCCACAGCGACTCTGCGATGCGGACCGCGTCCTCCGTCATGAGGAGGCTCTG
>SDBT01015413.1_pt1 | contig 12146 bp, 12 predicted proteins | sample 2277101 | NCBI WGS metagenome assembly SDBT01 (sample SAMN10404973, study PRJNA504765) | marine sediment metagenome | isolation source: marine sediment core GS10_PC15, 103 cmbsf | place: Arctic Ocean: Southern Knipovich Ridge | collected 2010
CCCTTCAGTCTGCGCGATCAGCAGGTCTTCATTCCGGATGCCGTGCATTTCCCGGCAGAGTAAATCCAGCGTCGAGAGACTGAAACGAATTTTTGTAAACGCACTGAAAACCTGGTGAAAAGAAGGCAACAGTCGTCGTCCCGCAAATGCATACAGGGCGACCATCGGGATGATGCCCTCCTGTCCATTGTCTCCCTTAAGCATATAAAGCACGATTATTAAAATAGTCCCAAAGGCCAGGGTTTCGAGTACAATATTGGGGATCTCTCCGACCACCGCGTTGTGCACCTTGGTTTTGGCCAGGCGTCTGGACGGCTTTTCGAACTGTTCGAGGCAGATAGATTCTGTGTGCATCAGTTTAATATCCTTAATTCCGCCGAATGCCTCGGAAACCGACTTATATCTTTGCCGGTTGGCAAGAATTCGCTCTTTGCCCCGTTTTGAGATTTTCCGCTTGAAAAATTTGTAAATAACCAAATAGGCACCGCCCAGTATCCCGGCAACAAAGGCCGCTGCTACCGGATCGATCATCACCAGAAAAAACACTATCAGAGCCGCCGACAGACTGTGCTGAAACGCCCTCATCGCAGGCAGAAAAAAACCTTTTACCACATGCGACACTTCGCCGAGGATATTTTTCGACAGTTCGGCGCTGTTTCGGGATAGAAAGAATTCGTAGGGTTCCCTCAGATATTTTAAAAGGAGTTTCCGACCCAGATGATACTCCTGCATAGAGGAAAACCGGAGCGTCAGCCATGTGGCAAACGCCCGGAAAGAATTTGCAATCACCAGCAGCGCAAAAACCAGCATTCCCAATCCAAACAGATAGCGGTCAGTACTGGTAAAATCAAAGGTTTCGTACCCCCATCGGAGAAAACGGTTGGTTTCCACCGACTCGGGATTTGACACCATCGCCATAAACGGCATAATACTTGCCACCCCCAGCAAGTCGAGCACCGCCATTATCAGTCCAGCGATAAAAACGACTGCGAGTTTGCGTTTCTCTACTGCAGAGAGTAACGACAGCGCCTTTTTTATCGTTTTCATCGTTTTTATCATTTTTCTCGAAATCCTTTTACCGGGTCGGCCAGCTACCCTTGTGTTCCAATAACTTTATAGACTCCGTCCCCGTCGGGTGCTGTTAAAGCTCTCAGCAAAAATTTGACAAGCAAAACGCACAACCCTAAAAGGGTTTCTTGCATTACCAACTAATTATTAAAAAATTATATTTTCTTTAATTAGGGAGAAGAATAAATCTATCTACCTAAAGTATTGTCTTGTTTACAAGTTTCCATATATGATGACATTGACTCCTCTTTTTGTCTTATCAACATATTCATATTCAACTTTGCCTTGCAACTCCATCAAGGCTGCTTCGTCTTTCTGATTCTTTGATATTCTCACAATATATAACATCTTGGCGGGAATATTTCAACCTTCATATACCTCGCGATGATCCAGAACCCATTTCCTGAAAAGTTACGGTTGTAATACGAATTCAAGTTGAATTGGTATAAGGTATGAATTGAGGGTGAATTGTGGTTTTTTTACGTGTGGCGATAAAAAGCATGGTGAAACTTGAAATTTCGAGAGGATTTTGGTTAAATTATTGATGTATAAAGAGTGAATCATGTTTTTAAACGTTTCAATGGGAAATGTCAGTATATATAGCTTTGAGGTTTGTGAACCCATGTCAAATTTAGGAAGGAGCCTGTATAGATGGCGAATTCACAAAATGACATTCCAAAAAGCCAAGTTCCGGCTTCGTAGAAGCTTTTAATGCCATAAACAAATGAATTGACTTATTGTATCTTCTTACCTGTTAATGGGGACGGTACCGCTTGAGGATTGCAGTTATTTTTTGCTTTGTTCCTTTGGGCAAAAAAATCTAATTGCAACCCACAGGGACGGAGTCTGTCTGGACCATAAATTACGATTTGTAAATGTTCGAAAACAACCTTTCCACTTTAAGAGCGGTTACAGCAAAAGCTGAGAGATATTATGTCAAAATTAACAATTCAAGGACCGGTTTCGTTAAGTGGCGATATCAGCGTTCGAGGCGCAAAGAATGCCGCGCTTCCCGTTTTAGTGGCTGCTGCAGCGGGACTTGAGCCTGTCAATCTTGAGAATATTCCTACAACACTTAATGATGTTAAGGTGACAATTGAAGCTTTAAGCCATATTGGCGGTCATATTGAGATTTCTGATTCTAATGTCACAATAATTCCTTCAAAAACAGAAACGACTTTCCTTCCTCAAGAGATATCAGGGCGTTGATGATACATCTGCACGCAGGGATTTATTTGAACAACACCTGCTTCAAAAGATGGTGAATGAACACATTGAAGGTCGTCGTGATTGGTCTAACCGGCTATGGGCCTTCTTTTTTCTGGAGCTTTGGTTTCGAGAGTTTATTGATTGAGTATGCGTCTACTTCATCTCATACCTAACCTGAGCGGTGGCGGGGCAGAGCGACAGCTTAGTTATCTGGCGCCCGAGTTGGCTCGTATGGGCCATGATGTCCACATTGCCTATTCTACGGAAGGGCCCATCAAGCCGGAACTGCCTGGTGTTGTGCTTCACCAGCTCAAATCACGATCTAATTACGATCCATATTTGCTCTGGCAATTGGTTCGAATTATTCGTCGTATCAAGCCGGACATCATTCATACCTGGATATTGCAAATGGATATTCTGGGTGGAATAGCAGCAAGACTCAATGGGATCCCCTGGATATTTAGGGAGCCGAGTTCGGCCATGGCCTATCCGCCAACATGGAAAAATCGTTTGCGAGTCCGGATAGGTTCCGGCGCGACCGCTATTGTATCCAATTCTTCTGGCGGCAACGAATATTGGAGAATCCAGTTACCATACAATCGCCGTTATATCATACCAAACGGATTGCCGGTTCATGAAATCGGTAGAGCTGCGGCGGCCCTACCGCCTGGATTAGTAAGTTCTGAAATGCCCATCGTGCTTTATGTCGGTCGGCTAACGTCGGATATTAGTGCCAAAAAGAATCTAAAATCTCTTTTAGAATCCCTGGTACTCGTCATTCAGCAACAAAATGTGCTGGGTATTTTGTGCGGGGAAGGTCCCCAGCGAGCCGAATTGGAGATGTTGACACACAAACTGGGGCTGGACGCTGATGTCCATTTTACGGGTCATTTGCCAGTCTCCTCGGTTTGGGCTCTGATGAAAAAGGCTTCGGTTTTTGTGTCGCTCAGTGCGTATGAAGGATGTCCGAATGCGGTCATGGAAGCCATGGTGTGCGGCTGCCCGCTCGTACTCTCAGATATCCCCGCTCACCGTGAGATTCTTGATGAAAGTTGTGCGCTCTTCGTAGACACATCCAACATTAAGCAGACGGCTGATACCATTGTGCAGGCATTACGTGATGGGGATGCCTCAAGAGGTCGTACTTTGATCGCGAAGCAGAAAACTCAGGAATGGTCCATATCCGAAATGGCCTGTAATTATCAAAGAATATACAAGCAACTTATATTAATATGAAGCAACTATCGGGTGGTATTGTTGAGACAATAAGAATTGCAAAAACTGTCGTTTTGAATAAATGAACAAAATAAAAACTTCTATCCATTTCTTCTACCCAAAAGGCAGATATTTCACAGGGCAAGAAGCTGCCTCCAGACTGATCCTACAATATCTGTCGGATAGATGGGTATTCAGGCCACACCATATCCCTGCCATGGACCGCAGGGAGAAACACAAATTATGGCCTTTCTTGAAATATGCGTTTAGGGTCCTCTGTTTGTGGGCATATATAATAACCCTCGCGTTCCGCACCAACATAGCAGTCTATCTAAATCTTGGACAGAGTTGGAACTCTATCTTCAGAGACGGAATACCTTTCATTTGTTTGAGATTATTTCGCAAAAAAATGCCGCTCGTTATATCACTTCATGGACATTGGTTTGCTGAATGGCCCAGAACTAATTGGAAAACACGCATTTTCATTAAAATACTCTCAACTGCAAAGCTCGTGGTCGTCTATAATAGTTGCCAGAAGCGACATCTGATTGAACATGGACTCAAGGAAGAGGGTATCAGGATGATTGCCAACACATGCGACATCAAACCTTTATCAAATGACCTGGTAACGACAAAACATCTTTCCGCCAGCGTAATAAGAATATTATTTCTCAGCAACCTGATTGATTCAAAAGGGTATAAGGAATTTCTGGGAATGCTGAGACTAATAGACAACTTTAACTGCCCCATGCACATTGAAGCAGTACTGTGTGGGAAAATCATGCAGGCCGGCTTCTCGGAAGGGTCAGCAGAAACAATTGAAAACATTGAAAGCTTAATTTCGGAGATTAACAATGATAGCAGCATACGTGCCCTGTGGATAAATGGAGTATCTGACACTGAAAAACAAGAGTTATTCAAAAAGACCCATATTTTTGTTTTCCCCAGCCGAATAGAAGCACAACCCATCGTGCTTATTGAAGCAATGGCGTCAGGCTGTGCGATTATCAGTAGCAAAGCAGGCCTGATCCCATCAATGTTAGGAGACAATGCTGCAGTGCTCTTGGAGAATTTGAGCCATGAGGAAATTGCGAAACAAACCGTCAATCTCATTAATAATCAAGACAAGAGAAACTCTCTCGCTCAGACAGCACTTGAACGATGTAGAAATCTGTTTTCGATTTCTGTCTTTGAAAAAAGCTGGAACAATCTTTTTATCGAACTAACGACATAAATAATCGCCAGTTCCTGTTGACCTGCGATTACTGGGATGATATCAAATCATTGGAATATTTAATGAAAACATCAATAATAACTGTTTGTCTTAATAGCATTGCGACTATCGAAGATACCATACAAAGCATCCTGAGCCAGGACTACAAGGATATCGAATATATTGTTGTGGACGGCGGCTCCACAGATGGTACGCTTGAAATAATAAACAGGTATAGACACAAAATAGCCAAAGTTGTATCCGAGCCGGATAACGGCATATATGATGCTATGAACAAGGGATTCAGGTTGTCAAACGGAAGCATAGTAGCCGCCTTAAACGGCGATGACGTTTACGCCGACCATTCCATTGTCGGCAGGATGGTAGAATTTATAGAAAGCAAAGACCTTGATGCCGCATACGGAGACTTGATATATGTAGACCGCCGTGATACCGGGCATGTTAAACGGTTCTGGGAACCCGGCCCATATAAGAGAGGGGCATTTTGTCATGGCTGGGTGATTCCGCATCCGACTTTTTTTTGCCGGAAAGAGATTTTCGAAAGACACGGCTACTTCAATGACAAAATGCAAATCGCAGCAGACTTCGAGCTAATGCTCCGTTTTATTGAAAAACATCAAATTAAGGTCGGCTATCTGCCAAAAGTAATCGTAAAAATGCGCACCGGCGGCAAAGCAAATGTCTTACGAGGCATCATTCGCGGCAACTGTGAAATCGTAAGATCTTTTCGACTAAATAATCTTCACCTGTCTCCCTGGTTCTTGATATCCAAACCAATCACTAAAATATCTCAGCTCTTCAGGGCGCCAAAACACCGAGCACTATGAAGATACGAATTTATGGATACCCAGGGAATATCCATCCGGCATCCATCAACTTGCCGTCGGTGGATGCTAACATCAATGGAAAAATATCGTGTGGTGTATCGACTGACACTGTCAACATAACCGGGAGTGAAAGGTTCAAATCAACGAAAAAGTTGAGCAGGCCTACCCGAAATTAGGAGGATCCATTATTTTGAAAGGTAAAAAGGTACTCGTCACAGGAGCCGGAGGCTTTATCGGCTCCCATCTTGTCGAAGCTCTGCTGGATAAAGGGGCATGCGTTCGCGCTTTTGTTAAATATAACAGTCGCAGTGATTGGGGCATGCTCTCGGATCTGCCTATCGAATCCCGGAAAAGTCTCGATGTGATTTCAGGTGACATCCGAGATCCATTCCTCGTCAGGAAAGCAGTAAAAGACTGTGACTATGTATTTCATCTGGCAGCACTTATCGGGATACCTTACAGCTATGTGGCGCCCGGCGATTATGTTATGGTCAATGTGATGGGAACCGTGAATGTCCTGCAAGCGTGCCGGGATGAGCGAACAACGCGTCTCGTGCATACTTCGACAAGCGAGGCCTACGGAACGGCCCTCTATGTTCCGATCGATGAGAAACATCCAATGCAGGGACAATCGCCCTATTCCGCCAGTAAAATAGGGGCGGATAAAATGGCAGAATCATATTATAACAGCTTTGAACTACCCGTCGTGATCGTTCGACCATTCAATACATATGGACCACGGCAATCATCCAGAGCATTCATCCCCACGGTGATAAGCCAGGCGTTGAGTCTTAAGAAGATTGTTATGGGTTCATTAGAGCCTGTTCGAGACATGAGCTTCGTGAAAGATACCGCCGAAGGGCTCATCAAGGTTGGATTGTGTGATCGGGTTGTGGGGCAGACTGTAAACCTCGGTACAGGCCAGGGCGAAACCATTGGTACAATGGTGGACATGATATCACGCCTGTTGGGCAAAGAAAGTATACCAGTTGAGCAAGACCCGGCAAGAATCCGTCCGGCAAAAAGCGAAGTTATGCGTTTGATCAGCGATAATACAAAAGCCCGCGAGATTTGCGGCTGGACTCCACAATACGATTTGACAGAAGGTCTCCTTGAGACAATAGAATGGATCAGGAAAAACTTGCAAAAGTACCGACCAGCTCGTTATACTATCTAACCTAACTCAAACTGACTGATTCGCGCTGTCATCCCTGCGGAAGCAGGGATCCAGGAACGTATCGGTTTAAGTGGATTCCCGCTTTCGTGGGAATGACAGATTGTGTTATGTTATTATCATTGAATGATTTGCTGTAGCATTGGACTTGAAAACGGTCAGTTTGAGTATCTAAGAAATTGAGAAAGTGAAATTATTGCACGGACGGTAAATGAGAAATGTACGAGTAGTTATTTTGGCAGGAGGCAAAGGTGCAAGGCTAAAGCCTTATACAACAATATTCCCCAAACCCCTCATGCCGTTGGGTGAGATGCCGATCCTCGAAGTCGTACTGCGCCAATTGAAATCAGCGGATTTTGAAAAGATTACTATTTCTGTAAATCATAAGGCATATTTAATACAGACCTTTTTTAACAACGGTTCTCAGTTAGGGCTTGATCTCAGTTATTGCGAAGAAGACGAGCCTCTGGGAACTGCGGGCTCTCTATCGATTGTTAAGAATCTCACAGAGAACTTCCTGGTCATGAACGGGGATTTGCTCACAACTATCGATTACGCCGCCATGGTACGGACCCATATCGATTCCGGAGCCACCGCGACAATTGGCGCTTTCCATCGAGAAGTAAAAATCGATTTTGGCGTGCTTGAGGTCAACCGCAAAGGGGAATTGCAGAATTATAGAGAGAAACCAACATTTCGATATATTGTGAGTATGGGAGTCAATGTTTTTAACAGGTCTGTTCTCGAATTCATTCCCAATGGCCAATATCTCGATATGCCGAAACTGATGATGAACCTGCGAGAGGCCGGTAAGATTGTTATGACGTATCGCAGCAACTGCGAGTGGCTTGATATCGGCAGGGCCGATGACTATGAAACAGCCATAGAAGAATTCCAGCGATCGCGTGATAAATATCTGCGAAATTGAACAAGTGAAAAAGAGCATTCTAATCACAGGAATATGTGGATTTGCCGGCCGTCACATGTGTAACTTTCTGGCCGGTTTATCCGAACGACCAAAAATCATCGGGGCAGATATCATCGAAACGCAACCTGACCACTGTGATGCTTTTTTTAAGACCGATCTGACATCTCCCAAAGAAACGGAACACATCCTCAGACAAACACTACCTGATTTTATTATACACTTTGCCGGGACATTCAACGCCGAGAACATCCAGGAAATGTTCAAAGCAAATGTCCTTTCGATCATCACCTTACTGGAAGCGACACGTGAATGTGTACCACATGCTGTCGTTATCGCCACCGGTTCTGCTGCCGAATATGGCGCCATTGAACCGGACCAATTGCCCGTTGATGAGCAAACTCCGTGCCGGCCCGTCACATATTATGGTTTAAGCAAACAATCTGCGACACAGGTTGCCCTGTATTACCATCGGATTCATAACATCCGTACAATGGTCGTCAGACCTTTCCAGTTAATCGGCCCTGGTCTGACTCCGAAACTGGCCCCGGGTGCGTTTGCGCAAAAACTAAAAAAACTCCGAACAACAGGATTAAAAACCTTTCAGGTGGGAAACCTTGAAAGCTGGCGAGACTTTCTGGATGTTAATGATGCGGCTGAAGCCATCTGGGCACTTTGCCAAAATCCTGCCCCCGGTGAGATCTACAATCTCTGTTCCGGCGAGCCTACGAAAATCGCCGATCTTCTCCAAATGATGATTGATTATTCCCGTACAGAGGTCGAGATCGAAATTGATCCCTCACGCCTGAGAGGTCGAAATGATGTCACAAAGGTATATGGCAGTTATCAGAAGATTAGAAACCATTGTGGATGGCAGCCAAAAATAAGTCTCTCTCAGACTCTAAAAGCGATGCTTGTCTGAAAAAGTATTTGTAGTCTACAATACAATGAAGAACCAATGAAAGGATATGTCAACGTAAGCTGAATCTCTCTCAGAGACGTCGAATCAATAATCATGGTTATAAGACTTATTTTATTACTGGTAAACATCGTCCTGATCAATGTAGCATTTCTTTTATCATTTCTCATCAGGCTTGGAGGACATATCCCGGAATTCAATTTCACTCCCTACAAGGATAGTTATATGTTTTTAACCCTTGTATATATGTTGGCCTTTGCCTTCACAGGGGTATATAAGAAAAGATTCACATCCTTTTGGGATTTCCTGAAAAGAACTTCTGCCGGCATGTTCTTAGGCGCCTTATTCAGTACAGGTCTTTTTTATGCTTTGAGAATTACATGGGCAGGATTTCCAACTTCGGTATTTCTGATATCGTTTCCCATTGGTCTTCTTCTGATCGCTGTGGTTAACGGTTTGATTCTAAGGTCCGCCGGGAGGATCAAGAAGAAAATAATTGTAATTGGAAAAGCCGGCGAAGCAGATATCCTCGACAAGGGCACTCTGACTGAAGCGAAATACATAGATAAAATCGAGGACCTCCTGCAATATGAGAACATAGATGAGGTCGTGATATGCAAACGGATCCAGGATGCGAAGAAATTGAATCTGTTGATATACCTTCTGCAAAGGCTAAAAGTCAATGTAACATTCATTCCGTCAGTCTATGTGGAGCTGCTTTCCGAGAACATCCTGGGGGAAAATTCTACTCAGTTCCTTACAACATTCATGGGCAGAAAATCAGAGTCTGAAGAATCCATGATACGGGCTTCGGATATAGTTATAAGTGTACTGGTATTAATTCTTCTGAGCCCACTGATTGGCTTGATCGTGCTGATTATCAAGCTCACCTCGCCGGGCCCTGCCTTATACAAACAGGTCAGAGTAACGAAGGACGGAGGAACATTTACCTTATACAAATTTAAGACGATGCACGAAGATGCTGAAAAAGAAACAGGACCAGTTCTGGCCGTAGAGAATGATCCACGCGTTACAAAATTCGGCCGGTTCCTAAGGATGACTCATTTAAACGAACTCCCGCAACTTCTCAACGTGATACGCGGCGACATGAGTTTAGTTGGACCCAGGCCTGAACGTCCCCACTCTGTGAAACGCCATAAAGTACTCAGAGAAATGAGGCTGGCGGTTAAGCCGGGCTTGACAGGCCTTGCTCAGATTCGAAGCTTCTATGATTTGAAGCCCCAGCATAAAATAAAATACGATTACCTCTACATCCAAAAAAGGTCGCTGATGCTGAACCTGTATATTTTGATTCGCACAATTCCCGCCGTCTTTTCCAGAAAAGGCTGGTAGCCCCCGCTGCATAATCGTCCGGCAATTCCTCCACATACACCATCTTCGTCAGCTAACCACGACGCTCTTTCCGCTAAACGCTGCACACTAAACGCTATAAGAGATAGAAACCGGCCAATATGCGCGCTTTTTAGATTCATGACAACAAAAAGAGCAGATTTTTCTTTGAAAAACCGGCTGAATAGTATAGATTTATAATTAAGTAGGCAAGCAAGCGCATCTTTGACTTATACTTCTTGATAACTGCTTTCGGACAACGCAAGAAAAACAGCGGCTTGCCTGAATAATTGATTTATACTGTTTCCAACGTAAGTATTTGAAGATTTTAAAACACTTTTCAAAGAAAGTGAGGGAACATGTCATGAAAGCATCATTTCTTAAAGCAAGTTTTATTCTATTGTCCGTCATTCTGACGCTGGGATTCATCGTGGGCGGCTGCAAAAAAGAAACTCCACCGCCTCAAGAGCTGACTGCAAAAGAGAAGCAATTTCTGTCTGCTCCGGATGTCACAACATGCAAGCTTGAGAAAATCAAAATCTCGAAGCTGCATCTTCCGGATGGCCCCATGGCAACAAATTTTTTCTACAAAATGGAACGGCAAAACAGACATTACGTCAAACAATCCCAAATAAATCTCGCTAATAGGCCATTTAAAATCATATTAGGATTTCATCCCGAACGAGAATTTTACATCTATGATATGGAAAAAGGATTCTATCCCTCCTGGTCGGGCTCAGAGAGTCTGTATTCATATCACAAGATCGACAATAAATTATATGAATTCATGCTAATTGAGGACGACACAAAATTCGCCGCACGGCCATACAAAGGGCCGCTCGGTATTATCAAGGTTGGCAAAGGAAATCGAGAGCTGGAAAAGGTCGAATTCTGGGGCTCATTAAAAAAAGATAATTACGTAGCTGTGCCGGTAGGAACAATAAAGGAAAACCGGCCCAATATGGTGACCGAATGCGTAATACCGGTGGGCGACTACAAGCTATCTAAATTGTACGTCACCTACGATAATCTGTTAATCAGAATATCTGACAATTCCACGAACACGCCGGACCGTTTCAATCGCAAGGATATCGTCTATGACATACATGTGCGCCAAGACAAACCGTACGTGTTGGATTTCTCTAACGAACCGAAGGTTATATTTAACCAGCCGCCCATGAACCAAACAGCTTTTTCGCGTGGAGATCAAATCATGTTCGCTGCCGTGCTGATAGATCCGAAGTTGAACATCAAGATACGTGGGCTGGATGACACATCTGTCAAAGTTAATAAAGAGTTTAAAGACCGAGACGGCAACGTGTTTCATACTGCCAAAGTAAACAAGTCCCTGGCCCCGAATGTAGTGATAGCGCGTGCCGACGGCGAAATTATCGCCGAGGGCGTAATGCCCTTTGGCTGATCAGGAACCTGCGGGTACACGTGGCGTGTACCGAACGACCTTGAAATTGATGGCGACGAAGAAGAATTGACCGTAACAGTGACTTACGAAACCCAGAAGCTTTACGGCAACATAACCGCACAGCGAAAAATCAAAATCCGAAAATAAAAGGATATCCTAAAAACTCAACTTGACTGGATTTTGAATTGTCATGCTGAGCCGAAGGCGAAGCATCTGAGATTAGAACAGAAGTTACACTGAGTTTTTGGTGTGAGATTCGAGTAATGGCACAAAAATATAAAGGCTTTATTCAACTCTTGGTGTTGTTCGCAATCATTATGTATTTGGTGTTGGGAATCGTTACTCCTATTGTTAACAGAAGGCTATCTCCATCCGAGGCCTTTGCAAAATTTGTGTGCCGTCCTATCCCAAAATCCATGACAGATATAAAAATGGACAGGCTCATCAGGTGGCATGGGTGGCATAGGTATGTCTTTCACTTCAAAAGTGACGAGGCAGACTTATCGCCTATTCTCGATTCATGGCCATTCCAGGAAATAAAATATTTCAAATACAGTCCTGAATACGGCGGGCTTGAATGGGCAAAGGAGGAACCTCCAGATTATTTCCAGAGCCCGAATCCCCCAGGCGGCGAGTTCACGCTCACGGCGCTTGGCATTGTCCGGATGCATCTCCATCAGCAGGTAGAAAATATGGAACGACCGGCCCTGCGATTGTAAAGATCTTCATAAGCCGATAAAGCTTATATGATCAGGTGGTACGTAGCCACCGATAATCGCGGGTTATCGCGAAAAGACAGAGCCGC
>SDBT01015414.1_pt1 | contig 12146 bp, 27 predicted proteins | sample 2277101 | NCBI WGS metagenome assembly SDBT01 (sample SAMN10404973, study PRJNA504765) | marine sediment metagenome | isolation source: marine sediment core GS10_PC15, 103 cmbsf | place: Arctic Ocean: Southern Knipovich Ridge | collected 2010
GCCCACCATTGGCATACGAAAGGATTGGAGTACCCGAAGTCAATTGAACGGAATCTGACCCAATTCTCTGGCAATTTAAAGGGGTGGATAACAATTTCCTGTAAATTGGCACTCTCATAAACAAGGCCTTCAAAACCTACCCACTTGCCTAATACATAGCGGTCTCGGTAACGCCCGGTATAGCGATTTAATTTTTGCTTATAGGAATCGGGAAGAAAAGGATTTTGAAGTGTATTGGCCTCGACTACCTCTCTGGAGGGATCACCTGAGTTATAGAAGCTTTGGTATAAATAATGACTAGTCGAAGCCGGATTCGTGGCACACATGAGTTGGTGAAATGGAACAGTATTAAGCCTTAACCTTCCATCGAGCATTATCCATATATCCTCTTCAACCTCGATGGCTTCATCAACAAAGGCCCAACCAAGTTCTAAGGAACCTATTTTGGTATCCTTGTCTAGGCCAATGAATAGTATGGAAGACCCATTGACAAGGGTCAACTCGTGGGTTTCCCGGTTGAAGTGCTCAATTTGATCGGGGGGACAAACATGACGAAAGTAGGTGTCCATGGTGGTGATTCGGAGCGAGGCATAGGTCTTACGCAGAATTGCCCCTCTATTACCCGGATACCTCAATGATAAGAAATGCCCCTTCTCACAGCCTACTCTAGATTTTCCTGCACCGAAGGCCCCTGAGTACATAAGCCAATCGGCTTTGGATTCCATAAATGTCTTTTGGGCAGGCATTTTAGAGGTATCGAAATTGTAAGAGGATAATGAAGTGGTCATAGACCATTATCCTTATCAGTTCCAAAGTGAATCTGGTCCAATAGTTCCTTATTACCCCATATACGGCGGAATAGCCCCATCAACTGGACATATTTATAAGAGGATAATGAATCGCAAGGGAAATTACCACGAATCCTGGTACCTTCTTCCCTTAGACTAATGATATCCTTTAACAGTGGGGTGGTCATAGATCTCTTTGGACCTTGCCCAACCAATAGTAAAGGCCACTTAACCCTAGGACTATCATAAGGCTCCCTAATCCTACATGGGAATCTATGTTAAGAAGGACCAGGACTACCCAGATAAGGAGAATAATCAATATTAATACCCGAAATCCTTTAATAAGCTCCACTTCTATCCCCTTTTAGGGGCTACCTCCTTGTTGGGCCTTTCAACCGGTATAGACACCGCCTGTTAGCATCCCTCAAGGTATAACGTTTCCCGCTAGCGGTTAAACGCTTTCACCCCTAATCCTGACGGGGCTCGATAATTATTGTCGGCTGGTTAGCCTTAGATTGCCCCTGGTCCGGAAATTCATCCTCAAAATCGTAGAGCTTCTTCGCCACATGCTCTATACGTCCTAGGTGGATGACCTTATCGTTCAGCACTCCCTGGATTCTCCCAATATTCTCTTCGGCCCTAAGGGCTACGGTAAGTAATTGCGGGGCTTGCCCAGGGCGCATTTCAATCCCTTTCACCGCCCTTCTTTTGATGTCCCGAAAAGCCTCGATACGCTCCGCGGCCATCTCCAACATATCCACGTCTTGAAGTTCGCGGAGTTCAGTCCTTCTTTGAGTCAGGGCCTTCAGTACCAGATGGTAGGTGGAATCAACCTTCTCCATGATTGTTGAAATTGACTCCCCATCTAGCCAGAATCTCATTACCTTATCGGTAAAGACAACATCATCCCAAGCTCGGGTAGCCCTATCCTCAACTCTCGCCGCTTCCCTCCCTCCAGCAACAACAATCCCTTCCCGCGATAGCCTTTCCTCTCTAGCCGATTGACTCTCGTGGTTATCACGCATAACAGGACGGCCCGATGCACCAACTTTTTCCCGCCAGGATTCAGCTTCAGGTTGGGAGAATTCAGAAGACCTAGAAGAATCTACAGGCATTATAAACCTCGCTAATTCCGAATATAGTCTCGGGCTATGGCGCAAAGGCTAACAAAAACGGCATCCTTATCCTTCTCTAATTCCCCTAATTGGATATATGGCACCAGGTCAGGATGAATCTTAGCCTCCCGATCATAGGCTTCACCATAAACCCAACCCATGCTAAAGTAGGCTTGCATCCAACTTCCATGCAATTCCTCCGGCGAGTTTGAGTGTTGAGGACCACACTGTCTATCAATCACCTCAAGGAATTGTAACCGAAACGCGTCTTCCCTCTCAGTCCAGGTAACTGGAACTATGGGTGCATTTGCGGCAATTGCTGCTATTCGGGCCGCTTCATAAACAAATTCTGCTCGGCGTTCGATTAAGCCCATTATAAACCTCTTAGTAAACTACCTGGGTCCCTAATAGTAAAAATAAACCCTATACCTGTTGGTTCCCCCAATCCTTTAGAATTAGGGTTAGGGTCATGTAATACACAACTATGGTCGTCCTCCATCAAGGAGACAACTGCGTGGGTATCGTTAGGGTTTTGTAGTGTGGTACTTTTACGGTCCTCAATGTATAACCCAAAATCCCCAGCATACCCGGTTAATGTAAGGCCTATACATCCTAGTCCATAAGGCTTTAGCCACTTCTGAAATTCACAGAACCAAAGTTCATCTGCAAACCCATTAGGATTAAAAGCCTCTTCCAAGGTGATGTTAAAAATCGTCGCCACACACGCTTGGAAACAATTACCTTGCTCCCTAACCGGGGCCTCTGAACCCCCAAACTTGTCCTGGTAGACCTTATTGAGTTGCATGGAGGGAAAAAACGCTGTGCAATGTGCCATTAGGATTAACCACCGCACCGAATTTATTGTGATCCCGTTCGTATGTTAGCAATGTGCCATATAGGATAATGCTTTTCCTAACAATCTCCGACAACGTTACTTCTTCCTCGCGGGCCAAGTCTTGGAGCAGTTGGTACTCATTATCCCTAAACCTTGACTGCAAAAGCTTCATTACTACCTCAACATTCGCAGTATAACACAAATGAGTGCAGGCTGTCTAGATGTGATCTGCATTAATAATGTAATAGAGTAGTTTCACGCTGTCTAGAGAAGTGAGGAATTATATGCTTTACCTCGAATTTTGTTTTTGGGTTTTCTACCTACGAAGGATAGATTCACTGGGGGCATTATTGCCCTATGAAATATGGGGGTACCTATAGTATCATGTATGCCTATGTATTGCAAGATCGAATAGTATATGGGTATAGTATCATCCAGCCCGGATCTCAGCGACCGTCGCGACGCTATTCGTAACCCCTCACACACCGGGCACGACGTATTCCGATCAGCATAGCACCCAGCAGCGACGAATAGTGATCATATATTGTGCTTTCACCGCGGATTTGACACAACGCGGCGCGGCATGATATCATAGCGTCAGTTGAGAGAAGAACGGGCACCGGGAAATCCAGCCCCCCGGGGTTAACAAAAAAATAAATTACAAACGGGAGACTCTGAAGTGTTAGCAAAATCTACATCCAATCTGCTTACCGACCTGGCCGATAATTACCAATCCAGTTTCTTTGACACCCTTGACGATCTCGTTTGCCGGCTCTGTAGTTGTGAGCCGTGCCGATGTGACGACCCCGGCAATCTGCCCGTGGACTTCTGCCCCATCTGCGCCGAGCCCGATCCATCTTGCATATGCGGGGGGTATTAACAATTAACACGACCTGGTGACCTAGAGCCCAACCCACAGGGATCAAAATAAAAACTTGGAGTGTAACCATTATGACCACAATGACACCCGAACAAGTGGTAGAGGCGCAAGCCCAGCTAGGGGCGGTGGATACCCGTATCGCCGAGGTCTATGCCGGAATCCAACAGGGGGCGATGGACGGTGCCGATATTTCCGAGTTGACCCTGGAGTATTCCGCCTTAATCTCCGAGCGGGGGGGTCTCCGGACATCGGTTAATTCCCGGCTGATCGACGATGAGAAGAGCGCCGTTTTCCAAGCCATAGGGCAATTGATTGCATCATCCCGGCTGCCCGAGTTGCTGGGGGAACCCGTCACCATCCTTGTCTGGCAGATCAGGCCCGGATCGGGGGGTAATGGCCCCATTCAAAGTTGCGAGGTAAATCAAGATATCACCGTAGCTGGGGCCAAACGCAAATCATCCGGCGGGTCAACGGCTGGGAAGGGATCATCCAAGGTTCAGTACACCGATGGAATGACAGTCTACACCGCCCGGGAAACGGTTCTCAAATTTGGGTCAAAGGAGACATTGGACCTGGCACTTGTCGCCAACGGGGAGGGAAAGTGGGTCACGAAACCGGCCCATGTGGACGCCGCCTTGGTTAACGCCGAAGCTAATGGATTCCATCTGACCCAGGTTACTGCCTGAAGGGGATCAGTTTCAACCATCGGCTAAAGTCGATAGCGTCCGCGGATTGCCCCTCGGTCAAATCTACCCGGTCGGGGGGCATACCGGAGATACTACCAGAAAAATTAAATTGTTAGCGGGGAGTGATGCCACTATTTATCCGATTGTCCGATACCGAAACTGGTTACTTGCACGATACCATCGCGGATTTTCTAGATACCACCGAACCAGTACCGGAGGGGGTGGTCTGGAATCCTGAGTGTTTGGAATTTCTGGGGGAGCTAAGAAAAAAACTATCCAATTTCGCGGAGGTGAATGGCTGGGGGCCTTTTAGAACCCTCGACCGATAATAAGGGGGAAATAAAAAGTTAGCGAGGAAATTGGATGTGTACTATCACGGAAGAACCTTGGTTCACATATAGCCAATGGCTCTCTCAAGGGTATCAGGTTCAACGGGGGGAGAAAGGAACAAAGTTTGGTAGGTGGAGCAAGTTCTGCCTCTGTCAGGTTCAGCCAACCCAGTGGTTATTGGAAAGACCTCCCTTGAATAGGGTGGGGGCGAAGTGATGATGGGGGTGCAACAAAACCGGGAAATATTCCTCTCCGCTCTCCGCTCAGGAGAATATCTAAAAGGCCCTATCGAAACCGATTCCCGAGGAAAACCACCTCAAGATGCCACTGGATATTGCGCCGTTGGCCTCGCCCACGTTCTGTTCTGTGGTGATTCGTCACTTGGCCACTTGGCTACCATGAAGAAGGCATTAGGTCTAAAGTCATGGCAGTTTACCAAGATCCAACAGGAATGGAACGATAGCCCACGAACATTCCTGGAGATCGCGGACCTAATAGAAACCCAGATGTTTGGGGGGAAATGTTCATTACCAAGAAACAGCTAAAGGAATTAAATGAGGGGAAGGTCATTGAGGTGGACTATTTTTATTTGGAGGGAGGTTTCCCAAGGTCTAAGAAGATAAGGATTAGTGTCAAGAAAGTTCCCTGGAATCGGGAGGAATAATGCCACTACCAATCCCAATAGGATGGCAGAAGGTAACTTGTTACAATTGTGGTGATGGCCGAACACATTACCGATGCGTCAAAGAAAGGGCCTTGGGGCCTTGTCTGTGGATACTCTGCGGTGAATGTCTACGCCACGGGGTTACATGTGGGCGGGAGAAGGAACATCCACAAGGGGGTAAATAGTGCCAAAAACATCTAGAACAATCCGCATTGACGAAGAGACCTACCAAGCCCTCCAGAACTTAGCGGAACCTCTCCAGGATACCCCTAATACGGTACTCCGTCGGCTTTTGGCTTTAGATCAAACACCTCTTCTATGGAAGGGGAAGACATATAAGCGCCTTATGGATCTTTGGAGAGAAGGATTAAGAGACCATGGAATCAGACCGGGAACCTAATTTGGCGAAGTTATTCCATATCCACAACATTGACCCAGTGGATCAGGATGACTTCAAAGCCTTCTGTCGTGAGGTTGGAAGTAACCCTAACACCGCATCCCTTGACAGCTTGGAATACCTATACCAACTCTGGATGAATGAGGCATAGATGAAATGGCTCTGGGAATGTGAAAAGCGCCCCATCGATGTGGCACAATTACTAGCCATAAGGTTAAACCTGGAACAATTGGTATTCTCCACCAACGCCGATCTTTGCCCCTGTGGTTGCAACTGTGAAGGGAGGCCAATACCTGAAAGTGATGAGGAATGGGAAGGGATATCCCTCTGGTGGGGTTGGCCTAGGGAATGGCGGGAGCAATACGAACGGGGGGAATACCCATACAAAACCTCGGACGAAGCTTGGTGGACTGATCACACAGGGCATAAATCCTTTGTAATGGACAGCGCACATTTAAGGGTTTGGCTTGAGGTATACCGTATGTATGGGTTGAAACCGCCGGATAATTTGTTGGAAATCTCGGGGGAATAAGAAGTGGGAATGATCCCAACAACTTGTGAATGGAGGGAAAATCCTGAAGACCTTTTCTGCCATCAGAAGGTTAATGTTCAAGTCGAAACCATGTTATCAAGTCCTGAAGAACCTCCAGGTCTTAATGGGAAGGTCACAGTTCTTTATTGTTGCCGTAAACATGGAAGAATAGCTTTCCAACTGTTCAATGCCTTGGTTGCGGATATCAACGGTAATTATTGGGGAGAATAATAACCAAAATGAAACGTAAATGCCCTAAGTGTGGGCTACGGAAACACCAACGGAGAATAGCCGCCTGTCCTGGAAAAGACGAATTTATGTTCTGTCTTGCCTGCCTGCTGAAATACACGGATGACGGAATACTGGAAGAAAATTGCCGACCTTGGAGAACCCATGCCCAAGAAGTTTAGAAGGTGTGGCGGTCCTATCTACCGTAATGTCTTCGCCCAGACCTTTCTATGTATCAAGTGTGGGTATAGGTACTCCAACCGTAAACGTAAATCTTGTAGCAGGATAATGGAAATACTATGAATGAACTATTCGGTGACCTCTGGGGCTTTGACGGTGTAAAGGCCATCACCACCAATGGAACAGTCCGTCAAGACGGGGCTTGTGTCATGGGTAAGGGGGTCGCCTACCAAGCGAAAGCTAAATATCCTACCCTCCCCCATATGATTGGTAAATACATCCTCAACGTGGGTAACCGAGTAGGCCTATTCTACCTACCGAACCAATCACGAATTATCACCTTCCCAGTAAAGCACCAATGGTACGAAAAGGCCGATCTCGATTTAATCCGTAAGTCCGTAACGGAATTGGAGGCCTTAATAAGATTGGTCCCTATGACGGTGTTTTTACCCCGCCCTGGCTGTGGGAATGGTGGTCTCCTATGGGCAGATGTTAAACCTTTAGTTGAGGTATTACCAGACAATGTTTATATCGTGGAGTGGAAGCCGTGAAAAAAATTCTAAAATATTTGGTGCCCATGAATAAAGATGGGGATTTTTATATTCCATTACCTTCAAACTCAATTCCCCGCTATGTGGCTTGCCAACCAAGTCAAGGCAATCGTCCATACCTATGGATTGAAATTGACTATGATATTATGAATCATACCAATGCCGTCGTGGAATATTCACATTTCCATGTCTTCGGGACCGGGCACATGATTCCCAATGATGCCGAATATATAGGAACCTGGCAAGATGGAAATATGGTTTGGCATCTTTACCAAATATGTGAGGAATGAGTCCTTGGCGCAACGGAAGACACAACCTAACAAGGAAAATATAGGAGACTATGGACATAATTATACAACCCCTGATTGCTGTGTCCTTGGGTTGACCATTCGTTGTGTTAGATGCGGTTATACCTTAGGTATTTGGAAACACCCTCATCGTAAGGTAAGGCATAGACCTTGATGGATCACATATATTTTATCCTAGCACTATCAACCGGACTACTTTGGTGGTTACCAAACCTAATAAAATGGGGGAAGAAGAAAATGTTTAGCGGGAATCAATGGCATGTGCCGACCCATAAGACCCAGGAGGAAGCAGATCATCTCTACCTTAATGAGGATGAATGGAGAATATATGGCTTCCCTGATCTGGCTTTCCATATTCGTTATGAGCAATCCTTAGCCGTGGTCTATCATCGGGAATCCAAGGAGGGGTAACAAATGGCCGGAGAACCTGGGTCGGAATTAGTCTTATATAAATGGATTACAGTTGCCAAACTCAAGGAACTCCTAAATCAATGTGAGGATGACTGGGTAGTGATGCCCAACCAAGTGTTCAATCTTCTCCTGGTAAACCCGGTGGGGCCTTGGCCAGTGGTTGGGATAATTAATGTATTAGGTGAGGAATTTGAACGATGGGTGTAAACATATGGAATAATCTCCCAATCGGGTATAAGGCCATCGACATGGAACATGCCTTGGGCTCAGAACACAAAGGAATGTGGTTATTAGTAAACCATAAGGACCAGGTTATTACTTTTGCCCAGGTGGACAGCATGATCCCATTGGAATCACATATTCGCTATGTGTGGTCCCGTTACCTAGATGAAAAGGAGGAAGAATGTGGCAACGTGAATGCTCAATCTGCCACGGCATCAAAACTTTGGAATCATCCCTCGAAGTAGAGATTTGGGATACCATGGACGAAATCGACCAATCGTGGCTATTTCACAATCCAGTAGCCGTGTTACAAGCCTTTTGGGAGATGGATATAACCGCCGAGCCGGAGAGTGTATGTCGGGAATAGGGAGCACTTAAATGAGTATTAGCGAGGAACAATACAAAATTACCATCTCCATGGCATACCGCTATGCCCAGTTGATAGCGGGAATGGATCTCTCCGGCGCTATAACCGCCTGTAATCTAGCGGAAACCCTAGGCCCGATACTGGATCCTACCCTCTATAAAGAGAATGGGCCAAAAATGTCCGAGGACCTCGCCATCCTCTACGCCCTATTAGAATGTAAAAATCACTTACCTCAAGAATTCCTAGCCCAATGCCGGGAGAAATCTTAATGCCTGAATATAGGATATACTTCCGGATCAAATCAACAGTGCCAGTAAACTATACCATAACCGCGGAGAATGGGAAAAATGCCGTAGAAAAGGCCGTAACCCGACTTTTACGGGACTTTGATACTGATGATCATGACATAATTGAGTCCATGCAAGTAAATGGCGAAATTCCTGGAAGTCCTGGCCCCCTACCAGGTGAAGACTATCCTTATAAGGATGCTTAAATGCCTCGACCTAGAGGAAGACCCAAGATTACCCCCATAAACCGACAGCGTATGGGGAAATATAGAACCCAGGCCAACAAGCTTGGCATGACGGTAGCGCAGTATATGGAACGGGGGAAAACTCAACGCTACTGTTCCGTTTGTAATGCCTGGAAACCTCCCCACCACTTCTATAAGAAAAAACCTTTCATCACCGATGTCTGTATTCCCTGTACCCGAGCAAGGAAAAACTCCGGTGAAATCATTGAATCTGTGGACCCACGCTATTGGTCCTCCTACTGTTCTGCGGCAAAGAAGTTAGGTATCCCTGTTCAAGAGTATTTGAACCATAAGGTTAAGGGGGAATCCATATGCCAGGTGTGCCATAACTGGTTCCCCTTAGAACCTGTCAAACAAGCCCGTCCGGATGAAATTCGTCCTCAAGTTTGTATGACTTGTTATGACCAAAGGGCCTTTCATGTTACGAAGGAGGAGGTAGTATGCGAATAGAATGGGGAGAGAATAATAAAGTGATCCGCCTCATCCCTGAAAATGGGAAAGAATCTATCCTACTTAATCTAGCTTGGCAACCAGAGGTCGAAACATACTTTGATCAAGGTAATAACCCTTACTTGGAAATTACCCTTCAAACAGATTCGGGTAAGGAGGAAATGAATGGTACTCCGAAATGAGGATAGGCTGGAGGAGATACAGATTTTAATGGCCGCCGATGCCCAATCGGTCCATGCACGACACCCAGCCGTTGTATGTTCACGGACTTTAATTGAGAAACATCTGCCGTGGCTCCTGGAGCAGCTGGCGGAGCAGCAACTGGCACTTGATAGCTTAAGGACAAATAGTAGCGACATAATTTTGGAGTTGCAAACAGACAAAAAACAATTGGTTAAAGAACATAAACGGCTCCAGGAGCAGGTGAAGAAGCTCCAAGAGGCAGAATTACAGAGGCTGGAGAAAGAGCTTCAAGTAACTGACTTTGCTGAATACTGGTACGAAAAGCGTCTGGTTACTGACCTCCAGGAGCAGGTGGAGAAGTTCCAGGAGCAAAGCGCCGATAGATACAGGGGTGCTGAGGTGCTATCGAAGAAGGTGCTGGAACTGGAGGCTAACTTATATAGGTGCCATAACCCTAAAGGGCCAAGTTGTGGTTGCCCATTTTGTAAAGGTCGAGCTTGGCCAAGCGGGATAACGTCATGAGTCACGTCCAGGAACTCGCGGAGCTGCCTTGCCCTGGTATTGAAATTGAGCCAGGGGTATATTCCGGGTGTAAGCCCTGTATCAGCGACGACTGCCCCACCTGCCACGGCACCGGGGCGCTGGTGGCAGAGCTGTGGAAGCGTGTACGCTGTCCTTCGCTCTATGTCGATTGGCGCTGCGGTTCGTGTGGAGATATTAGGCATTGTCAACATTGTGAGGCTTGCCACGGCGCAAGAAAAATATGGGCGCTGAAACCGTTGGCGGAGCAGATGGGGGTGTTGGTGAGAGTCAGGGACGGGATCACTGTATACAAAATATGGAACAAATGGCATGCTAAGTTACCATTTGAGGGCACCAACGGTATTTGGGGAAAAGGTGATACCCCCGAAGAAGCCCTGGCCTCCGCGATACTCCAGGTGATAAAGTTTAATAATACAGCTTGAGGGGTAGTAATGCGACAATCCATAACATTATCCGATGACCTAGCTCACCGAATTAGGGAGGTCCAGGCCGAACTCCTACTACTTGAAAAACGAAACGTGACCTTCACCGACGCAATGGTCAAAATACTAACCTACATAGTCCATTGCGAAGGCCCTAAAACTTTAGCTGACCACTGTTACACTAAGTAAGATAGGGGGTTGACAAAGATCACGATCTGTGCTATCATTAGATACGGCACAAAACAAGATCACAAGGGAGAGGACACCGAATGGTTAGCACCAATCCAGAATTTCCGCCGCATTCCAGATTCGAGAACCCAACAGACCTATTAGCAAGGTTTCGCACCACCCCAGAACCTGATGTTTACGGTTATCAGGAACAACCCCAAATTTCCACAAATTCCTTGGCCAACAGCAAACTCATTATCCCAAAATCCATGCCCTACGTCATCCGCAAGGATGTCCTCGAAATCCTACAAACCGTGGACACCCTCCGAGAGCAAGGAAAGAATCTAAATATCCTAGTTAGCGGTAAACAAGGCTCCGGGAAGTCAACACTGGTTAATCAATACTGTGCAACCCGAAAATTGCAACTTGCTACCATCGAAATCGGCCGTTTATCCGAGGCATCCCAAATCTTTGGATATATGGAAGCTCACGAAGGCAGTACCCGTTTCGTACCTGGGCTATTCCTAGATGCCATCACCACCCCCGGCTGTGTCGTTCACCTACAAGAATTAAACCGCCCCGAGAACGATAATACCCTCAACTCCATCTTCTCGGTTCTGGATGATACATTCCGCCACATCTGGATTGACGAATTAGGGAAGTATATCGAGGTAGCCCCCGGAGTAACATTCTTCGCCACCCTTAACGAAGGCTTTGAGTTTATAGGGACATTACCTCTAGACCTTGCCCTTCGTAACAGATTCCACGTTCGTCTGGATCTCGGTTATCTCCCTAATGAGATGGAAGTTTCAATCTTGTTATCTCATGGTCTAAACACAATGCAGGCCACCGAACTTGTAACATTCCTCGATAATCTGCGCAATAATCGGCAGGATCCAGTCCATGTGAGTATACGGGATTCCGTAAATATTGCAAAGTTGATGGGAGGTGGATTATCCATGCACCTTGCCGTTAAAGCCTCTCTCGGGGCCGGGGATGATATTACCGAAACTCTACTATTACAACACCATCTTCAAGGTTCCGAACAAACCGTCGATACCGGCTATGTGTTCCTCGCATGACTAAATGGATTAAAATACTAATACCCCCAAAATTCAGAAAAGTTCCCCGTTCCCGGAGTCAAATTGACCTAACCCTAGATTTCCTGCTACGGGTAAATATACAACTCCAGGAGGAAATCACGGACTTGAAAGCCCGAGTCTTGGACAATGAAGGCTTATCAGCTGAGGACCACATCCAGTTAGTTAATGAGTTGAAAATAAAATGACTCAACCAGTTAGCAATACCCCAATGCCGCAAATAACCTATCCCCTCTACACGGACCAACCCATCC
>SDBT01015415.1_pt1 | contig 12146 bp, 7 predicted proteins | sample 2277101 | NCBI WGS metagenome assembly SDBT01 (sample SAMN10404973, study PRJNA504765) | marine sediment metagenome | isolation source: marine sediment core GS10_PC15, 103 cmbsf | place: Arctic Ocean: Southern Knipovich Ridge | collected 2010
ACAGTCGAGATCGGCGTCCACCTCGACCGTGGCCGGGACGATGAATGTCTCGATTTTGACCTCCCGCCCGGCGAGGATCTTCGCCGCGGCGATAAAATCGGTCGTCTTCCCGCCGGTGCACGAACCGATATAGGCGCGGTTCAGCGCCTCGCCCGCCAAGCTGCGCACCGTGGCGCGGTTTCCCGGAGAGTGCGGACAGGCCACTGTCGGTTCGATCTTCGTTACATCGAACGTGTAGCCGGCGCAATATTCGGCGTCGGCGTCGGACGTGACGACCTCGAACGGTTTGTCGGTTCGGGAGCGAACGTACTCGAGCGTAACGTCATCGGGGGCGATAACGCCGTTTTTTCCGCCGGCCTCGATGGCCATGTTGCAAATGGTGCATCGCTCGTCCATGTTCAGCCCCGTGATCGCCGTCCCGTCAAACTCCATCGCGCGGTACGTCGCTCCGTCCACGCCGATTTCCCCGATCACGTGCAGGATTAAATCCTTGGCCATCAGATATGGCGGCATCTGGGCTTCGAAGGTGAACTTCATGGACTCCGGAACCTTCAGCCACAACTTGCCCGTCCGCAGCACGAACGCACCGTCGGTGCTCCCGACCCCGGTGGCAAATTCGCCGAATGCGCCGTGCGTGCAGGTGTGGCTGTCAGTACCGAGCAGCAGCTCGCCGGGGCGAGTGTGACCCTTCTGGGGGAGGGTTACGTGGCAGACGCCCATGTACGCTGTGCTGCCGGGATCGGCGTAGGGTTGGGGCATGCCCTCCAGCCCCGCCGGGAGAAAATCAGCGTTGTAGTGGCTCCGAATGCCCTTGCGCCGCGCAAAGTCGCGCATGATCTCGACATTGCGGTGTGCCTTTGGGTCGGCTGTGAAAATGTAATGGTCGGGTATCAGCACGATCTTTTCGGGATCCCACACGTCCGCGTCCTCCCCGAATTGCTCCTCGAAAACCCCGATCATCTGGGGCGCGATGACATCGTTGCTCATCAGTACATCGACGTCGCACCAGACGTTCTCGCCCGGGACAACGGCGTCGCGCCCTGCGTGTCGGGCCAGTATCTTTTGAGTTATTGTCATTCCCACGTTGCTGTTCCCGAACTGGTTGACGCTTCGGCGAGCCGCGAGCGTAAGCGAGCGGTCACATCGACTCTATCGGTTCATTCAAGCTCTGTCCGACCGCTCCCTCACGGTCGCGGCTCAAAAGACCCATCAAATTACTTGGGACAGAGTCCTAGAACATCCCGACTACGTTGTCTTCTTCGTCCAGGTCCACGTTCATGAAGGCAGGTTTGGAAGGTAGGCCTGGCATCGTCCGCATCGTGCCCAGCAGCGGATAGAGGAACCCCGCCCCCGCCGCGGCGCGAACCTCCTGGACCGGAACGGTGAACCCTTCCGGAACGCCCTTGAGAAGCGGGTCGTGCGAGAGGCTCAGATGCGTCTTGGCCATGCACATGGGCAGGTGGCTTAGATTGGCCCTTTCGTACGATGCGATCTGCTTCTCGGCCTTGTCGGAATAGGTTACGTCGGCAGCCTTGTACACCTTCTTGCAGACCGTCTCGATCTTCTCCTTGATCGAGAGATCGTCGGGATAAAGCAACCGGAAGTTGGAGGGCTTTTCGCACGCGGCGACGACGGCCTTGGCGAGGTCCACCGCGCCTTTGCCTCCCTCGGCCCAGTGGTTGGACATGACGGCAGCCTCGGCGCCGGAGTCCTCGGCCGCCTTGCGGGCCAGTTCCACCTCCGCCGCGGTGTCGTCTGGAAAGCGGTTAATCGCCACCACCACCGGAACGCCATACATCTTGGCGATCTCGATGTTCCGCACCAGATTGCAGACGCCCTTTTCCAGCAGTTCGAGGTTCTCCTGGAGGTATTCTTTGGGAAGGGGTTTACCGGGTGTTACTTTCGGGCCGCCGCCGTGCATCTTCAGCGCCCGGATCGTGCCCACCAGCACAACGCAGTCGGGCTTCAGACCGGAGATGCGGCATTTGATGTCGAAGAACTTTTCCATTCCGATATCCGCACCGAACCCGCTCTCGGTTACGACGTAGTCGGCCAGCTTCAGTGCGATTTTGTCGGCGATGATCGAACTGTTGCCATGGGCGATGTTGGCGAACGGTCCAGCGTGGATGAAGGCGGTCTGGCCTTCCAGTGTCTGCATGAGATTCGGCTTGATGGCGTCCTTCATCAGGACCGTCATCGCCCCCGCACAGCCGATCTGCTCGGCCGTAACCGGGTCGCCGTCTGTGTTCATCCCGACGATGATGCGCCCCAGACGCTTGCGCATGTCCTTCGCGTCACTGGAAAGGGCCAGAATCGCCATTATCTCGCTGGCGACCGAAATATCGAAACCGGTCTTGCGTTTCGGGCCATCCTGCCAACTATCGCTCAGGCCGATCTCGATGAACCGCAGGGCTGCGTCGTTAACGTCCACAACCCGCCGCCAGGTAATGGTCTCCGGATCGATGTTCAGTCGCGGGAGACCGGTCTTGGCCCATTTTTCGTCATTGGCGTGGGCCTCGTGCTTGACGCGCGCGTCGATCGCTGCGGCCAGGAGGTTGTTGGAGATGCTGACTGCGTGGATGTCGCCCGTCAGGTGGAGATTGAACTCCTCCATGGGGATGACTTGGGAGTACCCCCCCCCTGCGGCCCCGCCCTTGATCCCGAAGGTCGGTCCCATCGACGGTTGGCGGATGCACAGTATGACGTTCTTATCGATCAACCCCATCGCCTGGACCAGCCCGACCGCCGTGGTGGTCTTCCCTTCGCCCAGCGGCGTTGGCGTGATGGCCGTTACGTCGATGTACTTCCCCTTGGGCGTATCGCCCAGGCGGTTAAGAATGTCCAGCTTGACCTTGGCCTTGACGTCGCCGTAGGGTTCGAGCTCCCCCGGTGCAATGCCCGCCGCCGCCGCAATGTCGGTAATCTTCCTCGGTGTGGCCGCTCGTGAAATATCAATGTCCGATGGTACACTTGCCATGTTCTCTCTCCAATGGTGGTTTTTCTGAATGGTCTTTCGCCGCGTCTATACCTGGTCTCTTGTTACCGTCCGTCCGGCTACAAGGGGAAGAAAGTATAGGCCCTGCGCAGATCAGACGCAAATGGTTAATCGCCATTTCGATTGATGAATTGATTTTCCATCCACCGGTACTTATCATCCGCTCCTTGAATCGCAGTGGCGTGATGAATTGGTAGTTCACGGCCCACAGAAAAGGAAAGAGGAAACAATCGATGGATATGTCTGATTTTATTACAATCGGCGAGAATCTTCACTGCACCCTGACCGTTAAGCTCGGGGGGGCACGCACCGTGGAACTTTCCGGGAGAGGGGGCGGGGTGAAGTTCAAACACGAGGGAGAAGATCGTGTGCTGCCGATCCCGGCGGACTGGGAAAAATTTTCCCCCGTACTGGCGCAGGAGAAGGTTCAGCACGTTGCATTGGGGATATGGCAAGCATTGAACGGTTCGGGCGACGACCAGAAGGCGGGCGAAGATTATCTAATCCTGACCGCCCAGCAGGAAGTGGACAACGGAACCAACTTCCTGGATGTCAACGTGGACGAATACACCAACGACCCCGCCGAGCGTGTCGAGATCATGAAATGGCTGGTGACGTTTCTCTCCGAGCGGTTCGAGACGCCCTTGAGCATTGATTCGTCCAGCAAGGCTGTGCTCGAGGCCGGTCTGAAATGCTGCCGGAAGGACATCGGTAAACCGATGATCAACAGCGTTTCGCTGGAACGTGAAGAGTGCATCGAACTGGTCCCGGCGTTTGACGCACACACCGTCGTCAGCGCCGCCGGGCGAAAAGACCTGCCCACGACACTTCAAGGCCGCATCGACAACTTCCGCGAAGTGGTCGCCATGCTTGACAAACTCGATGTTACCCGCGACAGGATGCACCTTGATCCGCTGGTCTATCCCATCAGTACCGACCCGGTCAACGGTATGAACCTGCTGGAAGCCGTGACCGCAGCGAAAAACGAATTCGGCGAGGTCAAGCTCACCGGCGGATTCAGTAACATTTCCTTCGGGATGCCGAATCGCAAGTTGCTGAACATGGTCTTCGTGTACCTATGCGTCGACGCCGGCGCCCAAAGCGGGATCATCAATCCCGTGGCGATGCCCCCCGCCAAAATTGGAGCGATGGACACCCAGTCCGAACCATTCAAACTCACCAGGGCGGTGCTGGTGGGCGAAGATATGTATGGTATGGACTACATCGCCGCCTTCCGCGAAGGCCGACTTAAATGACGCCCCCGGTTGCACCGGTGGGTAAACCGTGGCGAAAATGGGATTAAATCTGAATTTCAACTCTATTATAGATTGATTGTCCATTCCCGATTTTCTATTATGCGATATTCGGATTTCGTAGGGGAATGCAGAGAACACCGTTGAGGTGGAGATATCCTGATGCGTGATGTAGATTTGACATCGAAAGATATTGAAAGACTCGGACATGTCACCGAGCTTATGGACCGCGAGTGGTCCCCCTGCCGATACTACTGTCCTGTCCACGCGGACGTGCGAAGCTACATCGAGGCCACCGCCGAGGGCCGATTTCGGGACGCCATCGACATCATCAGGGAAAACCTTCCATTCGCTGCGGTATGCGGGCGCGTCTGCCATCATCCCTGCGAACTCAATTGCCGCCGCAAGGACGTGGACGATCCGGTGGGCATCCGCGAGGTTAAGCGGTTCGTGGCCGAGATTCAGGGTGCGAACGGTTCTATCGTGCACAAGGCACCTGCCCAGGACAAGGGATCCGTGGCGATTATTGGCGCCGGACCTGCGGGTTTGTCCGCGGCGCTGGATCTGGCCAAGCTCGGGTACCGCCCCACTGTCTTTGAGAAGTTCGATATCGCCGGCGGGATCCCCGTCACCGCCATTCCCAGATACCGCCTGCCCAGCGATGTGGTCCAGATCGACATCGATTGGATCTGTGCCCACGGGGTGGAACTGAAAACCGGCGTAGAAATCGGCAAGGACAAGACTATCGCCCAGTTGTGTGATGACGGCTTCGAGGCAGTGCTGCTGGCTGTTGGTCTGTCCGACAGCCGTCCACTGCCCATCCCCGGCGCCGACCACCAAGACGTGCATCTCGTGCTGGATTTCCTGCAAGCGTTGAACCTCGGGGCGGCGCCGCAGGTCGGGAATAACGTGCTCGTGATCGGCGGAGGCAACGTGGCGTGCGATGCAGCCCGATCGGCCGTGCGGTTGGGCGCTAAACGCGTCCGCATGATGTGCCTTGAAAACGAAGAGGAAATGCCCGCCTGGGACTGGGAGCGCCTCGAGGCCGTCGAGGAAGGCATCGAGATCATTCACCGTCGCGGACCAGTCGAGGTGAAGATCGACTCCGGCAGAATCGCCCGCGTCCCCGCGCGAAAGGTTACGCGCGTCTTTGACGAGGACGAGCGATTCGACCCGCAATACGACGACACTGACGTTATCGACGTAGAGTGCGACACGGTCATCATCGCCATAGGGCAGATGGGGGATATGGGCTTCATCGAGGGCAGCGGGTTGAAGCTGGATACCCGTGGGGGATTGGAATACAACCCCGACACGCACCAGACCAGCTCACCGAAGGTCTTCGCCTGCGGCGAGATCATCACTCCTCCCGGGGCGGTGGTCGACGCCTGCGCCAGCGGGCAGCGGGCAGCCAAGGCTATCGATATGTATCTCAGCGGACGGGATATCCGAATTGACGATTCCCTCCCGCCGTATATCGAAACGATAACACCCGAGACGGGTGAAAAAGTCCTTAAGGTTTCCCGCACGCCTGTCCCTACCGCCGCGCCCGAGCATCGCAGGGGAAATTTTGTCTCCTTCGAGGAAACCTACGAAGAATCCGCAAGCTTGCGAGAGGCCCGCAGATGCATGAACTGTGGTAGCGGGGCGGAGGTGCTAGTCGATAAATGCGCCGCATGCCTGACTTGCCTGCGAGTCTGCCCGTTCGACATTCCGAAGGTTACGGACGTAGCCCGAATTGAATCGGTCCTGTGTCAGGCTTGCGGAATGTGCATAGCCGAATGCCCCGCCAACGCCATCATCGCAAGAGGCCGGGACGTTGGTGACCTTGTTGCCCGCACCGCTGCTGCCCTTGGCGACGGGCGGCGGATCGTCACCTACATCTGCGGGCATCACGCCACCGCCGCCGATTGGCGCGGTGAAAACGAACTACCACCGGGAATGGCGGAGATATATCTGCCCAGCACCGCCCGACTCAGCGCCGCCGAGTTGCTCCATGCCTTCGAGAACGGCGCCGACGCCGTCTTCGTGGTGTCATGTAGTGACGGGGCGGAACGGTACCCCCAGACGGCCGAACGCACGCGGAGGCGCGTAGCCCAGGCCCGCCGGCTGCTCGCGGAAGTCGGTCTGGACGGCGATTCCCTTAGGTTGTTCGAACTGGGCGACCAGGACCGATCAGCCATCCACACCGCCCTTACCGAGGCGGCCGAGACACTCGCCGCCTCTTAAAAGGAGACACCGAATATGATTGTTGCTGAAAAAAAACCGTTCGACGAAATCCTGGATATGGTCGCATCCTGCAAAAAGGTTCTGGTGCTCGGTTGCGGGAGTTGCGTGACCGTCTGCCTGACCGGGGGTGAAAGGCAGGCAGAGATGCTCGCCTCGCAACTCAACCTCGCCGGACGTAAAAAAGGTTTGGATCTGACGGCGGACTTCAACTGCATCACCCGCCAGTGCGATCGTGAATTCACAGAGAATATCGAATTCGACCTCACCGAGTACGACGCCGTGGTAAGCATCGCATGCGGCGTTGGGGTGGGCCTCATGGGCGAGCTGTTCGGGAACGTACGCATTGTTCCGGGGCTGAACACGACCTTCTACGGAGCCAACAAGACCGAGGGCGTATGGGAGGAATACTGCCACGGCTGCGGGGACTGCGTGTTAGGTTGGACCGGCGGAATATGTCCCATCGCCCGGTGCTCCAAGGGACTCATCAATGGCGCCTGCGGTGGTACGAACAACGAAAAGTGTGAAGTCAGCGATGAAATGGACTGTGGTTGGTATCTGATTTACAAACGGCTGAAAGAGCTCGGTCAACTGGACGAACTCCGCAAGATTAGACCCCCAAGGGACTGGAGCAAGGATCGTAGCGGTGGGGTCCGCCGACTGAATAGTGAAGAAATGGCCAAGATCGGGGAGGAGTAAAGCCGAATGAGCAAACCCTTAAGTAAACTGCAAGAGTCATTGGCAAGCGGTGCGTTTGTTGTTACCGGCGAGATCGGTCCGCCCAAGGGGACAAACATCGAACCGGTTCTGCATGAGGCTGAGGAATATCTCAAGGACAACGTCGTGGCCGTCAACGTCACCGACATCCAGACGGCGGTGATGAGGTTGGGTTCCATGGCCGTCAGCCACATGCTGACAGACCGCAGCATCGAACCGGTATTCCAGATGGTCTGCCGTGACCGAAACCGCCTGGCCCTCCAGAGCGATCTGCTCTCTGCATATGCATTGGGGATCCGCAATGTCCTGGCACTGACCGGGGACCACGTGGCGATGGGAGACCACCACGAGGCGAAGTCCGTTCACGACTTGGACTCCGTGGGTCTGCTGGAGACAATGGTCCGCCTGGAGGCCGGGTCCGACCTGGGTGTGGACATGAAGGGCAAGCCCAACCAGCTCGACGGAGCGCCGGAGTTCTTCAAAGGCTGCTGCGTAACACCTTGTGCTGATGAAATCGAGCCACAGGTCATCAAACTGGAAAAAAAAGTCGCCGCCGGCGCCCAGTTCGTCCAGACCCAGGCGGTATACGACCCGGACAGCTTCGAAGCCTTCATGAAACAGATCGAGCACGTTAAAATTCCGGTGCTGGTGGGCATAGTGCTGTTGAAGTCGGCCGGGATGGCCAAGTACATGAACCGATCCGTCCCCGGCGTACAGGTGCCCGACGCCACCATTCAGCGACTTACCGACTGCGCGAAGGAAGACCGCCAAAAGGTCAGCATCGAGATCGCCGCGGAGTTGGTCCGGGAAATGAAACCGCTCTGCCAAGGCGCACACCTTATGACGCTTGGGTGGGACAACTGCGTTCCCGCCATCGTCGCCCAGGCTGGGTTGGCATAACTATAGCAAGAAAAAGGAGACCTCACGTGGCTGCGAAGATTATTGACGGACAGGCCGTCGCCGAAGAGATCAAAAAGAAGGTAACCGCCGACGCCGCCGAACTCACTAAGGCTGGTAAGACCCCAAAACTCGTTGCCGTCCAGGTAGGCGAAAACCCCGCCTCCAAAATCTACACCAACATGCAGAAGAAAAGCTGCGAGTCAGTCGGGATTACATACGACCTGCTGAACCTCCCGGACGAGATATCCCAGGACGACCTGCTGAAGAAAATCGGCGAACTGAACACCGACGCCGGTGTCAGCGGGCTGATCCTGCAAATGCCGCTCCCCCGCGGAATCGACGCCCGCGCCGTGCAGGTTAAAATCGCCCCCGAAAAGGACGTCGAAGGGATGGGGCCCCAGAACATGGGCCGGCTGTTCTATGGCGGGGGGATCGTGTCGCCCTGTACTCCGATGGCCGTGGTAACGTTGCTCCGCAGCGCCTGCGAAGACCTCGCCGGGAAGGAAACCGTGATCGTCGGACACAGCGAGATCGTCGGAAAACCCATCGCCGCGATCCTGTTGCAGTCTCCGGACGCCTCACCCACCGTCACCGTCTGCCACGTAGCCACCAAGGACCTCACCGCCCACACCCTCCGGGCCGAGGTGCTCATCGTCGCCACGGGCGTCCCGCAGTTCCGATGGATGGGCTACAAACGCAAAAAGAAGGCTGGCGAGAACCCGCCGCTACCGGACCTCTCACCACTGATCAAGGCTGATATGCTCAGGGAAGGCGCCATCGTTATCGACGTGGCCATCAATCGAATCCCCAAGGGGTTCGACGAGAACGGCGATCCGCTGAAAAACGAAAAGGGCAAGAACGCCATGCAAACCGTCGGCGACGTGGACTTCCAGGCTGCCCTGGAAAAAGTCGGCGCGATCACCCCGGTCCCCGGCGGAGTCGGACCCGTCACCGTCGCCATGCTCCTGAGCAATACCATCGCCTGCGCCAAGGGCACCGCTTAGTAACACAACGAAAGATTGTAACTAACGAAGCCGATAACATCTTGTTAACAAGCTTGTTTTGGCAATTCCGAAATTCTAATCCTGCCGGCAGGATTAGTGCTTTGGACTTTGACGCCACACGTAGCCCAGCCAATATAGCAGTCTTCTGGATGCGTTTCTTCTTTTGTGGATTGTCCGGGGGGTATGGAGGGGCTATAATCAATATTCTGTGTGAAGCTCAAGGAAGAAGGAAGCGGCCCTGATGATGTATAGCTAAAGATGAGAATCGATGTCTGAGACGAAACACGTGGTACTGGAAGAAGACGGTTCCGGTTTTCAGCCCGGGCAACTTTCGGGATGGGAAGCTTTCGTCGTTCATCATCGGAAGTGGCTCAGCGTGTTGCTTCACATGTTCCTTTTTACACTATCGCTGCTGCTGGCGTACATGCTTTGGTTTGAAGCTGGCCCGAAGGGACCGGACCCACCGAAGTTCGGAGACTGGATCGTTCGGCCATTTCTTTACGTTCTACCGTTCTTCCTTGTGGTGAAGCTTATAATCTTTGGTTGGATGAAGCTGTTCCGCAGCGGGTGGCAGTACGCCAGCATCCGGGACATCGCACGGATTCTTCTGGCCGCGTGGTTTTTTGTCGTAGTCGCCTTTATCTGCATTCTTTTGTTCGTATATCTCCCAGGATGGACAGGATGGAACAAAAAGGAGATCCTCTCCATTGTCGGGCCTTATTTCAAGGCTTTTTCGGATGGGGTGCTGGTGCTGGATTTCCTGGCGACGGTGTTTCTGGTCTGCACCGCCCGTTTAGGATTTCGCATCTACCGTGAAGAACTTCGCCCGATTTCGTCGGAGGGGTTTCGGCGGGTTTTGATCGTTGGGGCTGGCGACGCCGCGGAGACCATCATCCGGGAGATCAATCGCCAGCGCGTGGAGCGATTCCGCGTGATCGGGCTGGTCGATGACGATCCGGGTAAGCGGGGGATCCTGATCCACGACGTCCCGGTTCTCGGATCTACACAGGACATCCGCAAGATCTGTGACCAGGAGAACATCGAGGAAATCATCATCGCCATGCCCTCCGCGACGCAAAAGGAACTCCGTCGTGTGATCGAATTATGCAGCGGGACAAAGTTGAAATTTCAGTCTCTGCCCGGAATGGGCGACCTGATCGACGGACGCGTGACGGTCTCGCAGATTCGTCCCGTGGACATTAACGACCTTCTGGGGCGTGAAGCAGTGGAACTGGATGCCGAGGCCGTTGCAAATTTCATCTTTGACCGGGTCGTTCTGGTTACCGGCGCGGGGGGTAGTATCGGTTCGGAAATGTCCCGGCAGATCTGCCAGTTCGGCCCCAAACACTTGATCCTACTCGAACAGGCTGAAACTCCTTTATTCGACATCGAAAACGAACTGAGGAAGTCCGCCCCGGACATCCTGTTAACCCCGACGGTATGTGATATTTACGACCGGCAGCGCGTGATGGCTGTATGGGCTGAATCCCGCCCGAACGTGGTCATCCACGCCGCCGCCCACAAACACGTCCCTCTGATGGAACTCAATCCCTGCGAAGCCATCAAGAACAACATCCTTGGCACGAAAAACGTAGCCGACGCGTCATGCAAATACGACGTAGCCGAGTTCGTCACCATTTCGACCGACAAGGCCGTAAATCCCTCCTCAATCATGGGTTGCTCGAAGCGCGTCGGAGAGATATATACCCAGGCCCTTAACGGGCGCGACGGCTGCCGGACCCAGTTCAAGGCCGTCCGGTTCGGGAACGTGCTTGGGTCGTCCGGGTCGGTCGTCCCAACATTCCGAAGGCAGATCGCCGCCGGGGGGCCCATCACAGTCACCCACCCGGAAATGACGCGATACTTCATGACGATTACGGAAGCGGCCCAGTTGGTTCTCCAGGCCGCCGCCACCGGACAGGGAGGACAAATCTTCCTGCTGGACATGGGTGAGCCGGTCAATATCGCCGACCTTGCACGACAGATGATCACGCTCAGCGGATTTCGCCCGGAAGAGGACATCGACATTATCTACACGGGCGTTAGACCGGGTGAAAAACTCTTTGAGGAACTCCACACCGACAGCGAGGACATCCAACCGACCCTCCATCCCAAGGTCATGATCTGGTCCCATCAACCGATCCCCTGGGATCAGGTCGAGCGAGCCATCACCGATCTTTCCGCCCTGCAGAACTGTCCCGACCGCGCCAAGATCGTTGAAACTCTGCGACGCATCGTCCCCGAATACGAACCGCAGAATCCTCCAGCCCAGCCCGGACGCCAGTCACTTCCATCGGAAGCAAAAACCACCTGATCGTAACGGTCCGGAGTGGTTTTTTTGCGCAGGGCTGCTCTGCTCGTCGATTATCTGATAGAGTTATGTGATCGCGGTTGAATGAAAGGAAACACATGGGCGAGAAGGCGATTCCATTGTCCAACCAGGATATCACCGAAACCGAGATTAGCGCCGTCGTTGAAGTACTACGAGGCGAGAGGCTGGCGTTGGGGCCTCGTATACGGAGCTTCGAGGCCGCCTGCGCCGCTCGAACCGGGCGGAAATACGGCATCGCGGTCAACAGCGGCACCAGCGGACTGCACCTGTGCGTCAAGGCGCTGGGTATCGGCGAAGGCAACGAGGTAATCACCACGCCGTTTTCCTTCGTCGCCACAACCAACTGCATCCTCTTCGAGCGCGCCAAGCCTGTGTTCGTGGACATCGACCCGGAAAGTTACAATCTCGACCCTGCCGCCGTCGAGGCTGCTATCACACCGCGCACCAAGGCAATTCTGCCGGTGGAGGTCTTCGGGAACACAACCCACTTCGACGAATACGAACGGATTGCCCGCAAACACGAACTGAAGATGATCGAGGATTGTTGTGAAGCCCTCGGCGGACAGCTTGCAGGCAGATCGGCCGGGAGCTTCGGTGATTGCGGCGTCTTCGCATTCTACCCCAACAAGCAGATCACCACCGGCGAAGGCGGGATGATCGTTACCGACTCACAAGACATGCGCGACCTGTGCGACTCGATGCGCAATCAAGGCCGCGAC
>SDBT01015416.1_pt1 | contig 12144 bp, 8 predicted proteins | sample 2277101 | NCBI WGS metagenome assembly SDBT01 (sample SAMN10404973, study PRJNA504765) | marine sediment metagenome | isolation source: marine sediment core GS10_PC15, 103 cmbsf | place: Arctic Ocean: Southern Knipovich Ridge | collected 2010
ATCAAAAGCTCAACCATATTAATCTTTTCGTCATGTTCAATCTTAAGGACACATGCAAGTTGTAGACATGTAAATTCAAGATTTTTATTTTCTTCACTTGTGTAATTAGTATCAAATAGAATTTCTATATTAGTTTTTTGATTAACGTCAATGTCAAAATTATTCAATAAAAATTTAATACTTTTAGTGTGTTTCTTACTTATTAATGCAGCCAAAATGCTGATTGAGTTTTCATCATGAGTTAGTTTGTCTTTGTATGGCAATAGATTTTGTAATAGATTATGCATTTGTTTGTCATCAAGATTTTTTGAAAGAATTGCATATACTAAAGGGGTTAAGCTTATTTTTTGTTTTTTATATGTGCAAGGTGAGGTTAAATTTAAATTGGCACCATGTTTTATTAATTCTAAAAATATACCTGTATTATTGATTTTCATTGACTTTAATAAAGCGATTTCGCCTAATTTATTTCTTTCATCAAGATTAGTATCTGGATATTGTTTCAAAAAGTTATCAATTTTTTTCGGAGTTGTTTGCCGCTTAATTATACTAAATATTGAATGAGTATTTTTATTATCTGTATTTTTCTTTTTACGAGGTGGTGTATTTTGTTTTGATGTTTTTTTTGTTCTAGCAAACATATCAAGTATGCGTTGCTGACTTTGTTTTTCTTCTTTTTCTTCCAGTTGTTTCTCTTGTTTTTTTAATTTTAATTGTTTTTTAATTGTACCACAAAGGTCTTGTGGCGACGTATCTTCTGGTGCTTGTCGTATAAAATCAAGTATAAATTGAGCAAAATCATTTTTACTATTTTCAGCTTTTACATCCGGATGTTTTGTAAAAATCATTCGTATAATTTCTATAGATTCTTTTGTCAAAGGAGTATCAAAAAGTATGTCAAAAGCTGTTTGTTCATTATTATCGAATTTGATTTGTGCTCCACACCGCAATAGTATACGTGCTATTTTTACATTTAGATTAGAACAAGCAATGTGTAAAGCTGTTTTTCCAAAGTTACTTTCTTGTGCATTAATATCAATTTTATAAATTTTATTAGGATCTGTTAGAAACTTTACTAATAAAGGTTTATTTTTTGTAACTGCTATATGAAGTGCTGTTCTTCCACATCCATTTTTAGAAAATATTAAATCCGGATAATGAACGAGTATTTTTTTAATAGCTTTGAAATAGAAATTACCCAAACTCCATAAAAAAACGTTATTACCTTCGACATCTACTATTAGCCAAGGAAAAATTGTATTTAATTTTTTGAATCTATCAGGATCATTGCCTTTGACAGGTAAATACTTACTTATTTTTTTTGGATTTAATTTTTCGAATAATAATTTATTAAATAACTCACACGTATTTTGTATAGCATTAAAATCTTGTAGCATATAAAGAGTAGTTTCTTTTTCTGTGTAGTTAATCGCTGTATTATTTGGTGAATTAAAAATTATCTTTAGCTTTTCGTATAATGTTTTATATTTTTCTATATCAGTATCAGATAAGTCTTGTAAAAAGATATTTTGTCCATTGATAACACCTATATGAAAATTTTTTACTTTAAGAAAGGCTAATCGATCTTCAATATATTTACAACAATTATCACTTAAGGTTCTTTTGAACAATTTTTCCAGACCTTGTATATCGTTTTGTTTTCTTTTCGCAATCTTAAGACCTTTATCCACATCATTATTCATATCATTATTCATACCATGAAGCATTGAAGTGCACGCAATAAATAAAATAAAAATAGTAAATGTTTTTTTCATAAAAATACCTTTTTGAGCTAATTATTTTAAACCTTCATTGTTTTCATATTATCACTTAATTTCAAAAAGTCAATAGACTGTGCAAATTAAATACATATGAGACTTGCTTTTATTTTCTAATTGAAATATAAGAATGTCAGGTATAAATATCCTAGTTTTTTTATGGTCGTCAAAGTAGATGAGTGTTAGAATATAAAAAAGTTGAATTTATTTCTTGAATCCGCGTTAGCATAAAATTTAGAAAGATAGAGTAATAATTTTGGAAAATACAGACCTTCAAGAACGATTATTTATTGCGATAGACTTTCCACAAGATTTTATCGCTGAACTTGTTGCAATTCAACAACAATTACAAAAATTAAAGTTATTTGAAGGGAAGTTTATTGCCTCTGAACAGATACATCTTACTTTGCAATTTATTGGTTCTGTTGATGAAGATTTCAAACAAATAATTCAAAACGCATTACGTTTAATACGTTATCAATCTTTTGAAGTATGCTTGGGTAAGCTCGGTATATTACCAAATGAACGATATATCCGTATTATTTGGGTTGATTGTGTTGCTGAAGCGCTTCAAGAATTAGTAAGGCACATAGAAACGGCTTTAAAATCTTTTATGGTTTTAGAAGATCGTAAATTTTTAAGTCATATTACACTTGCACGCGTAAAGCAGGTACATAACAAGAAAAAGTTGATGCAAGCCTTATCGAATATTCAAGTTCCACATGTTTGTTGTATGGTAACTGATTTTGTACTTAAAAAATCGATATTGACTAACAAAGGTCCTATTTACTATAATATTGAACATTATTCTTTAACTAAGATATAAGGAAATTAGATGTGGTTTAAGTATATAATTATTATTGTTTTTATAGTGATATGCTTGTATGGTTTGTTGAGTACAGAAATGATTTTTTTGCAAACTTTTTTTAAGCATCCTAAAAAGGTTGCGGCTTTTTCTCCCTGTTCTTCTTTTGTTGCTAGAGAGATTTCTTCAATTATAGAACATAATGGTACTTCCTTACACATTCTTGAAGTTGGCGGGGGAACGGGTGCTCTTACGTCTGAAATTATTAAACAAATGCAACATGGGGATATTTGTGATGTTATAGAAATTATTCCTTCCTATTGTAAAGTTCTTATAGAACAATTTGGTACACGCCCAGGAGTAAATATTTGTTGTTGTTCTATACTTGATTGGAATCCTTCATATCTCTATGACATAATTATTTGTTCTCTTCCTTTCAATACATTTGAACCTGAATTTGTTGATACAATTTTATCACATTTAAAAACTATTATTAAGCCTAATGGTAAAATGTCATATGTAGAATTACTATGGATTTCAGAATGGAAGAAATATTTTATTTTTTTAAACTCAAGAAAAAAATTAATTGAAACACTTACGAAAATGAAAAAATTTCGTTCAACATATGGAAAAAAAACAGTCCATATTTATTGGAATATTACACCAATTGCTGTTCATCACCTTGAAATTACAAAATAATTTTTTATTCTTGCCATTGTAAAAAAAGATTTTTCCAAAAAAGCTTGCTGCTACCTGGCATGGGAGGTTGTTGCTGAGCTTTCATAAGCAACCTAAGTTTCTTTTGGATATTTTTGTGGTTTTTATTACAAGTATTTATGGTTTTTTCGTACTGTGCTAGCCAATAAGAAATGATAGTATCAAGAAGTTCTATACTTTCACGTTCATTTGGATTATGTTTTGCTAATTTATCTATACATGTAAGAGGATTGAGTGCTTTTTCTGTAAAAAAGTGTATAAGTGGTTGAATATCATTTGAAAAAGTATGAGTGTACCATGTTTTAATGCGACAACGTGATTGTATAGTTGGTAAAATATATTCTTTTCGTTCAGCCAGAAACAAAAAGTGATATCCTATAGGTGGTTCTTCAATCGTTTTGAGCAACATATTCTGACATAGTGGAGGTAAAAAATCTGCTTTTTGAATAATAAAGAAAAAATGTTGATTTTTTTCTAATGCAAAGGATACTGTTTTTGTTATAGGCTCAAGCGAAGAAATAGTATAAAATTTTTCAGGACACAACCATATTATTGAATGATATTGTTGATCTTTAATAAGAGAACATATTTTACATGTTGTACATGCATTGTATTTACAAAAAATTTTTTGTGTATAGTGTTGCGCGTGTGTAATAAGTTGTTGTTGTGGTCCAAGCCATAATTCAGCTGGAGGTAATGTATTATGTTTCATGAAATTAATGATAGTATGTTTGTAATAGCTTTTTGTGTAATAATGTCTTGAGTTTGTGTTCCATCAAGAACAAGAACATCTTTACGATTTCTATAAAGTTTAGTATAACCGGTTATCAGTTTTTCGTAAAATATACGAGTTTCTTGTTCAAATGAGGTTAATTTCTCTGCGCGCTTAGCGATGCGTGTAAGTGCTGTATCAATATCAATGTGAATATAGATAGTTAAATCTGGTGTGCGATTGTTCATAGCCCACATATTGATAATGCGAATTTTATCAAGGTTCAGGTCTCGACCATATCCTTGATAAATCAAAGAAGAATCTCCAAGTCGATCAGCAAGAACAAGTTTTTTTTTGGCGAGTGCTGGCTCGATAATTTCTGCAAAATGTTGTGAACGATCAGCAGCAAAGAGTAAATATTCAGCCTTAGCAGTAATAGGCACGGGACGCTCATTGAGTAATATTCGTATATGTTTTCCTAATAAAGAACCTCCAGGTTCTTTTGTTGTGATAAATGGTATTTCTTTTTTTTGGAAACGTGTGGCAATGCTGGCTATGAGAGAACTTTTTCCTGAACCGTCAATTCCTTCTATGGCAATTAATATTCCTTTATGAAGTTGCATGTGTTGCCTTATTTTTGTTAAGCATAGCATTAGCCGTTTGTATAATTGTTGAAGAAAATCCTTCAGAAGCCAAAATCTTAAATGCAATGTGCTGGTCTGAAATACCTGATTCGAGTTTATAAAGATATGTGAATGTGTCATCATCACGCTCTTGTATAACAACACGGTAATTCTGGAACATATTTGTACTATGCTCAAGTTGTGTAAGTAATTCAAAATGCGTTGCAATAACTGTTATACAATTGTCAAATGTTCCAAGATGATGGGCAATACTATAACTACCAGCTTCGCCTTCTTTTGGTGTTGTTGAATTAAATAATTCATCGGCAATTACAAAAGCGAATTGTGGTGTTTCAAGTTTAGGTGAATTTTTTAGTTTTTCAACGGTTGTAATAATATTATAAGCACGAAGTACTTCAGCCTTGAATAATGAACTACCTGAGCCAAGGTCATCTACGATATTAAGATAGGTAAGAATTTTTGTAAATGGAGTGATAATTCCTTTGCGGGCTGCAACAATACCAAATGATTGTGCAAGAATCAAATTGACTGCAATCCCTTTAAGGATGGTTGATTTACCACCTGCATTTGGCCCGGTAACTATAATATTTTGTCTATGTTTTGGACCACCAAGGGTGATGGTATTTGTTACAGCTTTGTTTCTTGGTATAACAGGATGCCAAAAATCTTCAAGATAAATGTAGGGTGATTCAGATGATATAAACTCTACAAAAGAGAATGTTGCATTTTCGTCAGTATGTTTGCGCATAATGGAAGCAACAGAAAGAAATGCGTCAAGTTGTCCGAGTGCCTCAAACAATGGGATTAATTTTTTTTTCATTATGTACATAAGTTCATATGCCCGAACAATATTTCCTTGTCGGGAAAATAGTGATGTAGTTTGTTCAAATGTTTTATTGTGTAAAAGTTCAAAAAATTCTTGTACTACCTGGTCAGTTTTAGGCATGTCTTTCAGTAATAGATTTAAATTTTTTAATACAGGAAGGTTTTCAAGAAGAATGGTATTATTTTTGATTTTTTCATAGATTTCGAATGCAGTTTTTATGTATGAAGCAACGTGAATAAGTTTTGTCTGCATACATTGTTCAAGTACAATAAGATTACGTTCCCATTCATAACTTTCTTTGAGCGCAAAAGCTGTATAGATACCCGTTACTGTTAACATTGTATGATTATATATTTTATTGTTTAGTTTATTTTCAATAAGGTTTAGTAAGGCTTCTTTATTTGTATTTTTTAGGTTTTTCCCAAGCGTTGTGAGTATATTTGGCAATGGGATATCTATAAGTTTGCTTATACCATATAGCGGTAGAACAATAGCTGCAAGGCAATTAGCTACAAAAGAAAAATATCTGCTGCCTTGTATAAACCGATTACGAAACTCAAGTATTAAGGAAAATTTGTTAAGATGAGTAAACCATGGGTGTTGGAAGTAAAGCCGTTTTGAGACCGATCTAAAAACATCACTTGGACGCCAAAACGATAACGTAGTATTTTCATGTATGCATAGTTCGTTAAACAATACAATAAGATGTTTATATAGTTGAGTGTTTTTGTACAGCTCTTGGATTACACTTTTTCTTTGTGTAATGATGTTTATATCAGTTGTAGGTTGAACAAGGAAAGAAAGAAAAGTAATAAATCCTAATTGTGTGTGCGTTTTATTAATAATAGAACCAAGATAGATATCTTTATTTTTTTTTCCGCAAAGTAATTCAAGATCTTCCCATGATATATCATTAATAACGGTATATAAATTATTGCTTGTGTCTTGAGATGCTTGCTTTAATAGATTGAATGCTATATTTCTTTTTTGATATGGTTGTGGATTAGAGTGTACTTGATTGGCAAATATTAGTGTATCATAAAAATCGTTTGGCCATTCTTCTTCTTCCCATTTTAGTGTTTGAAGATTATGATTCGAAATTCTAACAATGTTTTTATGAGAAAATGTGGATGAGATAAAGGGATGAGTGCTTATATGTTGCATAAATAAAAACGAGAGATATAGTAAAATAAAACGAAATCTCATAATGTTCCTTACTGTGTATATGAGAATATACCTTTAAAGATGTAAGTTCGGTATACTCATCACTGTTGAGTATGATACCAGAGGCCGTATTTTTTGCAAAAAAGGGTGATGATGGCACAAGACAAACAAATTTTATTAGAAAAACAACACTTTGACTTTTTATATAAAAGTTTGTTTATTAACAATAAAATGATGTTTGCTGGAGTGCTGTTACAAAGAGCAGCAAAGAAATGGCCGAATCGTATTGCTTTGTTATGCAAAGAAGATTCGATAACATTTCACGAACTGTATAATCGCGCATGCGCAGTGACCAAAAAATTGCAAGATAATGGGGTTGGACCTGATGATAGAGTATGTTTGTGGTATGAAAATTCTATTGAGTTTTTTATTGCATATTATGGAATTTGGCAAACAGGAGCTGTTGTTGCTGCTCTGAATGTATTTTTACATGAAAAAGAATTTGAACATATTTTGCAAGATGCTGATCCTAAAGTTGTAATTATTTCTAGTACACTTTTAGAGAAACTTTCTTCAGAAATTTATTCTAAATTACCTACTTTACTTGATTCAGATTTTATTGATAGTACTCTCAGAGAGAAAAATAATAACAATCTTTGTGAAATTCCTACAAAAAATCCAGAAGATTTAGCTGCATTATTATATACTTCTGGCACAACTGGTATGCCCAAGGGGGTGATGCTAAGTTCAAAAAATATTTTTACAAATGTTGTACAATGTCTTGCTCGGATTGATGTTAGTTGCGAAGATCGTATTTACATGCCGGTTCCACTTTTTCACAGTTTGGCGCAAAATACTGCGGTTTGGGGAAGTTTTTTTTTAGGATCTTCGGTGATTATTATTCCAAAAATTGAACGACGTTTATTATTGCAGGGTCTTGATCGGAAGCCAACCATAGTACTATCAGTACCAGCACTTTATGGTGTATTTTGTATGATGAAAAATATAAAATTTGATTCAGTACGATTTTTTGCTTCCGGAGGTGATGCATTACCAGATAAAATACGCGCAGCATTTTCTTTAATATATCGCCGTAAAATATGTAATGGCTATGGATTGACAGAAACATCTCCTTTACTTTCTACTCATGTAACTGAGGAATATGTTTCAGCGGATACGGTAGGCGTTCCGGTTCAACAACTTTCATGTTCAATTCGTGGTGAAGATGGAAACGAGCTTGCTCAAGGAGAAGTTGGTATATTATGGGTCAAAGGTGACAATATTATGTTAGGATATTATAAAGCACCTGAATTAACAGCTAAGATTTTTGAGGATGGGTGGTTGGATACCGGAGACTTAGCACGTATAGATAGACATGGTCGACTCCATATTGTTGGAAGAGAAAAAGATTTAATTATTAATAAAGGTCTTAACATTTATCCGCAAGAAATAGAAAATGTATTGCTTGTACATCCTGCAGTTGTTCAAGCAGCTGTAATCGGAGTTATGGATGGTGGGTTTGAAGAGGTGCCAATTGCATTTATTGCAGTACAAGAAAAAGTCGAACATATTGAAGAAGTTCTCAGGAAATTGTGTTTACAACACCTGGCATTATATAAAATACCAAGAAGATTTATGATACGAAAATCATTGCCAATAACATCATTGGCTAAGGTAGATAAAAAAGTTTTGAAGGCGGAATATGAGCAAAAACATAAGCAAAAAGATTAAGATTGTTCATATTATTTCAAGTCTTAAGATTGGTGGTGCCGAAGCTGTTCTGGTTGATTTAATAAGGACGTTGGGTAGTAAGCGATATGAGCATAATGTACTTTATTTTCATCGTGGAGCGCATGAAGATCGGTTGCGAGAGCTTGGTGTCAGGATGCATTATATAGAAGGATTGTTCTGTCGTTATGATTTAATTTTTTTTATCCGTTTATACAAGTTGATAAAGTATATTAATCCGGATGTAATTCATAGTTCATTATGGGTTGCAAATTTTTCTGCGCGCATTATTGGACCAATATTAAATATTCCAGTTATTTGTGCTATTCATTTGGGAATCAAAACAGATGGAGCATTGCGTAATATACTTGATCAATTCACTTTACGTTTTGCAGATAGAGTTGTGGTAATCTCAGATACTGTTGCTCAATCTTTATACGATCGACCATCATGGATAGAGCCAGCCAAAGTTTCAGTAATTAAAAATGGTATTGATAAAGAGCGTGTTATAACTTTGAAAAAAAGAAATGAGCAAAGGCGTGGAGACCATGGATTTAATGAAGATCATATTATTATAGGATCAGTAGGAAGATTTATTCCTAGAAAAAATTTTCCAATGCTTCTTGAAGTTTTTGGCATTTTGCATAAACAGTATAAAAATGTTCGGCTCATTATTATAGGATATGGATCTCAGGAGTCAGAGCTGCGTGCTATTGCCAACGATTTTAATATTTATAATTCTGTAACCTTTATTACAGGTAAAACAGCATATGGATATTATGCTCTTATGGATATATTTGTTTTGCCATCTTTTCAAGAAGGTTTATCAATTGCATTGCTGGAGGCAATGAGTTGTGGCTTACCTTGTATAGTTTCTAATACTAGTCAAAAACATGATGTAATACGCAATGATTATAATGGTATTATTGTGCCTGCAGGAAATATGAATAAGCTTATTTTAGCTATTGAACGTGTTATAGTAGATAAGCTATTGCGAATTCAGCTTGGCTTAAATGCACAGAAAACGGTAGAGCAAAACTTTTCAATTCATAACACGGCACAAGAATATGAGAATCTGTATAAGAGTGTTACATTTTCATTAGAGAGCTTACAAAAATAATCTCAGCAGCTAGCACAAAAATACAACCAACAACTGCTTGACTAATATTTTTACTATAGTAATCCAGTTGACTAATATTTTTACTATAGTAATCCAGTTTTTGGGTTAATGAAAGTTTTATTGGTTCTGCCTCATATTCTCTTTTATTAATTAATTTTTTTTGAGTCAATTTTGGCAATTGTTTATAATAGCCATATAGATGAGGATGTTCTGCAAATGATACCTGGAGTCGACATTTAAATATTAGTAGTGCATGTTCTAATAAAATATTTTTTTCTAAAAAGTTGAAAATGTCTAAATCACATAAAAATAATTCACTTTTACTTTTGTTGTCATCACTTGCAACGCAAGCAAACCATTTATTATTGCTGAAAGCAACTTGATTGATAGACATAGGCCAATCTGATTTTTGCAGAAATGATGCTATATGGATTATTACACTTTTCTTTCCTTTATTAGATAGTTTACTCAAAGCTATTGACTCATATGTTGTAAAAAGCCATTCATTATCAAAAGAATTTGTTATGTTTATGTTTACGTTTACTCTTGCATTATGAATAAGTTTAGGAAATTTTATGTCAGATAGTTTATATAGGTCTCCATCATAATGATTGTAAAAACCAAAAAATTGACTATTCTTTTTGAAATAAACTGAATTGGCGTAATCAACGTTATATTCAGTTAGTTTTGTTAATTCAAAATTTTTTATATCAGTTACTTTATACAGGTATACATTCTTTTCATCAGCAGAGGCGAACCATTTATTATTATCACTTAAGGCAAATGTTCTGACATTATTATTATGATCAGTTAATTGTGTAGTGAGTTCAGGATCTTTTGTTTTAGATAGTCTATAAAAGCAAATTCTACCATCACAATTACCAGTAATAAAAAAATTACTGTCATTACTGAAAGCTATGTTTTTTACGTTTTCAAATTTTTTGTTAATAAGTTGAGGATTTTTTGTATCAGATAGCTTGTATAAGTATGCATGACCATTAGAACCGTAAAAACTAAACCATTGACTATTATTACTGAAATAAACTGAACAGATATAATGGTTGTTTTTTTTGCAAGAAATATTATATTTGGCTAATTTTGTTAATTTAAAATTTTTTATATCAGTTATTTTATATAAGTGTACATTATTTTTATCAGCAGAAGCAAACCATTTATTATCATTACTGAAAGCAAGTTTTTTGATATCATTGTATTTTCTAGAAGGTTTATTGTTATAATAATATATGGTATAATAATCATGATCAGTTAATTGTGTAATGAGTTCAGGATATTTTGTTTTAGATAGTCGATAAATGCAAATGTTGCCAGTTTCGTGGCCAGTAGCAAGCAATTCATTTTTATAGTTAAAAGTAAGTGTGGTAATTAAATTTTTTTTTCCATAAAAATTTAATTTTTTTATAGCTTTTTCAGGCAAGTCAGAATAAGTAAACATATGAAAAGGAAAAGTATAAGATAGAAATTTGTTGTAAATTATATTCATAATCTGACTTGCAATAGCTTTACTTAAGTCTTCAGGAAGCTTAAGTTGCTTAATATAATGAGGATTTTGAATAAATTGTTCTAATTCATAATCTTGTGTAAATTTTTCTGGTAGTACTTTTTCAATTAATAAATTCATAAGTATAGATATACCAAGCTCGTTACAATCCTTTAGTAATGGTATTAATGTTTCGATGTTTTCATTCATTAACTTTTTGATTAATTCTTCTTTTTCTGATTTTGAATAACCCCAAACATTGTCTGTATAGATAGGATTCTTTGGCAGATAAGAAATGATTCCTTGAAGTACTTCAATTGTTATTTTTGTACATGATATATCTATTTTTTTATTTGGTGAACAATCTGTAAATAAGTTTTGGAAAAACGTAGTAGACATCTTTTCCAAATTTTCAAAAGTTTTAGTATCAATTGTGAGTTGTCCATCTTTACATTCGATTGTTACTGATGATTTTTCTTTAATATCATCTACTTCCATGCCTGTTAGCATGCTGAATGGACTGAGTAAGATTAGTGTTAGTATAAAATTTTTCATTTAGAAACCTCCAAAAATATTTTATTTTTCTTTCATAACATTAAACAAAGTAATGATAGTAGCAGTAGAAGCGACGGCTATTTGTATAATAGTTTGATTATGGTAATTCAGCGTCTGTAAGAATGAAAGCTCTACCATATCGTTTTCAACCAATGATTTTTGAATTAATTTTGGTAATTGTCTAAAATAGGCATGCAGATGGGGATGTTTGTTTAATGATACAGTTTTATTTTCATTAAAACATGCTTGTAATAGTAATGTATTTTTTAATGAAATATTATTTTTAAAAAATCTAAGAGTGTCTAAGTTATACCAGTATTTGTCACAACCATTTTGAACAACAAGCCATTTATCATCATGATTATGACCTTTCATGGTGGTATTTAAGATAGCTTTCATGGAATTTAGTTCTACAAAGAGATATGTATTTGATATATTTATAATTTGACTTGTAATAGTTTTACTTAATTCTTCAGGAAGTTTAAGTTGATCAATATAATAAGGACTTTGAATAAATTTTTCTAGTTCGTCATATTGTATAAACTTTTTCGCAAGCACTTGAATCAGCAAATTCGTGAATATAGCTATATCAAGATA
>SDBT01015417.1_pt1 | contig 12143 bp, 12 predicted proteins | sample 2277101 | NCBI WGS metagenome assembly SDBT01 (sample SAMN10404973, study PRJNA504765) | marine sediment metagenome | isolation source: marine sediment core GS10_PC15, 103 cmbsf | place: Arctic Ocean: Southern Knipovich Ridge | collected 2010
TCTTTTATTCAAAACATCCATCACTTTCTTGGGGTCATTGGTCAGGGCAAAAATACTTTTGCCATTGGTGAGAAGTTTAAGTTCTGAGAGGGGTTCTTTTATCTCTGGTTCGTGTTGTTTAAGGTAGTCCACACTTTTTCTTATTTTTTGCAGGGAAACACCACTGTCCAGGAGACTTTTGGCGGCATTCAGCCGCACCAAATCAGTGAAGGAATAAAGGCGTCTGCTCTCCTTACCGCTGCCCTTTATGCTGGGCTTGATAAAACCTATTCTTGCCCAGTAGTCGAGCTGAGCGTAGGAAATCCCCACTATCTCTAGAACAAGTCCTGCTCTATATCCCTTCATTAGCATCTCTTCAGATGGATAGCATCTTATTTAAATAAAGCACTATATTCTGGCACTACATCAGCCACAAAACTCTTGATTCCCTCTACAGTTTTTGGATGTCCAATCATTTCTTTGATTATATTAAATGGTATAGTGGCGATATCAGCTCCCGCTTCAGCCATTTCCCTTACCTGTCTTGCATTTCTAATACTGGCTGCAATCAGCTCCGTTTTCATATTGTAGTTCTTATAGACTTTCATAATACTTTTAATCAAATCCACTCCACTGCCAATTCCTTTGTCTTTAGCCAAGTCAATGCATTTCTTTATTTCCTGGTCAAGGTAGACTGATTGAGGTGACTTACCGGAGGTGTCCTCTATTCTTTCATAAAATCTCTGTTCACCTATGGCTTCCATCAACCGAAAGTCAAAGTAGTCTTGTTTCTCAAACTTTATATCTAGATTCTTTCTGATATAATCGTCTATTCTTCCGGCAAAGGGACTGGCATATTTAGCGCCAGCCTTGGCTGCTAGAAGTGCTTGCTCAGAACTCATAACTAGAGTTACATTTACCGGAATATCTTTTTTGCTTAATTGACTTATGACTTGGAGGCCGTCATAATCAGAGGTGGTGCTTTCTCCGTCATAGGTATCGATGGGAATTTTTATAACCACATTACCAGCTACTTCATTAAATCTATGATATAGTATCTCTGCCTCTTCTATCATTTTCCCCTTGGTCAGGCTAATCACTTCCAGACTAACCGGTTTACCTTCGCCTACTGTCTCGCATATTTGTTTGATATAGGCTTCCATCTCAATATTTTCGCTCTTTGCTTTTAACGCATCCACTGCTTTCTTAATCAGAGACGGATTTGTGGTTACCCCGTCCACTATCCCCCAAGAACAGGCTACTTTAATCTCACTTAATTTTGCTGTATCGATAAAAATTTTCACACATTTCCCCCCTCTGCCTTAAGCTGTCAACAGATGGCATATTGATAACATTTTTTCTCGGTTCTGTCAATCTTTCTGAAATAATAATCTTGATAGAATTTCCTTTTTGAACGCAGATGAATGCAGACTAAACAATTAATCGGAAAACAAGTTCAAGTTTCAAAGTCCAATGTTTTTGTTTATCTGCGAAAATCTGCGTCCTATTTAACTTGTCATACAAGGCTTCTTAGGATTGACTATGTCAAGGAAAGGTGGTTTTACAGGACTTGGTGGCGGTAAATCTCCCGTAAATGGTCGAATATTTCAATGTATTCTTTGCTTCTATAATCAGGATAGGTCCACTCCCAACAAGTAAATCCCTTCCCCCTCTTATACCTAAGAGTAATTTCGGCATAGATTCCTTTCCGAAGGTAAATTCGGTGTTGAAAATTCTTACCGGTAGCTAGGACCAGTTTAGCCAGGGTGATATACCCGGGATCAAGATTAATACGACGTTGCTTAGAGTGAGGACAGAAGAAATTTTTCTCAAGCTGGTTAGTGAATAATTTTATCTCTACTATTCTTGCGGGATCGATTAAGCTGGCGAAGCTAATGAATTTCCTTTTTAGATTTGTTTGCATCTTCTTCTCATAATAGTCGGTACAACTAAATGGCAAAGGCGAGCTTGTGAAGTCAACAGAGCCAAATTTCTGAGTAAGTTCTTTCTCTGCCTGCTCAAATAGACTATCTTCCCCCGAAATCATACCTACTACCAGCTTCACCGGTAAGGGCTCTTTCACCTTTCCCATTTTCTCAATCCGTATCTCTTGTTTAACGCTTGATTATTGAAATCAGGAAATATCCACCTACTACAAAGGTAGCTAGCATAGCGATGACATCCCAACCCAACTTCAAGAAAGATCTGCGGGATCTATAGATCAATCCTATAACTACAATTCCAGTAAGGATTATACCTAGCATAAGAGTTATTGTGTGTTTGGAAGTTACATAAGAGAGAAATTCTCCCTGTCGGAAGAAAATATCACAGACAGGAACGATCATTATATCCAGAAAGTTAGCTCCCAGAATATTACCAACGGCCATGTCAGCGCCAAACCTAAGACTGCTTATAGAGACTACCAGTTCAGGTAGTGAGGTAGCCAGAGCAAGAAAAACGGTGCCTACCAGAGCCTCGTTCCAGTTCATAGCTATTACTATTTCTTCACCAATACTAGCCAACCATATCCCCAGAAGCACTATGACAATAAAACAAAGAGAAAATAAGGTTATGGCTGAACTAAGGCGAATTCCTGGGTGTGTTGAAGGTGGCTCTGGGGGGTCTTTTTCCTCTAATCCAATTTTTTTGTCCTGGCCAAAAATGAGTTTCAATCCAATAGCATAAATAATAATAAGAATAAGGCTGTCGAATCCAAAATTAAGTAGGCCCAGATTGCCCGTGAATTCGTTTCGTAGTATGATGGAAAAAGTGGTAACAGCCATGGCCACAATGCCCAGACCGCCATAAAGGATATGACTTCTTTTGATTGTAGAAAGGAGAGAGCCTTTACCCTGGAGTAAATCTATTAAAGCAATGAACATTATATTCATCACAATAGAGCCAAAGATATTTCCTGCGGCCAGGTCAGGTGATTGAGCGATGGTGATGGAGCTAACGCTGGTAACCATTTCCGGAAGAGTTGTGGCCAGGGAAAGGAAGACAAATCCCATCAGGCCCCGGCTAAGACCTGTTTTTTCGGATATGATATCTCCATAATAAGACAATCTATAGCCCACATAAAGGACAGATGCGCCACAGATAAGAAATTTCAACCAGACGAACATAGAAGTATCCCGTATATCGTATTTTGTGAATCGTATCTCGTATCTAGTGTAGCGTAAAGCTAAAAACTAAAAGTGAAAAGTCATAATCAGATAGTATGGGAATTTCTTTTTTTTGCAAGCTGATAAACACGAATTATTGAAGATTTAAGTATTAAGAACTAGCTGAAGAGTCACCAAAATTATTGGAAATTAGGTTTTCACTAGACCTTAGTTTTGAGAAGTTATGGAAAATCTTTTTTGAACGCAGATGAATGCAGATCAAGAAAAAGTAATCAGAAAACAAGTTCAAGATTCAAAGTCTTCAATTTTTTTGTTCATCCTGTTTATCTGCGTGGGTCTGCGTCCTATCTGACTTCACTATACGCTAAGTGCTATTTTCAAGCCAACCTATTAAATCCTCAAAGTTTTCAACACCTTTTCTTTGCATATATTCTTTGATTCCTTCAACTATTCCGGGGGCTGTTCTAGAATCGACGAAATTTGCCGTTCCTACAGCTACTGCACTGGCTCCTGCCAGAATGAACTCTAAGGCATCCTCGCTGCAGGTTATTCCTCCCATTCCTATTATGGGCAAGCTAACTTTTTGAAAAACATCTCGCACCATTCTTATGGCGATAGGTCTTATTGCTGGCCCAGAAAGACCCCCCGTGATGTTACCTAACTGAGGTTTTCTCGTCTCCACATCAATGGACATGCCCAGTACGGTATTTATTAATGATAAGGCTTCTGCTCCCGCCTCCTCAGCAGCCTGGGCGATTTCGCTAATATCAGTTACATTGGGTGTCAATTTGATTATAAGAGGAATATTGGTAACTTCGCTCAATTTCTTTACTAGCGAAAAAGTCCGTTCTGGGTCGGTGCCAAAAGCAAGGCCTCTTTCTTTCACATTGGGACAGGAGATATTTATTTCTAAAGCATCTATTTTTTCTTTCTCACTCAGTCTTTTAGCAAGAGTGAGATAATCTTCTTCTTCTTCTCCGGCAATATTGACAATGAGCCTAGCCTCAAATTGACTCAAAAAAGACAATTTTTCCTCAAGGAAAACATCTATTCCCGGGTTTTCTAATCCGATAGCATTGAGAAGTCCAGCAGGTGTCCCTGCTAAACGAGGAGGGGGATTTCCTTCTCTGGGTTCCAGGGTTACTGTCTTGGTTACTATTCCTCCTAATTTATTGAGGTCAATGAGTTTAGCATACTCTTCTCCGAATCCAAATGTTCCCGCTGCAACCAAAACAGGATTATTCAGACTGACCCGACCCAACTTACTCTTCAGATTTATGTTCATCTACTTACCTTTCTTCTTTCCAGAGGATTTGCTGGGCCCGGAAAACTGGTCCATCACTACAGACACGGAGATAGGTACTCTTTCCCTTTATGGTGCATCCCAAACAAACCCCTATTCCACAGCCCATTCTTTGTTCTAATGATACTTGACAGGAGATTTTGTACTTCAGGCATAATTGAGCTATCTTTTCGAGCAGAGGGATAGGGCCGCAAGCGCAAACTAAATCTATTTGAGAATTTTTTTTGAGAAGATGAAAGAAGAATTCGCCAAGCAGACCCTTGTAGCCCTGGCTTCCGTCTTCGGTAGCGATTTGTACTTCAAGATTTAAATTCCTGAGGCCTTCCAGACATAAAAGTTTTCTTTTACTCTCAGCTCCCAGAAGGAGGAGGATATCTTTTCTGTTTAATTTCTCTGCCAAAAAATAAAGAGGAGCTATTCCTATTCCTCCTGCTACTAAAACAATTTTTTCCAAATCACGGCTTGTTTTGAATCCTTGCCCCAGGGGGCCCAGGGCATCTATTTCATTTCCTATTTTTTCTCTGGACAAAAGCTCTGTCCCTCGGCCTACTACCTTATAGAGGATATCGATGTTTTCATCTTCGCATCTATGGATGCTAAAAGGACGTCTTAGTAAGGGGTCATATCCGTTCTTTATTTTTATATGCACAAACTGTCCTGGCCCTGCTTCTTGGGCAATTCCTGGAGCACGCAAACGCATCTTATAGTGTCCGGGGATGATTTCTTCGTTGGATAGAATCTTAGTTTTGATCTGATACATTCTTTTGGGGTCCAATCATATACTTATCGAACCGAAGCTAGTCAAAGTAACATTCTCTGAAGAAGCCTTACAAAAGCGTGAATCGTACCTACTATCTTCTATACCTGGGAAAGGCTCTAAAACGCACACTGCAATATGGTATGCTAGATACGAGATACGAACAAAGAGATACAATATTATCCTGAGATGTCTTTATTATATCAACATTATTCAGAGAATTCAAGTTGACAGTGATATTTCTTTGATATAGAATGAATTTCTTCGCTGATACTCTAATGTTCAGGCATAGGGGTTTCGATAATTATTATGATTTTGTGCTTTTTCCTATTTTTTTCGATGAACTATGAACTGTAAGAGAGGATCAAGATGAGGGGGAAGCACGAGATACAAGATGCGCGATACAAGCAACGGATCCTGGGTATCGATGAAGCTGGCAGGGGGCCGGTAATAGGTCCGCTGGTTATATGTGGGTTAATAATGGATTCGGTTAATATAGCAGAACTTTCACAAAGAGGAGTGAAGGATTCAAAGATGCTCAGCCCTTTTCTGCGAGAGAAATTGAAGCAAGATATCCATTCTTTGGCTGAGGCGTATGAGTTGATTGTCATTTCTTCGGAGAATATAGATAAAGAGAGGATGAATGATATAGAATTGAGAGTTGTGGCGAAATTAATCACTCAGTTTCATCCCAATCAGGTTTTTCTAGATGCACCTACCCGTAATTGTCTTTCCTATGAGAAAAAGATAAGAGGGCTTCTTTCTGCTGAAATGAAAGTAAGATTAGTAGTGGAAAACTTTGCCGACAAGAACTATCCCGTGGTAGGAGCAGCCTCCATCTTGGCTAAAGTGGAAAGAGATAGAATAATATCTGAACTTGCAGAGCAGTATGGAGATATAGGCTCAGGTTATCCCTCCGATGAGAAGACAATTAGATTTCTGAGAGAGTATTTTCACCGCAAGAAATGTTTTCCTCCCATAGTTAGAAAAAGATGGAAAACTCTTCAAAGAATTAAGATGAAGGAAGAAGGGAAAAGATGTTGGTGATTTCGAGAAAAAAAGGATTGATCATTTTAGTTCTAGTGGCAGTCAGTGTTGCTATTCTATTTCTTATATATTGGCAGAAGGAAACGGAGGTTTCTTATGCCGGGGAGAAAGAAGAGAAAGAAGAAGTACCTCTTCTAAGTGTCAGGGGAGTAAGGCTAGTAGGGTGGAACGAGGATGGAGAAAAAAGTTGGAAGGTTGAGGCTGATTCGGGGGTGCAGTTTTCTGATAGAATGGTTTTGAAAGGAGTGAAATTCTATCTTTTGGATGGGGGAGAATTCGTCTCTGAAGGAGAAACAAAAGAAGTGATAATAGACCGTAATTCTAATTTAATTCTCAAGGAAGATGTTGTACTTGTCTCTTATCTCGATGGAACTCAGCTTTTTACTTCTGAGATGAAATGGATAACTTCAGAAAGAAGATTAGAGAGCAGGGAAAAATTCGTCATAAAGAGAAAGAATATTATTGTGGAAGGGGTAGGCCTTACCGCCAATCCTGATTTATCTCAGATTGAAATAAAAAGTAGGGCTGTGACCAAATTTATTGAGAATAGTTAGCTGTGGCCAGGCGAATGAATAATGAACTGCGAATGAACATAAGAAGGAGAAAATGATGAAGAGGAAAAGCATAAGTCTTTTTGCAGAAATTGGGTTAGTATTTATCTTGGGTATTATTTTTGCGGGAGCAGCCACGGCAAATCAAGAGACGCTGATAGTCAGTTCTTCTCAACAGCGGATAGACTATGGGAATCGAGTATTTATTTATGAAGGTGAAGTAAGGGCTACCTGGGGAGATATAGTACTACAGGCAGATGAGATGGAGGTCCATCTAACCGAAGAGAATACTCTGAAAAAAATTACGGCCAGGGGGAACGTTAAAGTAATCCAGAAAGAGAAAAATAGGATTGTTAGTGGTGAAAGTGCTATTTATATTGCTGAAGATGATAGGTTAATTATAGAGGGACAAGCTCATTATCAAGACGAATTAGGAAATGATCTTAAGGCAGATAAGATAACTCTCTGGATTACAACAGAAAAACTTGAAGCAGAAGGAACTCCCGTTGAAGCAATTTATGTATTGAAAAAGCTGGAAGAGGAGTAAATTTGTGGTTCTACAAGTGGATAATGTAGTAAAAAGTTTTCGAAAGGTCACGGTAGTAAATAGGATATCTCTTAAGGTGAATCAGGGGGAAATAGTGGGTCTTTTGGGGCCCAATGGTGCGGGAAAAACCACTACTTTCCATCTTATAGTGGGTTTAATTAAGCCTGACCAGGGGAAAATATTATTGGGAGAGGAAGACATTACCCATCTTCCCACCTATCAAAGAGCGAGAAAGGGGATCGCTTATCTTCCTCAAAGACCTTCTGTTTTTCAAAACCTCACCGTTAAAGAGAACTTAATGGCCATCCTTCAAACTTTGGATTTTTCTTTAGGAGAACAGGAGGAGAGGGCAAGGCATCTATTATCAGAATTGGGAATTAGCCATTTGGCCAAGCAAAAAGCTTATTTACTCTCTGGGGGAGAGCGTCGCAGAGTCGAAATAGCCAGGGCTTTAGTTACTTCTCCTCACTTCATTCTTCTCGATGAGCCTTTTGCTGGGATAGATCCCATCACTGTTTCTGATTTGCAGACGATTATTTCTGAGCTTAAGAACAAAAACATAGGGGTACTTATTACTGATCATAGTGTTCGAGAGACTCTCCAGATTACTGATTTTTCCTATATTGTATATCAGGGGAGAATTCTTATTACCGGGAAGAGAGATGAGCTCACGCAAAACAAGAAAGCAAGGGAGATTTTTTTGGGAGAAAAATTCAAACTCTAAAATAGGAAAGGTTATTCTTCTGCTATTTTCTGTAATGGCGATAAGCTTCCTCTTTACAGTTTCTCCTTCCTTTTCTTTAGAAGGAACCTTTCAATTTAAGCTTCAAGCAGATCATATTAGCCGAAGTGAGGGGTCTTCTACTATCATAGGAAAAGGAAAAGTCAAACTAGAATATAAAGATGTTCAGATTGAGACAGAAAACATAAGAATAGACTTGGATACTTCCGAACTTTTTGCCTGGGATGAAGTGAGTTTCAAGCTAAAGACACGGAGAATAGAGGGAAGAAATCTCAGATATGATCTAGAGAAAGAAGAAGGAACAATCCAACACCCTAGCGGGAAAGAGGGTCTTTTTTTTTATCGGGCAGAAGAAGCTTTTTTTTCCTCAGAAGTAATAGAATTGAGAAAAGCTTATTTCACTACTTGTGATCTCCCTGTACCTCATTATAAGATAACAGCGGACAAAATTACTATCCGCCTGGAGGAGGAAATTGTGATGAGCAATGTTACCTTCTCTCTGGGAAATATACCTGTTTTTTGGTTACCTTTTTCTGTGCAATACTTACGAGAGGAGAATCGCTTCATACTTCCCAGCCTTAGCTATAGTGATTTTGCTGGTTGGTCAGTTCAGGCAGGATATTATTTTTATGCTTCTCCTTTTTTTCAGACTAAGCTACATCTGGGATACAGAGAAAAAAAGGGTTGGGCGGAGGGGATAGACATCTCCTATCGTTTTAAAGGAGGCAAAGGAAATCTGAAGACTTACTTTATTAAGGAGAAAGATACTCAAGAAGAGAGGTGGGTGGTCAGATTGGAACATCAACAGACTTTTTCCAACTCTACTTCTCTTAGACTTCGCTTGAATCGGTTGAGTGATAAAAATTTTCTCAAAGATTATTTTGGCCAAGAATACCAGACTGCTTATTTATACCTGGCTCATCGGGGAACTGGCTATAATGCAACCATTTTGGCCCAACCAGCATTGAATCCTGTTTTTGAAGGAGGTTATATAGAACGTTTGCCCCAGCTCAGGCTTGATTTTGATCCCCAGAGAATAGGCGAGTCTTATCTTAATAGCGAAGAGGTGGTAGAGATTACCAATTTCAAGAAGGATGGTAAAAGCATTCTACGAGCCGATGGACTTCTCGACATTTTCTCGCCCTGGATTGATCTTGGATATTTCAAACTCAGACCCAGAATAGGATATCATTACTTTAACTATTGGTATGAAAGAGAAGGAGAGACATTGAGTGGCTATCGAAGTATTCCATATCAAGAGTTAAATCTATTTTCTGAGCTTACAGTCAAATCTGAAAATTACAACTACATAGGAAGATTATCTTTAGATTACTATCATTCTTCCGAAGTCAAGGATGATTTTAAACTACCCTTTAGCCTGGGAGATTACACAAAGAAGACTAACGCAATCCACCCGGAAAACTTGATAAGACTTAATCTAAAAAACTATCTTTATTCTAGGAAACTTAGACTTCTTTCAGGAGAAGTGAAAGCTAATTATGATTTAACTAAAGAAAAAGAAAGACTTTCTCCTGTGGAGGCAAAGTTTCGTTTAACCCTTGCTTTGCCTTATACAGAATACCTTGATCTCCATTTTATCTATGATACCCATAAAAAGGAATATGAGGAAATAAAGGGCGGTTTAGGTCTAAGGGGTAATCAGTGGAATCTAAAGGTAGGGATGAATCGATATCCTCAAAAAGGTCTGACGGATATTACCGCTCAAGGGGGGTTTAGTCTGGGGGAAAAATGGCAGATATCCGCCTATCTTCGTTATGATTGGGAGAAAAAGAGCATAGAGGAGGAAGCTTACTCTGTCTGGCGAGACTTTCATGATTTTACAGTTAGGTTGTTCTTAAAGAATAAACCAGAGAAGGAGTATTGGATCGCTTTCAACATAAAAGCTTTTCCTGGCAAAGGATTCAAATATCACCCTGAACGCGAACTCTTGGAGTATCAATAAATCAGTTCATTGTTCATTGAAAGAGGAAGAATGGGATTCAGTTTTGAGAAACTGAATGTTTATAATAAAGCAAATGAGTTTGTTAATGATATCTATTTATTAACAAAGACTTGTCCAAAAGATGAGGTGTTTGGCTTAATAAGCCAGCTAAGAAGAGCATCCGTATCGATTCCAGTCAATATTGCTGAGGGGTCTGCAAGAAGAAAGAAGGATTTTAATAGATTCATAGATATGGCGAGAGATTCTATCTTTGAGCGTGTTATAATATTACGAATAGCATTGAAACAGGAGTATCTGAATCAAAAAAGATATATCGACCTGGAAGACAAGCTGACCAGTCTATCAAAAATGTTTAGTGGTTTAAAGCGTTCAATAAGTCAATGAACTATGAACTGATATGGAGGAGAGAATGAGAGTTTTGGTAATAGGAGGGGGAGGAAGAGAACATGCTTTATGTTGGAAGTTGCGGCAGAGCTCTCGAGTGGACAGAATCTATGCTGTTCCTGGGAATGCAGGCATGGAAGAGGTTGCTGAGTGCGAGAAAATCGAGTATGAGAATGATTTCTCTTCTCTTGGCCATTTGATTGATAAAGAAAAAATAGATTTTGTTATAGTAGGTCCGGAGATTCCCTTAGCTAACGGAATAGTAGACTATCTTGAGAAGAAGAAAGTAGCTGTTTTTGGCCCTTCAAAAAAGGCTGCTTTGCTGGAAGGGAGTAAAGTATTCGCTAAGAAATTCTTGAAGAAATACGGTATTCCTACGGCCGATTTTGACATTTTCACTGATTCAACTAAGGCTATCTCCTATATAGAGAAAGAAGGTCCAGGGGTAATCAAGGTGGATGGTCTGGCTGCTGGTAAGGGGGTTTTTCTGCCAAACACGAAGGAAGAAGCTATAGAAGTTATAGAGTTGGCTATGGAGAAAGGAGTTTTTGGAGAAGCCGGCAAAAGGGTAGTAATAGAAGAAGAACTTAAGGGAAGAGAGCTCTCTTTTATTGTTATTACTGATGGAAAGAGTATCAAACCATTGGTTTCCAGTCAGGATTATAAACCCATTTATGAGGGAAATAAAGGTCCCAATACAGGGGGGATGGGGTCTTATTCTGCTGCCCTTATTCCCTTCTCATTGTATAAAAAGATAATGAAGCAGATAATAGTTCCTACCCTGAGAGGAATGGAAAAGGAGAAAAGAGGGTTTAAGGGGGTTTTGTATGCTGGATTGATGATTGAGAATGGAAATCCTAAAGTCTTAGAGTATAACGTTCGATTGGGAGACCCAGAGACCCAGGTAATTCTTCCTCGCCTCGAGAATGATTTGCTGGATTTTCTTTTAGCGGCAGCGGAAGGAACTCTGGACAGGATAAATCTTAGATGGCACTCCCAGGCAGCAGTCTGTGTAGTTCTTGCCTCGGGCGGTTATCCGGGTTCCTATGAAAAGGGTAAGCCCATCATGGGTCTAGAGAGATTATTCTCTCTCAATAATGTATTTCCTTTTTGTGCTGGAGTGAAAAGAGAAGACAATTCTTTGATAACTGATGGAGGCAGGGTAGTAGGGATTACAGCTATGGGAGATAATCTTAATAAAGCAGTAGAACAATCCTATCGAGCTGTAGACAAGGTTCATTTTGAAGAAATGTATTATCGCCGGGATATAGGCAAGAATCGTTGCTAGTATCTCGTGAATCGTATTTCGAAAGAAAAGCTCTAAAAGATACGATACACTAGAGACGAGATACGAACAAAGAGACTTGTCCTGAGATATTTCCCCCTTCAAAGTCTTTTATATTTTTCCCGAAATGAGAAGCTGAGTAGAAAGAATAAAAAGCTACTATACAGCGACGGAAGAAATTGGTCCTTCGGCAATTCTTGACAAAAAAGTCTATTATAATAATATTAAAAATGCTTCAGAACAGAATAAGCAAGCTAATATCTCAGTGTACAAAATCTAAGCAAAGGAGGTTTGATTCCGGAGAAGGAGTAGGGTTATCCTCTGCGGGAAAAACAAAAAGATGATTGAATTCTTAATTAAGGGTGGCCCTCTAATGATTCCTTTAGGGGTGTGTTCTGTACTAGTGCTGGCTATTGTCATTGAGAAATTCATAGGCATGGGTGCTATGGAGAGAAAAGCA
>SDBT01015418.1_pt1 | contig 12143 bp, 13 predicted proteins | sample 2277101 | NCBI WGS metagenome assembly SDBT01 (sample SAMN10404973, study PRJNA504765) | marine sediment metagenome | isolation source: marine sediment core GS10_PC15, 103 cmbsf | place: Arctic Ocean: Southern Knipovich Ridge | collected 2010
CCTTCGAATTCAATTAAGATAGGTGATTCGTGGTATCAGCTCAATCGTATGGACCCAGCAGGACTCGCACTTGGTATGATGACTACCCTCCACGAGCAGATAGACTACTACGAGGGGGACACTCAGGCGACCTTAGATGGCGTGGTGAATACAGCCTTAGAGATATCACAGCTTATGCTCGATAGATCGATGCTGGCAGGTATATCAGATGTTATGTCAGTGGCTCGAGGTACAGCAGGTGCTGCTCAAAAGGCAGATGCCATTAGTACACTTGCCTTACTACCTTCTCTTGTCACTCCTGGTATCTTACGAGATGTTCGCATGGCTACTGATCCATCGATGAGAGCTATGGATCCAGAAGGAGCTACTGCTAAAGGACTGATGCAGAGAATCTGGAAGAGATGGCAGAACTCTATGCCTCTACTCAGTAAGAATCTGCCACCTAAGCGAGACTGGCGTGGTGATGCTAAGGACTATCAAGGTAACTGGTTCTATAGATCAGTAGTTCCTATTACAAAGTATACACCAACTAACGATACTGCCTCTCTTGCGATCGTGCAGTACGGTGTTAATGTATCTCCAGTCAGAGCTAAGTTTATAATTCCTGACACAGGTATACCTCTTAATACTCTTCAGATTGATGGTGGTCAGGGTTGGGCACACAATGAACTTCAACGGTTAGTTGGTGTTGAACGCGATAAGAGAATGAAAAAGCTTATTACTAAATCTTTTCAGAATCGAACTGATAAGATAATTCAAGATGGAGTTATCATGGATCAGTTCAAGTATGAAGAACAGGCAGATAAGATTAGCTCAGCACTGTCAAAGGGAAGAGAACGTGGTATCCATGAATTCCTTCAGTGGATAGACGGTCGTACCACAATACCAGGTCCAGGAGGAAAGGAAATAGAGGTTGAATTTGTAGTTAATAAAGCTGACTACAGAAAATTCATTAGAGATTATAGGCGAGGAGAAGAGCCGACGAGTGATCTATATCAGATACCTCAACGATCTGTTTCTCCTGGAGCACAACGAACTATTAACGAGAGCGTAGAGTTTTAATTATGACTATATCAGAACAAACCCCAACAGTGGCATATACCGGCGATGGTGTCGCAACGGTATTCTCCTTCGCATTTCAGATCTTAGATAACGCAGATCTGATAGTAACAGTCAATGCGGTGACTCAGGTAGAGAATACTGATTACACTATCGAGAACCTCTCAGAGACTGGCGGGGATGTTGACTTCGGTATCAGTGCTGCTCCTGCAGATGGAGATGCTATTAGTATAGCTAGAAATACTCCTAGAGATCAGGATGTAATATATACACCATTCGATCCCTTTCCTGCTAAGACACATGAGGGAGCATTAGATAAACTCACCTTGATTGTTCAGGAACTTGTAGGTGGAGTCCAGGATGTTGATCTTAGTGATGTCCTTTCACTTGATGACACTAAGACATTCTGGGAAGCAGATACCAAAAGGATTAAGAACCTCGTTCAGCCACAAGATCCTAACGATGCAGCTACCAAACAGTACGCTGACGACATAACCGGGTCTGGATTCGATCCGACTGTTGATCGCACCATAACCGGTGCGTGGGAATTTACTCAGGTCATTGTCGGCGTAGTAGATGGGAACCCAGCTAAAGCTCTGGACGAGGTAATTAGCGGAGCGTGGGAGTTCCAAGGAAAAGTTACGCTAACTGGTGGTGCATTATTAGCATTCAATCTACCTCTCAAAGGTTTAGATCAGGCCGGAACCGGAGAGGTATTTCTCGCGGTAGTCGGCATGGGTGATAGGGCATTTTATGGCGACATTAATCATGGCACTACCATCTTTAGCGATTTAATGACTCTAGTGGCTGGCGGATTTGAAGTACTTAATCTGGATGGATTTGGTAATGTCGTGATGCGTAATGACGGTCGTTATCAAGCTAGGAATGCTGGAGATACTAACAGTGTCGACCTCTTACGATTGGATAATGCAGATCTTATCTGGCTTGGCAGTCAATCTGAAAATCTGAGGCTACAGGTACTTGCTGAATATGATTTCCGAGTAGCTGGTATTCAGGCAATAAGAATGACCTCCAGCAATATTGAGTTTAAGAAAACTGTCCGAAGTGCTCAAGATATTCGTTTGCAATTTGATCCTGCCTTGGGACAAGGCCAAACACGAGTATTACAAGGTATTATTGATGAGTCTCCGGGAACAGAAACCCGTGACTTTGTCCACATGAACAATGCCCAACAGATAAATTTTGGTGATATCCTAAGCAACGGTCGCATGCGATACGATGAATTCTTCGAAATGGTTTCTGCCGGTGGCAGTCTTGCGTTATTTACTCAAACAGCTGCAGAAGGATCGTTGCTAATTAATGATCCAAGTGGTGATCCAAGAAAGGTGGGGTTCAGAAATCCCGGTGCTAGATTCGTAACAGGAACACCTACCTTGGTACAAGCCGATGAAGGACAGTACGTTCAGTGTGATAGTGTAACGACTGACATCACCGTTCCTCCTTTAGATGTGGACACACAGATAACTGTCATAAACCGTCAGAATGCTTCAGTTACTCTAACTGCTGATGCAGGTCTGACTGATGGTATAGAGTTCTTCGATGGTCAGGGCAGCTTCCCTACTGGTAATCGTACTATTCCTGGTGGTGGCGTAGCTCATATCAGGTATAGAACCGCATTAGGTATCTCACTCTGGGGTAATGGAATAACATAATGGGATTACAAAAAGCAATAGTTGCTGCCGCTGCTGGACAAGGCGGAGCTGGTCCACCACTACCACAGAGTGGTGACATAACTGCGACTGATCCATTAGGTTTGTCAGTAGGGCAGAACATTATCTGGACTGTGGATAATATTCCAGCTACAGGTGATAAACGTCATAACCCCATGCATGGAATGAAAACTGTTGGTGATCCAACTGAGACAAATTCTGCACCTTATTGGACCGGTGTACATAACCAACTTGCCAATAATATGGGTGGTGAGTTTGAACAGGCACATGTCGCATTAGGTTGGGGAGATATCGAAACTTCTGCTGGAGTTTATGACTGGACAGAAACAGATATAATACAGGCGAATGCTGCCGCCGGAAATTATCATTACAGTTTTCAGGGTCAGTACAAAGCATTTACTGGTAGAGGCACAGAGCAGAACCAAGATCCTCAAAATATTATACCTACATATTTAAGGGTTCCTGGTAACTTTGCATATTGGAATCAAGGTTATACGGCAAGCGTTTGGAACACCAATGTAATGGACCCATACATTGCATTCATGTCAGCAGTCTTTGATCGCTATGATGATGATCCAAATTTTGAAGGTGCTGCTTGTAATGAATCCACTCCTTCGTTAGGGCAGGCTACTACACAACCGCCAGAATATTCAGTTGGACTAATGGCGGCATCTTTAAAACGTATGTATGCTGAGGTAGGTGCTCATGCAATTGAATCGAATTTCTGGCCTATGATGAACTCATTGGGTCAGGAACTTGGTGGTCTGATGGAAGAATGCTTCATCCTGCGTATTGGATGTGGTGGACCCGATGCTCGTGAAGTTCCAGGATTTACATTATTTGAGGGCACTCATTCACAATCTCAACAAAATTATAGAGGGAAACTTTCACGTATACTCGTAGCTAGTTTCTCATCTTATACCAACACTGGTCGCGACGCTGCAGATATAATTAATCTAACCCAGGTCCATCAGACTACTCACATGCTATGGGTAATAGGTGCAGGTGGTGAAACAGCACAATCTCTTAAAGCTGCGATTGCAGCTAATTCTGGCCTTCATACAGCCTGTCCTACACAATATTTGAGTTGCTTTATATCATGACAGATACCAGCATACAAGTTAGATTAATCTCGCTTCCACTTACTGCGATAGCCAAAGATGTCATTGTCCCTGATGAGACTCGTCTCCCAACTGGCTGTATTGTTAAATGTTGTTTCGCAGATTTCACTACTCTCGGCGGTCAGGGCGGTATAAGTTCTGTAGCCAATTATGGAGCTAGTTTCGGTGTAACAGATTTTACGGATGCAGCTGTTGTATCTGTTGAAGATGAGGATGGTCAATCGCCAACGGACACGGGTCAACACCACGACGATAGCGGCGATATTTTAAGGATGTATAATCCAGGTAGTAATACTCTTATCAGGTCTGCCACGGCAACAGCTGTTGCAGGTGGTGTACGCATTACTTGCAATGAGGCTGGATCAGACTTCTTTATTCAGGTCACTCTCATATTTGGTGCTGAAGTTAAGGCTTATTCTGTTGGCGGAGCACGACTTACTGATGAGACTCGAGTGGTAGCACATGGTCTTGCTGGTACTCCAGAAGCTCACTTCCACTATGGTTGTGATGTATTTCAAGGGAACAGTTCTATCTTACAATTGTCGTGTGGTATGTCTATTGATACTGCATTAGAACAACAGTGTGTATCACAACGTATATCCAATGGACAAACAGCATCGCAAGTTCGCATGCGAATTACTTCTGATAAGGTTATGGTCGCTATAGCGAACAACGGCAGTGTTCTATATAGTGTAGAACTTACCGGCAATGATGGTACTAATACTACCTTCACGTGGAGAGAGGGCGATGCTACTTCTACTGGTCTTATTGGTTTGCTCTTATTTATGGGTGATGCTGCTGCTGAGTTATCTATTATACCTTCACATACTGACCCTAATGCTGACTGGGATTATACTGGAATATCTATCAGGCCTCAGTATGCGTATGTAGTACCTACTGCTGCTGAAACTTCAGATGTCTCTGTGTCGCAAAATCAAGCTGGAGCTATTGGTATAGCTGAGTGGGATGATACAATTACTGGCGATGAGGGTGTTGAAGTAGCATTATCCTGGAACTCAGAAATTGGAGCTAATCCTTCAGTCTCAGGATCAAGAGCTAATCCTCGATTATATGGTTCAGATGCATTTGGAGGAGCTTTATTTGAAGCGGAGACAGTATTCTTTCAAGTCGGTGGATTCTTTATATCTTCGGATAACATAGCTACAGCGAATCTTCAATCTACTCTATGGCCTGCAATGTTTATAGAACAGGTCGGAGCAGTAACTCCAGCAGCTACCTTATCTAATCCTACTGGTACAGCAGCAGGTGCATCCCAAGCCAGTGGTACAGTAGATACTGATACACCTAACGGTATTATATATGCTGTTGTCACTCAGTCAGCTACTACTCCTACTCATGCTCAGATTGTGGCTGGACAGGACGATGTTGGTGCACCCGCAGATTCAGAAGATACCTTCGCGGCTCAGCTTGGTCCACCTAATGATTTCGTATTCACTGGTCTTGTGGTGAATACCACATATTTCGCACACTATACTCAAGAATCTTCTGGTTTAACTGAATCATTAAATCAGGTATCTTCTCTCTCATTCCAGACATCTGCTACGAATCAGAATCCTACTATAGTATCACCAATCCCGGATCAGAATGTATTAATAGGACAGCAGTATAACTTCGATGTCTCGCCATTCTTTGATGATCCTGATGGCGATCCGTTGACCTTTACTGGTGTCAATATACCAGAGGGTCTGTCCATGGATACTGCTGGTCTGATCACTGGTGTACCTACAGATGGAGGTGGTGGTACAAACCCAGTCATACAGAGTATTACCTTCGATTTTAATGGACTGTTGAATACACCACCAGGTAACTCACCGTCGAACACAGCTAATGAATCTGATAACTGGCCTATTTGTCACCATGTGAATGGACATCAGTATACATCCTTCGGTGATGGTCAAGGATTTAAGAATTTAGCGGGCAATGAGCTTACTCGCGGATCCTTTGGATTCTCACGCATTGAGGGCAATGAACTTAATTACTCAGCCTTCGATGTGTTCAAGAGCGGCGAGGCTATGCCGACTAGTGAGCAAGGCAAGTGTTACGGTATGCTCTGTGTTAATGATAAGATGTATGCGGCGGTGGATTACTATCTTGTTGGGGGTAGTGGCTCACGAGAAGATCGTTACCACGGATTATCCGTTACTTCGTCTGCCAATGAAGGGGTTAGTTGGACAGAAGAGATTCGCTTTGATGCTGGAGACTGGGGTGGTAATCAGTTAAACGGTTTCTACTCAATGGCATTCGTACAGTATGGTCAGAACAATACTGGCCCTAGATCACCGTTGGCTGATCCGTTATATATTTACGCGATCATCATGGAACATGATAACGATATTTACAATGTTCAGATTCCTGGTGGCATATCAATGATACGTGTTCTAGCCACAGACCTGGAGTCAGGTGTTAAGAGTGATTGGGAATACCTAAGTGCCATCGATGGTAGCAATGTTCCATCGTGGTCTACCAACCTCACCAATCGAATTGACATCTTCTCAGACCCAGTAGGTGGCAATGACTCATCAAGCATATCATTCAACGCTCCTCTTCAGCGGTATATTTTAACTGTATTCCACAATGATAGAGCGACTGGACCTGCTGATGATGATTGCTTCATTGGATTCTATGATGCACCCGAACCGTGGGGTCCGTGGCACAGGATTCTTAAAACGAATGTCCAAACACTTGGCCTTGCTGATGACACAGCAGTAATTTTCTGGGATCATAGTAATAAATGGTTAAGTAATGACGGGCTATCTGGTACTCTAGTGGGCACTCTACTCGGTCGGGATGAGTGGGGTTCCATTCCTTATACACTTACCGTAGGATAATACAATGAAAATACTAATGATAATCGCGATCGCTCTTATGCTGTCTGGCTGGGAAGAGACAAGACCTCCACCACGACCACAGCCTACACATCCTACCTACTCGTCAGCTATAGTAAACCAGGAACAGACTCAGAGTGCTAGTGCCAGTGCTGGTGCGACTGCTACTTCGAGTGCGACCAATGCTAATGATCAGAACATGACAATCAATGATCACAGCTCAGTCGGAGTATCTACTTCTTTCGAGGGTGGAGATGTAAACAACAACACTACTTACGAGGCATCAGCTCCGAACATAGTGATGGTTCCGAACAATAACACCGAGTCCTGCCTTAGAGTATTCGGTATTATGTTTAGCAATCAACAGGGTGGTGGTGGATTAGGTATACCTTGGCGGTCTAAGAAGTGTGACTACGAGCAAGCAGCTGATGATGCCTTCGCTCAAGGAGAACAGAAGCTGGGATGGTACTGGAAGTGTCAGAATCCAAATCTCTATAAGAGACACGGATCATCTGAATCATGCCTTAAAACTATGATGTCTCTGCTAGCTCCTGTGAGCCCACCTGCTGCACCAGTCGATGACCCCCTTGCAAGCCCCCAGGTTGTCGTAGTTTGTCCACCAGGGGGACACCCAGAAGCTCACGCTCGAATCTTTAAGGGGTGTGTGAGCAAATGACTTTAGCAACGACACTAGAACGAGCGGGAGGTTATACCGTGGTAGCTGGAACAGCAGCAGCAGTAGTATGGATGTTCACTCAGTTCGCGCCTATAGATAGGGTGAACGCACTTGAGTTGATGCATAAAGATTTCGTTACCAGCTCTGAATTCCAGGAGTATGTGACGGAAGAGTACTACGAGAAGTATTATCTCGTGCTCGATAGAGTGAGACGTGCTAGAGAAAGAAACAATGAAGATCTGGCAGTTGAGATGGAGCGTACTCTTGAAAGAATACGAGCCAAAATTTGTAAGGAAGATCCCGAATGGGAGAGGTGTAAAGGGTGAAACTCGGTGAACAGCAAGAACTCTTTGGTAGACTATATGCAGAGCACTTGGTCTGGCTTACGGAGCAAGGTTATCAGTATCGGTTGGGTGATGTCTTTGCTTCTGTTGGGCATAGGGATGGTTCTATGCATTATCTTAAACTGGCTGGGGACATTAATCTTTTCTTAGATGGTAAGTATCTAAGGAAAGCAGAAGATCATGCAGAGAGTGGGAAGAAGTGGGAATCCCGACATGAACTCACTCGATGGGGTGGTAACTGGGATAAGGATGAGAAAGCTGGAGAACCAGGTGAGGATGATGGCAATCACTATAGCCTCACTCGTTATGGGAGAATGTAATGGCAATACCAATACTCGGTAAGATCATCGATACTATTATAGGTAAAGGCTCTGACCTCATTAGTGAGTTCATCACTGATAAAGATAAGGCAGCAGAGTTTGAACACAAGTATCGTATTGCCTTACTCGAAGACGGTCAGCTTAGCGAGCAAATCGAGAAGGATATATATGTCGCACATCAGCAGACCATACAGGCTGAGTTACATCAGAGCGATCTGTATACCAAGCGAACGAGACCTAAGATTGCAAGACAGTCGTGGTATGTTACTGCAGCATATGCAATAGCTGGAACATTCATTCCAGTGTTACCTGCTGATTGGGGCTTACGAGCACCCGTATTACAGTGGGAAATGTTTTTAGTATTAGCGTCTCCGGCACTCACATACATGGGTGTTCGGGGTTTTGAGAAGTGGAAGAACGGGAGTAAATGAAATGCCTGGAAATCAGTTCGGTGTAGCAGAGAAAGGAAAGTACCTTGAGAGTAGTAAGTCAGGTGCTCACAGTATGAAGTCTGGCGGTATGAAGTACAGTGGGCAGAGCGGTACAGTCACTAAGAAAGGTGACACTGGTCCGATGCCCACACCTGCGGCTAACGTACAGCACAACTACCATGGAGGTAAGAAGTACTAGTCTAGGATGAGTTCCCTACATTCCTCTTTGCGGTCGTATCCTCTGGCTCGCTTGCACATACGATATACATTGTGCTTCATGCGGTAGATATCATACTCGACACCAAGTTCTTTAAAAGTACGATACAGTTCACAGAGTTGATCGCAAGGAGGAGGTGGTGGTGTACTAGCACACCCAGCCAGTAACAGTAACAGTAAGATCCTCATAGCAGATCCTTCAATCTAGGTGGTATCCAGTCTATTGGTTTGACCACATCAAAGGAGGAGTTACGAGTAGACCTTGGATCGTTCGGTCCATCCGCTCTCTCCTTACACATGTTACAGAAGTGCACTCTATCCCAGCCCTTCTGATACGGTAGTCTCATCAGCCATGCAGTGCCGATAGCTACATACACGAAGTCGATCAGAGCATCGAAGGCCTTCTCTAGGTCATCATCATGTACTGCTAGTTGCAGCTCATCTATCTCTTCTCGCAGAAAGTTAATGCGGTAGTACATGAAATTCCGCTGCAAGAATCCTGGTTTATCTAGTCGGGGTAAGTCAAACTTGATACTGAATGCCTCAACATCTTTAAGTATCGAGTCTGGTAAGTTTCGTGATTTCACCGTATCTCTCCTCTAATATTTTACGGGTACGCTTAGTCTCACCCATTACAATGTGAGCATTAAGAATGTAGTGGAAGTAGTATCCCAGATATACTTCTGATTTTGAAAGAGTAATAGCACTCCTGAGATTTAGTCTATGTATTATCTCGGTCTGTAATCTACAGAAGATGTAGTTGTCGTAACATACAGTACTGCACATATTGTTAGACCGCATGGTGGTGTGAGCGTGGAGGTATCCATTGCGGATGAAGTAGTTGAGCATCACGGTGCAAGGATATTCGATAGTGTTCTTCTTCCGCTTAGCTACAGCAAATGCCTGATCACCGTGACTTAAGATCATGATACATGCTCTTCTACTATTGGGATTTATATATAGCTCATCAATCACGAAGTCTATCTGATCGGCGATACGTGGGCCATAGTGCGGTGATCTGCCATCTACCTCTCGATCGAACTGGATAGCTCGCTTGGTGATATCCTTCATGATACTCATGTCACCTGATCCAGACAGTATCCACTGATAAAACTTCTCAGCATTATTCAAGTCGAATGATCTTGTATCACTCTTAATAGCAAGACTAGTAGGATCAGTGAGAGTATAGGATATTCCGACTACCTCATGGTTGGGGGCAAGGAATACATCCTTGAGCATCTCATGATAGATTTCATCATAAGAATCGAGCATATACATGTGACCGTTTAACATTATGTTTTCCTCAGTGCTATGTAATAGTGAGAGTCCAAGGTAAGGAGGACTACCTCATCACTGAACTCAGTCTTGAATCCTTTGTCCAACAGATTCATCAGGTCTTCGATGGCTATGGACTGACCTTTAGACAGCAGAGACAGCCTCCAATCAAGAACTTCAGAGTACTGGTTCTCTCCTATAATGAGGTATCCACCTGGATTTATTAGCTGATGACACAACCGAATCACATACGATATGTCTTCCCTGCTACCTAGCAGATGCAGTACCTCGTTGAGCAATACCATGTCATACTTTTTTTCTGAACGCCACTCTGCATCAAGGAAGTCTGCTTCTTCTATGTGATAGTCTCCTGGAAGATTCTCTTGAGCATATAAGGTGTCCTTATCTATAAGATATGCTTCAGATCCGAAGTGCTCACACACTAGCTGAAGATACATGCCTCCACCACCACCAAGATCACACACAGATTTAGGTATGAACATAAGAGAATGAATGAAGTCTACATACTCTATCGCTTTGTGTACGATGTGCTGGTTAAGACCAGCTCTCAAGTAATCGTAGTCCATCTTTCTCGGTGTCTTAGAACACAACTCTGGTTGGATGAGATGGTAGTACCTGATAAGAAGTGGACAAGCGAATACCTCATTACCTAGTGGAGTGAGCTTACACATACCATCGATGATTCCAATCTTTAACAGAAGAGTAGCGAGAGGAGGTTCTGTTTGAAACAGAACGTTATCTTTAATCTCTTCTCGACAATACCGATGAGCATGAAGTATAGCTGCTCCAGTATGCATCATGATTTCAATGTCATTGAATTTATACATCGAGGATCTTCCTTAGGTGAGGTATCAGTTCGTACTGTTCACTGTTCTTGAACCGCTTCTGATACTGTGGGTGAGAGAAGGAGGTGTGTTCGATATGATGAGCAGCTAGGGTGGCATGAGCTACACCACCAAGAGCTATCACATGTCGAGGGGTGTAGGTCTTAACGTGATCATTCACAAGATCCATATTATCACGATCATCTTGCAGCTTTACATTCATCCAGGTCAGCTGATCTTCATAGATATTGTGAGCCATCAGTTTCTCGGTCAGCCATGGACCTGATGCATTAGTACCAGTGAATGGCACTTCACATTGAAATTCTTTGCTACACTTCTCTCCAACCAGCAGCACATCAGTATCATAGAACCTACCGCTTGGTCCACCAGCTGTGATATAAGAGCATGGTCTAGCTCTAGCTAGTGCATCAATGTGGTCATACAGATTGCCAACATCCTGCTTGGTGTAGTCATAGTAGATGGTTGGGATGCCTCGGTATGCCTTACTAGCGTACCACTTATAGATTTGTCGGAGCACCTTCTCAGACTTGATCAACTCATCGTCCTTCCGAGCTTTCCACATCTCTTTAACGATATCCCAAGGAGGTAGACACACAACCATCACTGCTGCTCTAGCCAACAGTGCTCGGTCTATCATGGCTACACCGACATAGTCAGGCTCAGACTTTCGGTAGTACAGGCTGTATGGTATTTCAGAGAGGTGGAATCGATCTACTATGAAGCCACACCTAGGTTCGGCAGTAGCAGCATGCTCAATCATGCCCATCCTATCATGTGCACTGTAGTGGGTGACTTGCACTCCCCACTTGTTCATCAAGGTATAGGATAGTTGAGTCTTACCTGAACAGTCAGGTCCTTCGATTATAATCATTGGAATTCCTCGTGTGATTTGAATTTACATTATATACTTTTAATTCTCTGTTGTAAATCCCGTTGGTTCTGCTGCTTAACAGCGATTATCTCTAGTGCTCGCTCATCATAGGTGCGGTTAGCGATGATGTATATCACATACACTGGATCAGTTATAGCACCGCGATACAGTCGCTTGATAACCTGATCCCAGTATTCGAAGTCAGGAGTAAGGCTATAAAATACAATAATACGGCCACCAAACTGAAGGTTAAGGCCGTGACCCATAGTCGCTGGGTGGCCCAAGGCGAGGTGGATGTTACCTCTATTCCATGCTTTGAAGTCAGCTTGTTTAACAAGTATCCTGCTTTTCGGAAACCGCTTGCGAATACGATCACGTTCATGATGGTAATTATAGATAACAAGGATATTACTGCTACCATATTCAT
>SDBT01015419.1_pt1 | contig 12142 bp, 11 predicted proteins | sample 2277101 | NCBI WGS metagenome assembly SDBT01 (sample SAMN10404973, study PRJNA504765) | marine sediment metagenome | isolation source: marine sediment core GS10_PC15, 103 cmbsf | place: Arctic Ocean: Southern Knipovich Ridge | collected 2010
CAGGATAAACCTGTAAACCATAAAATTCCGGATTTGTGGCCATTTAATGTTTTTCTATCTTGCTTCCTGATAATTCCTTTATGGGGAATGATAAATTTGTGTGTCATTGTTTCCTCCCTGTTAAATAAGTATTTTTTTAATTATTAGATATTTTTCATATATATCATTATTTTATTATATTTTCTATATAACGTTTTTATTTAACAGGGCAGGCCTTATTAAATAGGTAGTACATCATATAGGTAGAGCAAGCACGGTTAAATAATTTTTTAATCTATTTCGAATATATCTTTTACCATAAGTTGTTTTTAAATATTTTTCTCTATGCACCGCATCTTTTTGGTTTAAACAAGCTTCATAATAAATCAATCTTAATGGTTTTCTGTATTTAGTTGATTCAACATCACCATTATTATGTTGTTCAATTCTTCTTTTTAAATTATCTGTATAACCAACATAAAATTTATCATCTTTTTCACTTATAAGAATATATGTATAAAACATTATTTTAAATTAAGCCTACGGGCATCTTGCCAGACAGGTAAGTCTTCGAATGATTTAATTGTTAACAAGGAATCAATCCTCCAATCTAAATAATTGGCTAATCTACAGATTAAATACAATATAAGAACAATCCACCAATTAGCTTATTAATGTTCAGGTTTTGAACTTATGAAAATTTTACTATAAAAAGGCTATGATGTCAAACAAGATGGTGTAGTAGCCCATCTCTTCCTTCATTAATCTAAACATTAATAGGATATTTTTCTGTCATTTTTTATCTTCTGGATTCCCACTTTCGTGGGAATGACAGAGGGGCAAAGGAATTTCAAATACTTTTTGTCTTTTGTTCAGATATTCTTCGGTGCAGAATGGAGAACCAAAACCATATTCATTGGCTGCTTTTATTACCATTTCAAAGACTTCTGGTCGCATAAGGGAGCGAGCAGGCTGAATCTTATCTTGAATAATTCTTCGGATCATAGTGCCGCTAAATGGTTGTTTTTTGTCAATATGCCCGCATAAACCAGAGTAAGTTACTTCCCCGCATATAGGGCAGTACCACCATTCTAAAATACGAACTGGTTTTATATTTAAACTATTCTCTGGGATTTGATCAAATATACGGTGGGCATCATAAGGGTCATAATAAGAACCTACTCCCGCATGGTCTCTGCCGAACATATGATGGGTACATCCTAAATTGCTTCGGATAATAGCATGAAGAACAGCTTCTTTGGGACCGGCATAGCGCATATCCCAGAGAATAAAGGAGACCATGTGGATATCATCTCTAAAATATTTAGCATCGTGTAGTTTTTGATGACCTAAAAGGATAGCTTCATCTATATAATCACCTATCCTTTTTGGTCCAATTATACAACTTACCAATATCCCGGTTTTTAACTTTTCTACCGGAAGATCGCCATTGGCTGAAAACCAGGCTCCTTTCATTAGCCACTCATGGCCGGTATGGGGAACATTTCTGGTTTGATGGGCTACTATCCTTTCCCATCCTTTTTCTGCGAATATTTCACGCAATTGTTTTGGCGTGTACCAAAATTTATCGAAGGGAGGATTAAACTTTATATCATTTACTAAGGTAACCTTACCACTAATAAAAGTATCTTTTAAGTCATTGTACATCTTTACTCCCGGATGTTTTAAATCAGTGGTACCCAATACTGCTTGCTCGAGATCTAATTTATTATAATTAAATATTTCTTCTATCTCTAATATAGCCAAAGCATGACCATGATAAGTAAGAAGGATAGTTTCTGTTTCTTTAATCCCTTTTTCTTTGATTTTCTCAGTGTCAATATCAAATATAATGGGGATAGGCCAGAGCGTACCATCGGTTAAAGTCATCTTCTTACAGACGGATTCTACTTCTTTCTTCCCCATAAAACCTTGTAGAGGGGTAAAAAATCCGTAGGCAATATCAATGCATTCCCGGGCAACTCGGGAAGATACGGGAATTTGTTTTAATCCTTTAATCCGTTTTTTTGCTTCTATCGATGGTAATACTCGCTCTACGAGCTCTTTCCCGCCATGTCCGATATATTTCATTTTTTATAATCCTTCCCTAATCTAAAATTAAAAAAGATTTAACATTTCACCTTCGTAAAGATTAATCAATGGGTTTACTTTATTTAAATTATTCTTTTGTATTAATAATGAACCTCCATACTATAATAACAGCAGTTTAATTAAACATATAATTTTTTACATTTTTTCTACAATTTTATAGCCTAATTTTTCAAGTTCTTCTCCTGCTATTTCATTGAATATTTGTAAGTGGCGAGGAGTAAAATATTGCCTCCAATCTCCTTGCTTTCCTTTTCTCACATGATTACTGGCATGTTTTTTCATAGTTCGAAAAGAAGTTTCTTGAACTATTTTTTCTATTGGAGCATTAAGATCTAAGTAATGGGCAATTTTTTCAACCATCTCTTTTTTCTTGCTAACCAAATCTTCAAAGCAAATTAAGAAATATGAATCTTTTACTTTAAAGAATGCTCTAATATGATCTCTCCAATTTTCTACTTGTCGAGAGAAAAAATCAAAATTTTGATAAAGTTTCATTGGATTTGAAATACTATAGACAGGATTTTGTTTTAATACTATTGGGCTCGAAAAAAAATGTATTGCGGAATTGACTGTATCTCGCCCATCTCTTACTATATAAAACTTATGAGTAATATTCCTAAAACAATTTTTTCCTATAATTGTAGGAATATCATGTGTCCACAAAAAGGAAGAATATTCAATTACTAATTTCGGATCGATTGGTAAATATTTACATCTTGAATCTGGAAATTGTAAAAAACATAAATCATCTTTAAAATGCAAAACATCTATTTGACTTTCTTCTGGAAAGTGTTTAATATCACTAAATATGTTATCGATTATCTCTCTTAATCCTGATGAACTTTGAAAACTTCTCAAACAATTATTTGCTACAAGAATACTCTTAATAATGCGATAAAGTAAATAATTTCCTGATTTAACGCAGCCACATTGAAGAATTTTAATAGATTTATTAAAATTTTCTTTCATTCTTTATCCTTTCATTTATATTTTAATTTTTTTTAATATCCTAATTAATAAAATTTTACTCTTGTTTTTTTAAACATATATACCCTCATACAAATCCTTTTCATACTTTATCTTCATTGGGTTCTCTATCCTCCAATAATACATATACTCGAAAATCTTTATTATTTAATTTTCTACCCAGTGCACATTTCAAAGCAAAAGAAAAACCTTGTCCAAGAGAATCTGAATTAAACTCTAGACTGGGAGTTTTTAATCTATCGGGATGACCCTGTAACACTCCGTTGACATGACGTAATTTTTTAAACTCCTTTTTATTAAACTCCTTTTTATCAAAAAAACCCTTTTGTGCTAAGGCAGCATATGAAGCCAAACAAGAATGACCTTTCGATAAAATAAATCTATCTCGATTTTGGTCTAAATAATTATCTAATGAAAATTTTAATTCTCGATGAAATAGATAAGTTATAATTTCCAATGCTGATAGAGACCCACCAGGATGCCCTGAACCAGCATAACAGTTCATAAGGATAATATATTTTCGTAACTCGGCAGTTTTTTCTTTTAGACTTTGACTTTCTTTTTCATCTAATAGAATAATTTTTTCTTTATCCATCAGCAATAATCTCCTTTGCTATCAAAATATAATAATTATAATATAAACCTTTCCATCTAATAATTATTGTTAATTTTGAATAATTTTTATTATTTATTTGTAAAATAAAAAATAGTATTTACTACATTTTTTATTCTGTTTGGTAAAAGATAGAATAATTCCTTCTAAAAGAAAAAACATTTTTTCTCTAAGCCATCGCTATCTTTTTGCTAATAATTCTAAATTTTAAAATATTATTATAAATCCTATCTTTTATTTTTTATCAAATCCTGAACACAACATGCGTATTCTAATGTTTTCTTCTGTAATTTAGGTATAGACTTGAGTAAAATTTTTCTAATTTCTTCTTTCTTTTTATATGCTGATATTATTTTTTTGATGGCATTTTTATTTTTCAATTCAGAGAGTTTAACAACATATTTAGAAAGGTTTAGTTCAAACATGGGATATGAAGTATTTTTTTCACCACTTAAAGCAAAAACAGGAATATATTGAGTAGCAGCAAAAATAATTCCGTGCCTTCGCATAGAATAAACCATTTCACAACATTGATATATTGATAAAGTATCCCATACATTCCATCTTTTATTTATTATATGAATACTATTTTTAAATTTACACAAATTGCGAATTATACGATAAAGTTCTCGGTCATCATCATAGGGATTATCTATGTTGTATGTCATCTGGGGAATAAGCAATATATCCACTCCCAAATATCTATATAGTGTATCGCATATGTTTGCAAGTAAAGTATAATAATTTTTGTCAATTGTTGATTCTAAGTGTGTGTATCTAAAATTTATTCCAATATATTTCTTACTTATATCAATACCTTCTTCTAAAAATATCTGCGAACTCCTTTTTTCTCTATTTTCATATTCTAAACCAAAAGCTGGGTCAGGTATTACATGAATACGGTTATTAGGAATTCCAAGATCAATTAATTCTTGTTTAGACGGTTCTTCTCTAACGGTTATTAAATCTGCATTTGTAATAATATACTTCAAATGTTTTCGTCCTATGTTAGTTTTTATTGGTACAATTGTTTGGGCAAAAATCATTATTGGTTTTCCCAAGAATTTTGCTAATGTTACAAGCAAAGCATAATAAGGAAGAGGACCACGCATAAAATCTAAAGCAATATCAACAAATAGTCTTCCTCCACCAATTACAAGCAAATCAGATATTTTTAACTCCTTTAAAATTGCTTGCAAATGGCTTGTATCATCACCATAATTTAAACCATTAAACCATCTTCCTAAACTATCTTTTTTAGTTTTATGATCTAAGTTAAGAATTGAACGGACACCATAGGTTTCATCAAATACAGGATCAGGATGCCGAGATAATAAAACAATCTCAACATTAGAATGAAGTTTTTTAAAATCTCTTCCTAAAATAGCCAACCCACCATGGTCACCTAAATTTCGTGTGTCGTATCCCCCTGCTAACACTATTTTCATTCTATTTTCCCCCATAAAGTCTTAATGTAATAACACCCTTTCTACGATATTTTTCTAAACTTTTATATATCTCATCTTCTGATGCATAAGAAGAAATAATAATTACATCTCCTGCTTTTAGGTTAACCGTATCTGCAGAATAACATTTCAAATCTCCAAATTGCTTTCCCCACTTCGTAGGACTTGAGTCTAATAATCCCTTAATCGATAAATATTCCTTCAAGTCGGTAAAAGCAAATAATTGTGAAGTATGAATTCCTGCGCCCCAAATATAAACAGGAGTACTTTTTTTTAATTGCTTTTTTACTTTTAGTTCAATTTTTTTCCACTCCATACCATCTTTTTCACAATAGTTAGTCAAGAGAGAATTGGCACGGTTATAATCCGACATCAATTCAATAGATTTAGCTTTTTCCTTTCTCGCTACAACTGTAATAACGGGATATTCATTATTGTAAAATAATTTCGCAATTAAATAAGGCACATATCCGGTCAAATATAACAAACGCAAAAGTGTAGACTCAGAAAAATAATTTAGATGCTCCAACGTCAATAATCCAGGAGGAAACTTGTCAGCCCTTTCGAACAAAGGTACTTCAATAAGTAGCCAACTACCATTTTCTTGCATACTGAAACATTTATTCATAATTTTTGTCGGGTCATAAAGATGCTCTAGCACATGGGTTAATATAACCAAATCATATTGGCGTTTAGGAGTAAATTCTTCAAAGGTTCCAACTATTGTTTGTATATTATAGAGTTCTTGCGATAATTTATGACTAGCAAAACTTGGATCAATTCCCTCTACAAAAGGTATACCCGCGTTATGAAACTTCGATAGTGTATAGCCATCAGAACAACCGACTTGAAAAGCAGAATTAGGTATTTTTCCAACTACTTCTATAATTGTTTTAATGAGCCTTTCTACATCCTTTTGCTTACTTAAGGTCGGCTTGCCATTTCTCCCTGGATTAATATAAGTAGCTGTCTCAGTATAATACTTATTCATATCAGCACAATCAAGCGATGGTGACTGAAGAATTAGACCACACTCAGTGCAAATTGAAAATCCAATTTCCTTGGAGTCAAGTCCTGGCAAATCCCACGTTTGCGTAACTATTGTTATCACTTCATTATAATTACAAAGGAAACATTTTCTTTTCATATTCTTTCTTTTTTGTTTACCTCAATGTAATATTCCACTCCTGTTGGTGGATAAATATAGTGTTTTATTTCAGACATATTTGCCTCCTGTAATTATTTTCCCAATCCGCTTTGCACCTTTTCCATCAATTAAATTACTACATTTATGGATGATTTTTTTGTAATATGTTTTGTTCTTTAATAATTTTATAATCACGGGATATAGAGCCTGGGGATTAATATTTTCTATAAAGCCCATATCTTTAATTACTTCATATTTTTCTTTTAATATTTTTGCACTTTTTGCATTTTCTCTACTATGTGAAATACAAATTGTAGGTATTTGTAGATAAATCATTTCATAAATAGTTACTCCAAAGGTACAGATTACCATATCTGCCTTTTTAAACTCTTCTAATGAATATGGAAGAATTTGAAAATTATCAGGTAGAGTAATGATTGTTCTTTTCAATTCTTCTTTATATTTAAATACCCGACCAATTAATATTAAAAAATTTGCTTTTAAATTCATTTCTTTTAGCCAAGGAATTAATTTAAGCAAAACTCCCTCTGGATCAGTGCCGCCAGTTGTTACTATAATATTTGGAGGATTATGTAGATTACAATTAATTTTCTTTTTTAAAGCCAAAATCTCATCACGCAATATTATATATTCTGGACCAGTTTTTACTTGATTAATTTGTTCTGGCGATAAATATTTTTTTAGAATATTTTTATCGAGATGTGCATTTGGAAAAATAATCTCATCTGCAATAGACATATCCTCGCAGATATTATCTATCATTATAATTTTACTTTTGTTTTGCTTTAAATGATCCAAACAGTTTAAGCTATAAGGATATTTTTTGTCTATGACAATAATATTTGGATTCAAAATAGATCTTATCCTATTTAAAAAATCTTCCTCTATTTCATTTTTTTCTTGAGAAAAGATTTCAAAACCTGCTTCTTTAATATATGAATTCGTATCATCTTTAGTGGTAGCAAAAATAATCTGATCTTGTCTCTGCAGTTCTTTTGCCACGGCTAAACATCTTATTAGATGACCTAATCCAATATCAGGTGAAGCATCACATCGAAATATAATTTTCATCAATCAATCTCCCAATTAGAAGGATTCAACCAAAAAATATCATTCATCTTACACTGATAAGCCAATTCGAGTTCATTATTGATTAATTTTCCCTTATTAAAAGAATTTATTGCAAAATTTAATTCATTTTCATTCTGTACCCCAATAAGAACAGAGTTAATTTTTGAATTTGATAAAGCAAATCTAAATGCAAAGCTTGATAATTCTTCCCAAGAAGATAAATTCATTTTTTCTTTTAGATTTTCAACTGTCCTTTTTAGTGGTTCGCAATGCTCCGGAAGATAATTTACCCTTTCTGTTAAGACTCCTTTTAAAAATACTGAGCGGCTTAAAATTCCAATTCCTTCCGATTTTGCTTTAGCTAATACCTTTTTATCCATTCTTTGGTCAAGAACATTATAAGCGACTTGTAATACATCAATTATCCCTGAATTTATAGCAGCAAATGCATTTTCTGGTTCGTATACCGATGCACCAATAAATTGTATATTTCCTGCTTCTTTTTCTTTTATAAGAATTTTAAAAATATCTGAATTTAAAAAAGTATTAACAGTTGCATTATGTACTTGTATTATATCAAGATATTTTCTTTGTAACCTCTTACAACTTCTATTTAGTGAAGATAAAATGAATTTCTCACAATCTTCACCTTTAGGCGGTATATTTACCTTGGTAGCGATAATACAATTTTTCTTATTTGTAAATGCTTTTCCTAATAATTTTTCGCTATTTCCATAAGAAGGAGCAGTATCAAAGAGATTTATTCCAAAATCTACTGCTTTATGTAATAAATAAATACTATCTTTCTCATCGGGCTTTTTAAAATCCCTGGATTTACTAATACCATAATCTAAACCCAATTCTACTGTTCCCAATCCTAATCGTGAAACCTTGATTCCTGTCTTTCCCAAATTAATATATTTCATATTTTCCTTTATTTACTATTTATTCTAAAGAATTAACTTTCTGTAAGTCGATGAAATCCTCTCTGAGCTATTGGACCTTCTAATAATTTCTCAACTTGTTTATCTTGTATTGCTTTAGAAATTAAACTAAAAACATCCTCTACTTCTTTTAAATATTTTTCAATATGTATATCTTGATGGGCAAATGAAGGCTTAAATTGGGTCCAGGCAAGAAATCCTCTTTTCAACATCTCCTGAGTAAAAAGAGTAGATATTGCCAAATCATTTTCATATTCAAAAGAAAAATGACTTAGAGGAGGAATCCCGGTAATATTTATTTTTAAACCTGCTTTATTAGCTACCTTTCTCCAACCATCTTGAACTTTTCTTCCGATATCTATAAGATGTTCTGCCACATTCTCTCGTTCAAATTTCTTTATAGTAGCTAAGGCAGCAACAGGACCTATTCGTTCTGTCCAATTAGTACTACTAATAAAAGTAGATTGAGCCGCTTCCATTATTTCTTCTTTGCCGATTACGGCAGCCATTGCATATCCATTTGCCATTGCCTTAGCAAAAACTGCCATATCAGGATTAACTCCTAAAGTTAAATGGATACCCCCATTATTTATTCTAAAGCCAGAAGTTACTTCATCAAAGATTAAAACGGCATTAATTGATGAAGCAATCTCGCGAATTGAATCTAAAAAACCAGGCTTTGGCTCTTCCCCTCTCTGCGGCTCCATAATAATAGCGGCCAACTCTCCCTTGTTTTCAACTACAATTTTCTTTAGTTCATCTAAATTATTATAATGAAAAGGCAAGGCAGTTCCTATTAATCCTCTTGGAACACCGGCCGAATCTAAACCAGGCATTAATTGCCCATTAAGGGAATCATCCTCTCCTAAATTGGCTGCTAAATACCAATCACACCAACCATGATAACCGCTGAAGGCAACTTTATCCTTCCCTGTTGCTGCTCGAGCTATTCTAATAGCCATTGCAACAGCTTCTCCTCCTGCTCGAGCAAAACGCACCATTTCAGCCCAAGGATGAATCTCGCAAAGAAGCTCCGCCAATTCAACTTCTTCAGGACAATTAAGACTGGAAGCAACACCATTGGTAATTGCCTGTTTTACAGCACTATCAACATCTTCATCGGCATAACCTAAAATGCAAGCTCCTATTCCAAATATCCCCATATCAATATATTGGTTATCATCAAGATCTGTAACAATAACACCTTTTGCTTTTTTATAGTAACTTGGCCATATTTCAGGCAAGAACATCTCCGGTCTTTTAGAAAGTAGTTGGGTTCCACCTGGAATTAATCTTTTTGCCTTTTTATATAATTCTTGTCCCCTACCCATATTTTTATTTCCTCCTGGTAAAATAAATTAATCATTCCATATTTTTTCATACTCTTCTTTCCCAATAAAATCTTTGTTCATTTCTATAAGGTTAGGATAAGATTTAATAAATTTAATTATATCTTTTAAAGAAAAACATTTATCTTCTTTATATAAACCATCGTATATTTTTTCGATCAAATCTAAATCCTCTTTATGATCAAGAGTTAATCTAATATTGGAATAATCGTTTTTTGAATATAAAGTGCCATTTCTAAATCTGCCTTTTACTTTCCACATATATGGAGTAACATGTTCTCTATCTGTCTGACTTTTTGCATTTTCCCAGGTTTTTTTTAAAGTTTCAAAACTAAAGCATTCTGCATCTAAACCATCTGGAAATTTCTTCTCCTTAATATTAATTACGCCAGCTCCTGTAGCAACTCCAACAAAGTCATATTTTTGAGAGTTAAACATTGCAATTAAATCATCAATTATAAAGGGATCTGTAAAAGGACAATCCCCGGTTATTCTTATAATTATATCGGCAGAAAACTTTAAAGCAGTTTTATACATTCTATCTAATACATCATTCTCGCTTCCTCTAAAATAATCAATATTGTTTTTTTTGGCAAATAATTCTATCTCATCATCAGCCTTGGAAACAGATGTTGAAAGAACTACATTGTTTATATGCTTTGAAAATCTTAATCTATTTACAATATGCCATAGAATCGGTTTATCTTTAATATGTAAAAGTACTTTTCCAGGCAGCCTTGTTGAACCCATTCGGGCTTGAATAACTGCAACAACTTTTTTATTTTTCATAATTATAATTTTTCCCAGGTTATTGGTAGATTTGCCTTGATATCTACTTTTGCCTTCCTTCCGATTATTTTTTTTAGCTCTAACGGATTTAATCCATAAGCATGGCGCACAATTTTTATCATTTCTGGAGTTATTTTTTCTCCCCTATGAATTTTAACCGTTGAATATATACTTCTTCTTGCTCCGACTCTTTCAGATATTTCACCTGAGACAGGTTCTTTGACTCCATTACCCAAGGCATCTTCCAAATTCCTTATTTCTTTTATCATCTGGTCAAACTCTTCCACTGTTAAAGCATAAGAATGGTCCGGTCCTTTTAAATTCCTATCAAAAGTAATGTGCTTTTCAATAATTTTAGCCCCTAAAGTTACCGCTCCTAATGGCACTGTGAACCCTGGAGAATGATCAGAATAACCAACTATCGCTTTAAAGGCCTTTTTCATGCTAAGTATAGCTTGAATATTCGCATCTTTAAAATTTGGTGGATAACTTGAGACACAATGCAGTAGAGCAATCTGATTATTTTCTTCTTTCTGAATAATTTTAATTGCTTCTCCAATCTCTCCTAAATAAGCTGCCCCTGTAGATAAAAGGATAGGCTTTTTAAATTTTGCAACATATTTTAATAATTGAATATAATTTATATCTCCGGAGGCTATTTTAAAAGCTGACATACCAATCGAATTGAGTAAATTTACCTTCTCTAAGTCAAAGGGGGTAGAGAGAAAAATAAGGTCTAATTTCTTAGCATATTGAAAGAGTTCTTCATACCATTCAACAGGAAGCTCTAAAGATTTAATTGCTTTAAATGCTGGATTAGAAATCCAGTTTCCTTTTTCATCTAATTTCAGTTGATTAACTAACTTTTCAGCAGAAAAAGACTGAAATTTAACTGCATTAACCTTTATTTTGGCACAGGCATCTATTAATTTTTTTGCCTGCTCTAAACTACCATCATGATTAGAACCAATTTCAGCAATAATGAAGGTAGGTTCTCCTTCTCCTATCCAGCGTGAACCTATTTGCATTCTCTGCTTTAACATTTTATTACTTCTCCTTCTAACGTAGTTAATCAACTCATGTTTTTGTCCATTTTAAATATTTATTTCTTTTACCCACTCCCAATTTTCTTCAAACCAATTTACTGTCTTTTGTATGCCATCTTCTATATCTATTTTGGGATTCCAGGATAGAATGTTTTTAGCTTTATTGATATTTGCCCAAGTGGCAGTTACATCTGCAGGATGTCTGGGCAAATATTTTATTTTCGCTTTTTTCTCCAATATATCTTCTATTAATTTAATAATATATTTAAGCTTTACCGGATGGTCGTTTCCTAAATTGATAATTTGAAACCCTCTTAATTTTAAGGTGGCGATAGTTCCCGTAGCAATATCATCAATATAAGTAAAATCCCTTTTCTGATTACCATCTCCATATACAGTTATCTCTTCCCCTGCATTAATCTTTTTAGTAAAAATAAAATAACTCATATCCGGGCGCCCTGCGGGACCGTAGACCGTGAAATATCGAGGAATAGATATATCTATTCCGTAAAGATAATGATAAGTGTAACATATCGCTTCTGCACTTTTTTTAGATGCAGCATAAGGAGAGAGAGGGCAATCTGTTTTTTTATCTTCTATAAAAGGCAAATCTGTTTC
>SDBT01015420.1_pt1 | contig 12142 bp, 10 predicted proteins | sample 2277101 | NCBI WGS metagenome assembly SDBT01 (sample SAMN10404973, study PRJNA504765) | marine sediment metagenome | isolation source: marine sediment core GS10_PC15, 103 cmbsf | place: Arctic Ocean: Southern Knipovich Ridge | collected 2010
GGGCTGGACCGAACTCAAGGGCTCACAATCTCACGGGGAAAAAGAGGGGCGTTTCCAAGAGAGGGTGCACCATCACATATTGGGGTAGTCTGTTTGGAGCCAAAAACACTGATAACTTGCCAGCATCTTTCATTTTTAGCCCCTGATTTTATTATAGATAACACACAATCTCTGCCGTCTCAACCAACGGATGCCCCGACACAGCTCTAGCAAAAAGCTGTGTTCACCCAAGCGAATGGTTTTGTCAAAGATTTGTAAAGGACATCGAAACTGCCCGCGGCACAGAAGAAACAGGCTGGTTGCCTGGCGACAGCCAGTGCATTTGGGTGTGAGGAATAAGCAGAAAGGGTAGGTTTAGGGTCGGGGCCTCCTTAATGGTAGGTAGTTGTACTTGTTGCTAAGCTGTTCCCGCTGTTTGAGGATTTGAGAGGAGGAGGCCCCGTCCACATTTTGAAACTTGAATATAAGTGTATCATAGGCTTGGATTGGACACAATCCCTAAGTAGTCCTCGCATATTCGGGGCAAATACCGGGGGCTCACGTGGATAGCGGATGGGTTTTGAGGTTTGCTTTTCAGTAACTTGCAACATGATTTCCTCCTAGGCTGCCAATTTTTTTCTCTCCAAGATCTCGCCCCTTGCACTGATAACCACCTTTTCCACAGGGATTTTCTTCCCGGCTAATTCCAAACCCTTTTCAATGATAATGGGCATGCCATGGCAACAGGGCACCTCCATTACTACCACTGTGATGCTCTTGATTTCGGCTGCACCAAAAATCTCTGCAAACTTCTGGATATACTCCTGCGCATCATCCAGTTTAGGACATCCCACCAGAAGGGCCTTTCCTTTCAGAAAATCCTCATGAAAGCCCGGATAGGCAAAAGGCGTGCAATCTGCTGCCACTAATAGGTCTGCCCCTTTCAGAAATGGTGCACCCGCAGGCACCAGTTTGATCTGAACTGGCCAGTGGGACAGAGCAGAAACTGAACTTGTCCGAACTAATGGCGCTTCTGCTCCATGGCCGGGTGGAGTCTGAGAAAAGGTCTGGATTTGGGCAGACGGACACCCACAGGCAAGGGTGGGCTGCTGCTTTGCCTCGGCACGCGCTTTTTCCTTCAGGAATTCCTGCACAGCCTCGTCGTCGAATTCCTCGGCCTCTCGTTCTATGATTCTGAGGGCATCGTTTGGGCACTCGCCAAGGCAGGCGCCCAACCCGTCGCAGTATTTGTCTTTAACCAGTTTGGCCTTGCCATCAATAATCTGGATGGCACCCTCTGCACAAGACGGCACACACTCGCCGCAGCCGTCACAGAGGTCTTCGTCGATTTCCACTATTTTTCTGGTCGCTTTCATTTTTTGCCTCCTAACAAGATCTCCCGGGCTATGCGTTTGCCGGTGTCGATGAACATCTTCTTATCAATAATACCGGTCAACGTCTCTTTCTTGATTTTTTTCTCTTTTTGTTGTTCCTCGAGATTAACGATCAGGTCGGCATCGTAAATAATCTTGAAATTCAATGTCTCCTCATCTCTGGGCTGGTGGTGATGGCCGACTATGTCGCAGACTTCGTCTATGAGTTCCTCACTTGCCCCGAGTCTGGTCAGAATCTCCCTGGCAATGGGCAGCCCTTCTTTGTGTTGAAACCGGGCGGCCGTGCTGTTGTGCTTCCGCTCGGCTTCGTGGATGCCGATGTCATGAAGATAGGAAGCACACAGGACCACCGCAGGGTTGCCTTTTTCCTCTCTGACGATTTGTTCGGCGTATCTGGCTACATTGGCGGCATGGCCGATCCGTTTGAAGTCTTGCCCAAAATAGCGTTTCATTTCGATGGCCACGCGGTCCTTCAACAGGTCCTCTCTTTGGGCAAGCAGTTCGGGCGGCAGATCCCCCAGGCACTGCTCAGCATATTGGCAGTAAGAGGCACAGCCAAAATCCATATGGGGATTCAAGAACTTGTGCCCGCAACTCTTGCACCTGCGAGTTGAATCGTCCTTAAAGAATTCTACTTCCTTTCCGCATTCAGGACACGTGGCCTCAAAGATGGCCCCTGGTTTCCAGTATCGAGTGTCTTGCCCCGGACATTGCATGGTGTCTTTCCTCAGGACTTGAATATTGACAGGATTAACAGGTTGCATTCTATCCCGAGCATCCTGTTAATCCTGTCTGAAAGCTATTAACCCAGAATTGATTTGAGATCCTCCTCCGGCGTGCTGTTGGGCATAATGTTGAAGTTCTTCACTAACACATCCAGCACATTTGGCGTAATAAACGCCGGGAGGCTGGGCCCAAGTCGGATATTCTTTATTCCGAGATGAAAAAGCGTGAGCAAAATCGCTACTGCCTTTTGTTCATACCAGGAAATAATAAAGGAAAGCGGCAGCTCATTTACTTCTACATTGAAGGCCTTGGAAAGGGCCACTGCGATCTGGATGGCCGAATATGCGTCGTTGCACTGGCCGATGTCCAGAAGCCTGGGAATGCCGCCGATATCTCCCAGGTCCTTGTCAAAGAAACGGAATTTGCCACAGGCCAGTGTCATGACCACACAGTCTTTAGGCACCTGTTCCACGAACTGAGTATAGTAATTGCGTCCTGGTTTTGCGCCGTCACATCCAGCCACCAGGAAGAAATGACGAATGGCGCCACTCTTGACTGCATCGATGATCTTGTCAGCCACGCCCACGACTGCATTGCGGCCAAAGCCACACATTACTGATCTGCCATTGCTGTCCTCGGAAAACCCTGGCATGGCAAGAGCCCTGTCAATGACAGGCGTAAAGTCCTTGTCAGCAATATGAGACACACCTGGCCAGCCGACCAGGCCCGTAGTAAAGATGTTGTCCTTGTAGGACTCCTTGGGCTTCTGTATGCAGTTGGTGGTCATCAAAATGGCACCCGGAAAATTTGCAAACTCCCTGGCCTGATTCTGCCATGCAGTGCCATAGTGTCCGAAAAAATGCGAATACTTCTTCAATTCCGGGTAACCGTGGCAAGGCAGCATCTCCCCGTGGGTGTACACGTAAATACCCTTGCCTTCGCTTTGCTTCAGGACCTCCTCCATGTCCTTGAGATCGTGGCCGGAAACCAGGATGGCCTTACCTTTCTTTGCGCCGAGCGGGACTTTCGTGGGAACCGGATGGCCATACGTTCCCGTGTTGGCTGCATCGAGCAATTCCATGGCTCTGAGGTTTATTTCACCGCACTTGAGGACCAACCCTACCCAGTCGTCCAGAGTCAAGTCCTTGTTAAGAGTGGCAGCCAGACCTTCGTGGATAAAGGCATAGACCTTATCGTCCTCTTGGCCCAGGATCCGGGCATGGTCCGCATAGGCGGAAACGCCCTTTATGCCGAAGGTCATTGTGTGCTGCAGGGAGAGGATATCCGGGTTGATGTCAGGGTCGGACTTTAACCCTGTTGTCTCGCCCTGCTTGACTAGTCCATCCAAAGTGGTCTCAGGTTTAAAGGTTGCCGGGGCATCAGGGAAGTCTATCTTTCCGCCTGCTGCTTGGACCTTTTGCTTGAGACTTTCCCTCAGTTCCACACACCGATTGATGAGCACAACAAAGCGCTCTGTGTCAAAGTCCACGTTGGTCAGTGTGGAAAAGACGGCCTCGCACGTAAAGACATTCACCTCGCTGTCGGTAACACCCACCTTTCGTCCCTCAACCGCATAGAGAGACAACCCTTTCAATGCATGGATTAACAGATCCTGAAGAGTCGCAACCTCTGGTTGTTTTCCGCAGACACCAATTTTGGTGCACCCTTCGCCTTTTGCCGTTTGCTCGCACTGGTAACAAAACATGGCGTTCCTCCTTTCTGTGTTGTTAGGGCCTCTATTGGTGAGGCCACTAGGATTTCCTGATTCTTGGAGCCAGTGTACCAGAGATTTTCCGGCTTTGCATTGACCTAAGTCAAAAAAGCGGGATTGTGACAATTTAAACGGCCATTTTTCTTGCCCATTTCCTGTTCATGACTTATTTTGTTTTTCGCAGGAAGGATCAATGAACATCATCGCCCGCTTCGCTAGAGGCGCAAAGGACGCAAAGAGGAAATTCTTTGTCATTGCCGTTGAGAAGACGGCAATGACAAACCGCTCACGCCTGCGGCGGAAAAGATGCGTTTTCAGGATTGGCGGGTAACCAGCAGATATTGTGACTATAAAGGATCCCGAAGGGGCGTTAGTTTTTGTTTTCTGCCCTCTCAGCAGAAAGCAAAAAGAAATAAAAATTCTGCGGTCTCCGCGTCTGAACGAGCACAACGAGTGGGCGGTGAGAAGATTTGCCACCGTGAAAATGGAAACAACATAATCCTCCCCGTAGTGAAGGAGACGTATCCGGCTGCCGACTGAGGGAAAGGCCGATGTCTGAGAAGAACGTAACCATACCCGTTACCGGGATGACCTGCGCCAGTTGTGCCCTTAACGTCGAGCGAAACGTCAAGAAACTGGCGGGGATCAAAGAGGCGAACGTAAATTTTGCCACAGAGCAGGCGGCAATTGCTTTTGATCCCCGCGAGGTTCAACTCCACAAAGTGACTTCCAGCATTCAGGATGCAGGCTATGGCGTGGCTACGGCGAATATTGAGTTCGCTGTCACCGGGATGAGCTGTGCCAATTGCGCCATGGACATTGAAAGGACGTTGAAGAAAAAAGTCTTCGGTGTGGTAAAGGCGTCGGTCAATTTTGCTACCGAACGTGCTTTTGTGGAATACATACCCACTATTGCTACCCTGGACGACATTATTGTTGCCATAGAAAAGGCGGGCTTCGGGGCCATACGTCCCGACGAGACTGCTACCGCAGACGATGCAGAGTTTGCTGCCCGCAGACGCGAGATCAAAGATCAAACCCGCAAGTTTCTCATCGGCGCTATATTCACAGTCCCCCTGTTTTTTCTCAGCATGGGAAGGGATTTTGGGCTGCTTGGGTTATGGAGCCATGCGGTCTGGGTGAACTGGTTGTTTCTTGCCTTGGCAACACCGGTGCAGTTTTACACGGGCTGGGATTACTATACAGGGGGCTGGAAAAGCCTGAAAAATGTTAGCGCCAACATGGATGTTCTGGTCGCAATGGGCTCATCAGTAGCCTATTTCTATTCCCTTGCTCTACTCCTTTACCCCGTCCTGGGGAAGCACGTATATTTTGAGACATCGGCAGTGATCATTACCCTGATCAAACTGGGAAAGATGCTCGAATCAAGGGCCAAGGGGCGCACAGGAGGTGCCATCCGCAAACTGATGGGGCTGCGCCCAAGGGTGGCAACTGTCATAGAAGACGGAAAGGAAAAGGAAATCGCCCTGTCTCAGGTCAAGGTGGGAGACGTGGTGGTTGTCCGGCCCGGGGAGAGCATGCCTGTTGACGGGGTGGTCCGTGAAGGTGAGTCGGCTGTGGACGAATCAATGTTGACGGGCGAGCCCCTTCCCGTGGATAAAGGACCGGGGGACAAGATCGCAGCAGGCACCATCAACAAAGAGGGCCGCCTCAAGTTTGAGGCAACCAGGGTGGGAAAAGATACTGCCCTTGCTCAGATAATCCGGCTGGTTCAGGAAGCCCAAGGGAGCAAAGCGCCCATCCAGGCCCTGGCAGATCGGGTTGCTGCTGTGTTTGTGCCTGTCGTCATTGGGATAGCGTTCGTCACCTTTACTGTCTGGTGGACATTCGGGGGTGAATTCGTTCCGGCCATGATACGCATGGTAGCCGTGCTGGTCATTGCCTGCCCATGCGCTCTGGGGCTTGCCACACCCACAGCCATTATGGCCGGCACGGGCAAGGGTGCTGAAAAGGGTATCTTGTTCAAGAAGGGCGAGGCCCTGGAGCTGGCCACGAAATTGGAGACGATTGTCCTGGATAAGACCGGGACCATCACCATGGGCAAGCCTGCGGTTGTAAACGTGGTGTTACTTGACGATCACCTGAAAAGCGAAGAAGAACTCTTGCGGTTCGGCGCTTCAGTGGAGAGGGGCTCCGAACACCCCCTGGGGCGGGCCGTTGTTGAAGAAGCGGTTCAAAGGGGTATTGACCTCATTGAGCCCGAGGCCTTCCGTGCCTCCGGAGGTCTTGGCGTGCAGGCAAAAGTTGACGGAAAGCTGGTCTTTGTGGGAAAGCCCAAATGGTTTGATGAAATGGGCACAAACATTGACAAGGCCGGCAAGACAATTAGTTCTTTACAGGCCGAAGGGAAAACCGTCATGGTTGTCATGATAGAAAACACCCTTGCAGGGCTGATCGCTGTTGCAGATACAGTCAAGGCAGACTCAGGCGAAGCAATTGAAGAGCTCCACAGGCAGAACATAGGGGTGGTCATGCTGACAGGGGACAATTTGCAGACTGCCAGGGCCATCGCAGCACAAGTCAATATCGATGACATCATTGCAGAGGTGCGGCCAGAAGAAAAATCTTCAAAGATCAAACAACTACAGGATCAAGGCAAAAAGGTGGGCATGGTGGGTGACGGCATCAACGACGCCCCTGCCCTGGCCCAGGCAGATGTGGGCCTCGCCATCGGCACGGGAACCGACGTAGCCATGGAAACGGCAGATATCATTTTGGCCAGCGGCAGCCTCGCGGGTGTTCCAAGGGCTATTCAGCTTAGCAGGGCAACGATGAGAACGGTCAGGCAAAACTTGTTCTGGGCCTTTTTCTACAATATTGTGCTCATCCCCGTTGCAGCAGGCGTTTTGTATCCTTTGGCCTTCCTTCCTGAGTTTCTCAGGCACCTCCATCCCATCCTGGCGGCACTGGCTATGGCCATGAGCAGCATAACGGTCGTTTCAAACAGCTTACTGCTGTACAGGGCCAGAGCAGAATAGAGCATAAGGAAGAGAGACCTTTGAAAAACGCCCCCTTTTGCCCAATGCTGGCGTTAGGCTCAAATTTTAGTCCTCGAAATACTCAATGTATTCCTGTGGTTAAAATTGTCGCCTGCCTTGGCCTTGAACAAAATTGAACATTTTTCAAAGGTCTCGAAGATTCTATGGAAAACGTGCCGGACGTGATTTCCACTATTCCTCTTTTTAAAGGGCTCCCCTCAGACCACCTGCAGGATCTGAGGCAGATAGCGGTGACTAAACACTTTGGAAAGGGGGAGATGATATTTTCAGAAGGGGATGAAGGAAACGGCTTCTATGTGGTTGTCGATGGAATGGTAAAGGTCTTCAAGCTTTCATTTGAAGGCAAGGAGAAGATACTGCACATCTTTGGGCCTGGTGAGCCCTTTGGCGAAGTGGCCGTGTTTGCAGGCAAGGATTTCCCGGCCCATGCCGAAGCCATGGCCAAGAGTCGTGTTTTCTTTTTCCCCAGGGATGCTTTTGTTGACCTGATTGAGCACAATCCATCCTTGGCTATGAACATGCTGGCTGTTCTTTCCATGAGGCTCCGTCAATTTGGCGTTCAGATAGAACACCTTTCTCTAAAAGAGGTCCCAGGGCGACTGGCCGCCTACCTGCTCCATCTTTCAAACGACATTGACGGCGACGTTGTTCATCTGACAATTTCAAAAGGCCAACTTGCCAGCATCCTGGGCACCATTGCCGAAACCCTTTCGCGTATTTTTGCCCGAATGACCGAGCAGGGCTTGATCCAAGTGGATGGTCGTCGTATTGAGATAGTAGACCGACCCGGCCTGCAAGACCTTGCCATGACCGGAAAGCCCCTGTCCTGACAGGGCCACCTCAGAAACTCAAATCACTCCGCACGACGGATAGTCATTTCCTAATGGCCACGCCTGACAAGGCCTTGGCCGATAAGCTCTATGACGGTCGAGGGACAGGCATTCGGACACAGCGGCAAATACTCCTGGCAGTGCCCAAAAATTCGGTGCTGAAGATTAAGTTGGAGGTAGATACGGATCCGCCAAACCGGGCACTGGAAGGGGAACAAGCCTTTGGACGCGCTGCATGCGCCTGCATCCTGAGTACGTGGAAAATGGTGGAATGGTGTTCGCTCACTGATTGCCATAGAAGCATTGGGCGGGATCGCGTTTGGCCTGGCGACTGGCGCACTTGCCTATTGGATGCTCAAGGGAGTCGACAACTATCAAGTAGAGATTTTGATCACCCTGGCGCTTGTGACCGGCGGTTATGCCTTGGCCGACGCATTGCACATCTCTGGCCCTCTCTCCATCGTCGTGGCAGGCCTTCTCATTGACAATCATGGCCGCCTGCTGGCCATGCCTGAGAAGACTCGGCACAACTTGGACACCTTCTGGGAACTGGTGGACCAAATTCTGAATGCGGTTCTATTTGTGTTGATAGGCCTCGAAGTGTTGGTGCTAGCGTTCACGTGGACATACCTGGCTGCTGGCCTTCTCGCTATTCCAATCGTGTTGCTCGTGCGATTCGTGAGTGTAGGCCTTACTGTAGTTCTTCTGCGCCCCTTTCGCACGTTTAGCCCAGATGCGGTGAAAATACTGACATGGGGTGGTTTGCACGGTGGGATTTCCGTGGCACTCGCTCTCTCCCTACCGAGCAGCCCGCTACGGGACCCGATTCTTGCGGTCACCTATATTGTGGTAGTGTTTTCCATCCTGGTACAGGGACTAACAATCGGCAAACTGGTACGTACTGGGCAAGATGCCCACAGTGAACATGGTGCCGTTGAGGGGGCTACCAGGTAATACCAACGACCTGACTGAAAAAAAGATCCCCCACGACGACTTGAAATCAACAGACAACCCTCAACAGCCAGGTTCGTGGGATTTGGGCAACAGCCCGTCAATGACTGACACCGGTTGTTGTCTCATCCCCGAGCCTTCATAGTATCCCGTTAAGAAATACAGCGTTTTCCAGGACAAAATACTGATTTCACCCCATGGTGTTTGCGCCGCGTTGTGATAAGAATTCATTTCCGGATGGACATTATCTAACGACATTGAAAGGATGCGGAACATGAAAAGAGTACTGCTTAACCAATTAGTCGCCATTGCTATATTTGCCTTGCTGTTCGGGGCTTGTCCAGCAGGTGCCCAGTCACCCCCAAAAAAAGGGGGAAAGCTGCCAAACATTAGTCTGCCCGTCCCTGGAGACCCTGCTCACCGCACCTATCTTGGGCTTTCAGGAGATGGCGTGTTCACCATACCCCACATAAAGGCACACACTGTTATCATTGAAATATTCAACAGCTACTGACCCACGTGTCGGAAGGAAGCGTTCCGGGTGAACGCGCTATATCACGCCGTGGAAAAAGACGAAGGCCTAAAAAAGAAGATCAAGATGATAGGCATTGGTGTGGGGAACAATCCCTCTGAGGTGGAGGTGTTTAGACGGACACACAAGATCCTGTTTCCTCTCTTCTCTGATTATGACTTTGTTGCTTACATGGCGTTGGGAAAGGTGAAAACACCATATTTCATAGGTGTCAAGATCAATGCGGACGGAACCCATGAGGTCGTTTATTCCAAGCAAGGTTCCTTTGGAAAAGTGGACAAGTTCTTGCGGTTGATACGTAAATCATCTGGGTTAAAGTAGGAGATGTGTCCCATGAGCGACAAGACTAAGTTCATCTTGTTACTGGGGTTCGTGGCAGTTTTTCTTCTGAGCCCCCGCAGCTACGGTCGTTCCCATAGCCTTTTGGACACGTTTAGGGAGAATACCTATACCGCAGGAGCCCTTACGTGTGGACACACTGCCCGAACTGTGCGAGGCAAGAATGTGTCGCCCAACTTCATTGTTGAGAGTGTTTCCTGGGAAAAGGGTGGGCTCAGCCAGCACTTTAACCCTATGTATTCGGCTGAGATTCTGAACGTATCGTCCGCGCCAGAAAACGCACCTGCCCGAACAATCCCCGATGATTTGGTCATCCCAATCTCCGAAGACGAACTGATGAAAAAGGTGAGGATAGCCCTGTCTGCTGCTGGTGGGGAACCCGCCTCTATTAAGAAGATTCTAGTGGATGACTTAGGCCCTGTTTATGTGGCACGTTTTTCGCGCAAATCCAAGAGTGCGTTTGCCCGCATTGTTGCTCGAAGGAACCCATGCATGGACTGTCACGATGTCTTTTTCGTCTATAGTTTTGATGATCAGGGCGCGTTCTTGGATTTTGTCCCCATTCACATTACCAAGCGACACAATCGCGCATGGGATGCTGAGGATGTTCAAAAAATACGCGGCCGCTTCTTAGGAAAGTCGATTCTCAAGCCCCTCGAGTTCAGACCACAGGTAGATGGGGTGACATCAGCGACAATTAGTTCAAGGGTTGTATTCCACAGCCTTGGAAGGACCAGCCTCGTCTACGAAAAACTCATCGAGTTAGGATACATCACAGAGAAGAAAAAATAGCACACATACAGGAGGGGTGGCCACGTGGCAACGCGCTACGGTTGTCAAAAGAACGAGGGTGAAGGGGGCGGCTGTTCTTGCTCTTCTTAGCATCTTGCACTGATATGAAATGTTATTGAGAACACAAACCATCAAGTCCTAGACGTACCGTAACTCCTAGACATCCCCTAACTTCCACTGTCACTTCCGTGGACACATCAGAATATGTTTATTTAGTCAACGGGCTGTTGCCCAAATACCAGTAGACTCAGCTTGCAGGAGGCCGTCATGCATCAGTTGGGGTAAATTTGATTATTCATAGTAGCAACGGGAACGACATGGAACCGACAAACATTATCGAAATCGCTAAACTCCATGATCGAACGCGGGTATTTCAAGACCGTGAGCACGCAGGTCAGATCCTTGCGCAGATGCTGGAAGCGTACAAGGACACTACAGCTACAGTCTTTGCAATCCCTGCAGGCGGGGTGCCCGTAGCCGCAGAGATCGCCCAGGAGTTGAACGTGCCTCTTTTCGCCGCGGTGGTGAGCAAGATAACTTTGCCATGGAACAGCGAAGTCGGCTACGGCGCAGTAGCCTTTGACGGAACCGTGCAACTCAACGAGTCTCTGGTGAAACGACTGAGTTTGAGCGACAAACAAGTGGACGCAGGCATCGTTGAGACGCGGAACAAGGTCCAACGACGGAACTCGTTGTTTCACAACGGCCAGCATCTGCCGGCCCGTTCGGCAGGGCTCCCCATCTTGGTAGATGACGGTCTAGCATCTGGCTTCACTATGCAGGTGGCGGTTGAAGCGCTGCTGAAAAGGTCGTCATCCCGTGTGGTGGTTGCTGTACCCACAGGTCCCACCCATACAGTTCGTCGTATAGCGGCAGAAGTGAATAGCATCTACTGTGCCAACATCCGCTCCGGTATCACCTTTGCAGTGGCCGACGCCTACAAGCACTGGTCCGACGTCACCGAGCAGGAGGCCCTTGCAGCCTTTGAACGCCTGCATGCCCCAGTATCCTAAGGGCTCGCGCAAAAATAAGTTCGCAGAATGTGCGCTCAGATTTGGTTCAGATTTGGCCGATCCGATTGAGTAAAACCACAGGAATAGCTGGCTATTTCGCGGATTTTGCGAATGAGGCATCGGTCAAAGATGGACTGAAGCTGAGATGCAAAAATGTGAAGTTATTTTTGCGCGAACCCTAAGTGCCAGGAGAATAGTGGAATGGTGCTCGCTCATTGGTTGCCAAAGTTTCGGAGCTCACCGCAGTCAGGGCACGTCCAGGTTATGGCGTTGCACGTCATGCCCCACATGTTTTCTTCCATGCAGTCGGAACATATCTGAAAACCGCAACGGCATGTCCAACAGAAGGGAAGCTTGAGGCCGCACAGATGGCAGAAGTATTCTTTTTTCTTCTTCCTTCTCCGTCTCTGGTTTCTATCTCTCTCTTGAGCTTTCATATGGCTTGATTTCGTTTGCCGTCCATCGAGTTGCCAAGGGCAATATCCCTTGTTGCAATAATAAATGCGGGACAACTAATTGTCCATAGCCCTTTTTCGACACACCCAGTCGTTGTCCGTTGTAATAGCTCTTCATTCATGCTAGTTTCCATCCACAAATGGCATATTTTGGCCCGATGCTGCGTTCTCCGCGGGTTTGCCTCGGACCAAAACCTACCATTTCTGAACGAACACCTGACAGTGCCCCTCCAAAAGTCATGCTTTGGTAAATCGGTATTCGTGGATGGGCATTAACTAGTGTCCATCCATAAATGAGGATTTTTGTTCAAGATCAAGGCATGCGAAAAAAATAACCACAGGCATATAGTTGATATTCCGAGGATTATTTTTTGAGCATAACGCAGAGATTGGGCAAAAA